>Ga0137418_10003736_pt1 | contig 14017 bp, 21 predicted proteins | sample CZODoug3_1_2_16f_FD_122242 | JGI IMG/M metagenome (GOLD analysis project Ga0137418, IMG submission 122242) | Vadose zone soil fungal communities from Angelo Coast Range Reserve, California, USA - CZODoug3_1_2_16fungal (Hybrid Assembly) | ecosystem: Environmental > Terrestrial > Soil > Vadose...
TTGGGTGAGCTCATGGACAGCTGAATATTGAACAATGGAGGGTGTCCGGAGAGCTCATGGAGAGTTGAATATTGGACTATGGAGGGTGTTGGGCAGCTCACCAGGGTTGAATATTGGACCAGGGATAGTGTTGGGTGAGCTCATGGACAGCTGACTATTGGACTATGAAGGGTGTCCGGAGAGCTCATGGAGAGTTGAATATTGAGCAATGGAGGGTGTTGGGTGAGCTCACCAGAGTTGAATATTGGCCTATGGATCATATTGGGTGAGCGCATGCATTGTTGAATATTGGACTATGGAGGGTGTCCGGACAGCTCACTGGAGTTGATTGAGTATTGGACCATGGATGGTGTTGGGTGTGCTCATGGAGAGTTGAATATTGGACAATGGAGGGTGTTGGGTGAGCTCATGGATTCTTGAAGATTGGACTATGGAGGGTGTCCGGACAGCTCACTGGAGTTGAGTATTGGACCATGGATGGTGTTGGGTGAGCTCATGGACAGTTGAATATTGGACAATTGAGGGTGTTGGGTGAGCTCACCAGACTTGAATATTGGACCCAGGGATAATGTTGGGTGAACTCATGGACAGTTGAATATTAGACTATGGAGGGTGTCCGGTGAGCTCACTAGAGTTGAGTATTGAACCATGGATAATGTTGGGTCAGCTCATGGACAGCTGAATATTGGACAATGGAGGGTCTCCGGAGAGCTCACCAGAGTTGAATATTGCACTAGGGATTTTGTTGGGTGACCTCATGGATAGTTGAATATTGGTGACCTCATGGATAGTTGAATAGAGCTCATGGATGGTGATGGATTTGCATGTCATCATTTGGTTGAGTTTTGTGTGCTTTCACATGGTGATTTACCAACCATTACCCATCCAGAAGATTTAGCTTATCATTCTCTTGTGGATGTTATGTTTCTACAAATTGATGTCTACAAGTGGCGCTAGTCGCACTGATCCATCTTTTGCAAACTTAGCCCAGATGTCTGCCTGTTTTGCAGCATATGCTGCCAGTCCTTCACCCCCATCTGTATCTTCTGCAATTCCTTGCAATCGTTGCACCCATTCTGTTTCTTTATACCGAAAATATGCGATGGCCCATTTCATTTCATGTTTGAGAAGTATCTTCTCTTCCCTCCATCTCATGAAACGTGCCCTTGCCCTCAACCAATTCACGCGATAGACTGTCATTGTGGTCAGTTTCGTTCATATCCCCCATTCGTGTGATTACTCACATTCTTTCAACCTAGGATTGATATCTGTTTCCTCCACTGCAGGGTCCTCTCCTAATCTCCAAAACCAGGCCAAGGTGCTCGACCGTTGACCCATCCTGTTTTCTTCCGTGACATCTCCGGCCATTTTCATGTCTTCTTTTGTTATGTCCTGTAACCTTTCAACATATTCGCTGTCAACATTGAGACGTCTCAATGCTTCCCTTGCATCCAAGTAGGCCTTCCGGTGCTTCCGGGCATCCGCGTCCTGTTTATTCACTTCCTTCCAGGCCTTCAAGGTTGTCCTCTGACTCCGTGCATTCCGCACTTGAGTCCGGAATAACAATGACTTCTCTCCGAGTGCCATCCTCAGGCCTGCCAAGGCATCCGTGATCTGCCCGCGTCTTAGGGACCCTTCCTGGGTGGCCAAGTGCTCTATTCCGAGTCGTGGGATCTCTCCCGGGCCCAGGGCAGATGGAAGTGAAACATTCTGCATCTCCGGATGAGCAACTACCTCTCCGACGGTGGCCTCATCCGACTCATCACTCCAATCACCATCAATGCCATCTTCTGTATTTTCTCCCCAACTTGACCATTTTGTATCATCATCCAGCATCATGAATGTTGATGCTTTCTGCTCAAATGCAAATATCCTCATTGCTAGACGTTCCCGTCTCTGCATCAAGTCAAATTTCTCAGCGGCTGATGTTTTCAACCCAAGAGACTTTATATGGTTCCGGAGTGCAATCCTTTACCCAGTGATCAGTAATTGCACACCAAGAAAGGTCAACTATTCATACTGTGCCTTCTCAATGTTGAGTCCCTCTGTGAGCCATGCCAGATTTCCAGACAAATGACCTGCCTCCCTCTCCTTCTCTGCAAGTTGGAGACGAATGTCAGCCATAGAGGGTTCTACAACTTATAAATTCATTGGTTAGTAAGGAAGGTGTTTCATGGCTTACCACTATCCATAGCAATCTCGTATATTTTTTTGGTTTCCCCACCTTCTGTTTCGGCCCTCTCTGCGGAATCTGTCCATTCCTGAATCCAGTGGGAGTCTAGTCTGCTGGTAAGTTCTTCATATGCCTTTCCGGTTGCCTCCACGCCTTTCCTGGCCCTTCTCCATTTTTCCATCAATGCTTCAACTGCTTGAAATGTCAGGCAGTGCTCATATAAGGACATGATCACCCACCAATTCTGACTATTTTCTTCCAATTACTATCATTCATGTAATCATCTAAAACCTCCTGTCGATGATATTTGGACATGGAGCGGGTCATCCCAGCAATCTTATCCAGAACAGACCACAAGGTCTCCATAATTTCCCCATCCAATTGTCCTGACCCCTTGATAAAGTTGAGAGAGAACTTGTGGAAACACTCTTTAATATGTGCGCCCAGATGAAACTTCCCTACCGCCGGAGTGATCTCGATGTCTTTGGAAAGAGATAAAAATTTGTACTTTGACATCCTTTCCCAGAAATGAATCCACCATTGACAGCAGATGTCATACACGACCAATGCAGTTCGAGATTTGTTCCAATTCAAAGCGTTGCAAATCGAATAATCGATATTTATTTGCCTGAACAAGATTGCAATCAGTGGTGGTATTTCCACATCTCGGGAAATAAGAAGAATACCTCTCTCCTTTCTGGAAATCCACCATACAATGTGGAACAAAGGCCCCATGTCGTGCACAGCCACACCCACCTATTCCGGTGGAGTCCAGATTGTGACGCTGGGCATTGGCATTATTTACTGCCTTGTGGTTGCTACACCTTGACCTCTGCTTTGGTTCCTGAGCAGTATTGAGATGTTGCGAGTATAGACCGCTGGTTACCATGTGACCTGCGCCATCTCGCAATGCCACATCATCGTCCGGGCGTCGCATTTTCAAATGATTTAGTTCGAAATTGCCGTCGGTCACATACGAAGGCCGGTAGAGCCACCTGGAACGTGGGAAACGATACAGAGAAGTCACGTAATGTATTTATTTGATTCCGAAACTCACCTTTCATCTTCTAAACATTGAACATTCTCCGGAATGTTGATTCCGGGTTGAGGGCAGGCCGGACAAAATAATGCTAGATCTCCTGGTTTCCGCTGACGGTTCCGGTCGTGGGCCAGACCACCTCGTTTTAAGGCCTGTAAATTACGCCACTCCCGAGACACACGCATCAGCTCGCGGTACCGATCCTGGTTATAAAACCATCAATAATCACATTTCCTACAGTCAAGACCGATTATCATACTGGAACGGTGGCCGGAAATGCATTATTTGTAATGCGTCTCAGTTTATTATAAAAGTTCAATGCTGCTGTCTTGCATTCCATTGCATCAATATGAAAATGGTCCAAGAGTTCGAAGGTAAATGCAGTAGAGGGGCGATCCTTGCTGGCAGGAAACATTTGGAGGTGTAAAAGCTGTATGTGAGATTCCGCATGCTCCGCACAGCGACACCACCGTATCCGACGCCGGAAAACACCATTTGAAGTCACTACGAGGATCCGGTCAGTTTCCGGAATGAATGGACCCCATGGCTCCTGGTTTTCGGAGAGGGGGGAAACACCGGGATCCATGTTGGGACCATCGGAATGCTGTGCAGCATCAGAGAGATCTGCCTTGTCCTCGTCTATCCACGAATCCCCGGTCACGCCTTCCAAAATTCCTTCAGGAAGCCCGAAGTTGTCCACTGCATAACATGGACATTCTCTACCACCATGCCCAGCGTGGATGATCAATCGAAGCGAATTGAGATCAGATGACTTAAAGTAGGAGCCATTCCAGCATTTAATCCGATGAAATGGTGATCTAAAGTGCAGGGTAACACAGCAGTCGGCACAGTATACCGGCTCCCCGTGACAATCTACACATTTGTAAATTGCATTATTGGACGAACATATTCCACAAATTGGGTCGGCCGGTGGCGCCTCCATACGCGTAAGCTCCAACAGATACTGATTTCGCATAGGCACCCATTCCCTCAGGAAGTCATTTTGACTCTACGTGACATAATGATTAATAATATTCTTCGGCTGGCCAGGATGATTACCTTATGGGAAGGCCTGACCCGTTTTGGAGACGGGGATCGGATATCTTGTTGGGATGACATCCCACCCTCTTCATCAACGTAATCCCTGAACCTCTGTTCTTTAGACGGAGAGGTTGAGATTTTCCGTTTCCGCGGAGAGGGTTGCACGACCTTTTCCTTTACCACAGGACCGCGTCGACTGGATGAAGCAACGTGTTCAACCAATGTGTATTTTGCAGATCTTTGTGAGCGAAGGTTGCCCATTGCTGCTGATGAGGGAGATAAAGAAAAGCGGTTGGCTTATCAAAGTCCAATCTTGGATATGGACCCATTTCCTGATCAGGCACAGTACATCAAAACAACAACAAACGACGGCAAACAGATAAGAAAAATTCTTGCTTGCTCTTTGGGCCATGTGGGCTTTGTGCGGCCAATAATGAGGAAAAGGAAGTTCATGAATGAGGCCCCATCTGCCAAAGTTGACTCTGGTGCAGAGAAGGCTGACAATGATGACCTTTGGACAAGGCTATGCAAAAGGCTTAGTGCAGAAAGTTGTCAATTGAATGAGTAAGTTTACACATGTCACAAATGTATAGTTATTGATTATTCCCAGTGCGGAGTCGCTGAAAAAGCAGATTCCGGGCAATTCAAAGTCTGGTCCAACCCTAGTGTCAATTCCAAAAACAACTCCATTCCGAAATACAGCCATACATCCGACCTCGATTCCGGGGACTCCGGAACCATCTTTTGCTAGAGTGTATGGACGGGATCTCAGACGATTGTTGAGGATGGTAAAAAGGGCAATATTGAATCCAGGTTATATATCCCGTCTTAGTTTCGAAACCACTTCATTATTCTTACATGCTCGCTCCATAGTTTATATCCCATGGGATGTTGCTGAGTATGCCGCCAAATGTGTATTTGCACCAGAGAAGGAGAGGATTAAGAATCGGCAGGACTTTCCCCCCGTTTATTTAGGCACCCGTAATCAGCCCATGACCATTATAGATTGCAGAGGGCGGATAGTGCTATGGTATCTGCCAAAACTGCTATCGGCTCTGCACCGGGTGAGGGCGGAGATATGTATGCCGCTTGATATCCACGCTGATGCCTTCCTTCTATAGAAAGCTTTGCGATTAGGAGTTAAAATGATCTCCCCTTTGTTAAAAGCTTCCGTTCGGAGGAAGCAACCCCACTGTGCCACTCCGAATTGGCGGGTCCATGAGAAGAATTTTGTGTCTTTAAGGCATGGATGCAGATCGCTTGAACCTGGTGCCGTCACATTTTCCGCGGGATGGTTTGCTCAAGGACATGAGGTGCCCATGGTGATGTTTTCTGAATATAGTAACACTAATATTTAATGTACAGACGTCAGAATACTCGCTCAGACCATCTGCCAACCTCCATCCGGGAAAGTTGAATCTGGGGGGAAAGTCTTGGCTAGAAGCCACCCGACCCACGGAACATTTCCTCAATTCAATCATGAGTCTTATTCATCCGGAATTGCACCAGCAGGGTAAGAAGGTGCTTCAAGCCCTACATGACCTTGAGAGCACATCCACAATCGCATCGGAATGGGAGTCCGTATGCACCGGAATCCAGGTCATTAGTAACCGCATCACCCCTGGCCATCGGGATTCCAAAGGACGTCCAGAGTGGTACGACATCCTCACGTCTTTTGGAGATGGGTCTTTACCCCGCCTGTTGATATCGGATCTTGGACTCAGTTTGGCGTATTATCCAGGGAGTGTAGTCGGACTATGTGGAACCATATTTGAACATGAGGTGAGGGCATGGGGCTCTGGGGATAGAGTATGCTATGCGCATTTCATGAGGGAAACAGTGCGACAACGGTTAGGAGTGCCAGCTGCTGGTTGGGCTATGCAGGAAACCTATGCGCAATATCTTCCGGAGGATATTCGCCAATCCAAAGAATTTCTGATTTAATGATATACTTATGAATGAGCTTACGTAAGCAACTCCGATGAATAAGGATGGATTCCGGGACCTTTCGGAGACCAGAATGACATGACATTGTAAGGAATTAATTCTACTCTGAAGACGGAAAGTAAAGTTCAAACTACAAAATTTATCTAACACAGGAAGAGGCGGCGAAGACTTGGAGATGGGGCCCACCATCTCAAAATCTTCACAGTCTCCTCCGATTTACATATGATCTATAAATGACTAGTAGACGAGTCCGTGGTGTATGTAGCAGACAGAGTCCGGACATATAAACAAACGCCTTGGAATGTTGAATCTGCGACAGGACATTATGAGATGATCCAGAAGTCGATAGCGAATGACTTAGCAATTCATTGGGACTTCTCATGCAACCATCTCCCATCCCTCTCCGAAAACGAATCGGGAACCCTACATATTCATTCTGTAGAAAGGACTAATAAGCGCAGGAAAGGGTGAACGGTACGAATGGGGCTCACCAAGCGTCCAAATAATTCTCCGATCCATCCTGGTGGACTCCGATCCGTGGGTTGGACTCGGACAGTGTCCGGAGACATCGTCGGAATCAAATCTATTGCGAGCAATTAATTCCGTCGAACAGCATAGAGTGAGGCAGCTATATATTACGAATTGTACATACCTTCATACTCATGTAAAGTCCGATCGAATGATAGGGATTCCAATTGAACTGGACCAAGTCATCTAGAGTCCGGAAAGGAAAACTCCGGAAATTCTGACGGATGAAATTTCACATGATCAGTCAAGGATAACAGGTCACTTACTTGATGTCAACCAAACAATTTCTTGAGAGCAAGGAGATGTCAATGGAGAATGTTAGTTAAGATACCGGATATGCGGAGAGGACGCACTCACCTGCTGTATGCGGAAATGAGGAAAGCCCGCGAGAAAAAATTTAACACCCCTGCACTCACTGCATGCTTGGCCCAAGTGCACACACGTCCGCTGTGACGCACAACGCGGCACAAAGGTTTGGCATGTAAACCCCCATGAACCCACAAATTGCATCTACCGATGTGCAAACACGTCGTCACAACGCGGCACTCGGATGAATCGGTAAAGTAAACCCACATGAACCCACATAGTGCATGCACCCAAGTGCACACACGTCCGCTGTGACGCACAACGCGGCACAAGGGTGCAGCAATCCCCCAGAACCCAATGGGACCCCCACGTTCGTACGCTGGTGTCACCTCTACACAGGGTGAGATCGTGCGTCCACAATCATCTGTGTATCCGCGGATGAGGGAATAAGCGCAGAGGATGGTGGTGGTCCAAAGAAAAGCGAAGTCGCGTCGCGTCCGGATTTATAAACATCTGATCACATGATCGCGTGTTCGTGTTCAACAATCCAAAAAGGGCAATGTGGCTGACAGATGGCGTCGCGCCACAGGAACATCTGCGGAAAAATGCCCAAATATAGTGGTTTCTTTCACTACGGTGACAGAACATTCTGATAGGAACATATGGGCGGGTGGGTCAACAAGCGATGTCCTAAATATGGACTGGAATTCTTTGCTTCGTTTTCCGGACGAAGGCCCAAATGTAGTGGAGGCGTTCGCTTCATTTTCCGCAACTCCTTACCCTAATTCCTGAACAGTTCACATTAACATTTCTCCACCCTTACTTTGTAACCTCAAATAAACTGAAATTATGGTCAAAAAATGGGTTACCGATGCTTACAAGAAAATCCTGGTAGAGAATTGCCAGGATTATCTAGCTTCAAATAACCATGGCAGGGACAAAGTACGGAAGGCTCTCATTACCCAGGTTGCTGAGGAAATTACAGCGGCCGCAACGGAGTCCGGGGATGAGGTTCCTGCGAACCTTGAAAAGGTGAGTCTAAGGTGCGAGACCCTCTGTCTGCCTATTGTTCATATCATGCACAGGTCATCGGAAATTGGTTCGGAAACGAAGCAAAGGCGGTTACGGGTCAGGCTAACACTAAATCATCCAAATCAACCAAGGGAGTTTCCAATAAAAACATCTCCAAAAAGCATTGGAACCATAGAACAGTAGCCGCCGAACTGCATTCGAACCGTTTGAATGAAATCAAAGAACAGCTTGTCGCGCAGTATACAGGGGATGGCATTGCGGCCATGCGGACGTACGCCAACGCCGTAACAACTTTGGTGAACGAGCTCAGCGAGGAAGAGGTGCAGCAATGCAGAGAGGTCGCAGAAGAATGGAACAGGAAAACCCCACCCGCAGAGATTCAACGCAAGTGCGTATGGACTTTCTATCGCATTAATGAAATAATACTGATCACCCCATTTAAAGGGCAACCAAGCGTCTCCATGCCACGGTACAGAGATTTGTCCGGGCAGCTAAACGTGAGATGGGAGTCAACATGCTTATTCTCACGCGTTATCATAATGCGAAGGGAGAGCGCTGCATTTCAAAGTAAGTGACATCAACTGCTTGATGATCGAAAGGTCCGGATTTGACATCTCCACAAAGGTTTGAGACCGAGGCGAATGCAAATGGAGGAACGTTCACAGAGGACAAGCCGGAGTGGCGAGAAGGAGAAGGGAATGTGCTGTCATTATGGCACGATTGGGCCAATGGTATCTACACATGACCACATCATTATTCCCTCTCACCTAATACACCATTTGCAGAGAATGAAATTGAAGATGAGGACGAGGACGAGGACATGGATGGTGGCAACATTGAATTTGATCTCCGAGATCACGACGGCTACCCGATGCTTCCGGACATTGAGGACAGCCTTCCATTAGGAACGGCGAAAAGATTGTTACGGTTGTTTGCTTCTGCCGTTAGAGGTATGTTTGCGATAACATTATCTGCATGGCACCATATTCTGATATATTATTCAGTGTTTCAAAATTGGCCTGGGCGGACACCTTGGGCGAAGATTCGAAGCAGTAACAAAGACTATATACCTCGCAATTACAGATTGATTGATGATGTCTTGGATGATCCGTCTCGGATGACCGAAAAGGCAGTCCGTGCCTATCTCAATCATTGGTCAGGTCGCCAAAAGTTAGGAAAGACATATGCACTGATGTTCCGCTGGCCTGCAAATTCGGACGCAAATTCACCTTGGACTTCCGGTGTCGCCAATCCACCCAGGCGCACTAAGAACTCAAAGGGGAAGGAACCGGAAATGTCTGACATGTCCGAGGAAGAAAACGACGTTGAAGATGACACCCCGAACATGTCGGGTGCAGAGGATCAAGCCGGGGAAGGCGGAACAACAAGTGATCAGGAGATGAGCGTGGATGGAGAAGTCCCAACCATTCCGAGCGAAGTTGGGAAATCCAAAAGGCAACGGGTGAGATTTTTGAGGTCCCTTGCGGAAGACCGTGAATACCAAGGTCTATGTAAGACGCTGGAGGTGGCATCAGTACGTATTCTCTCTTGATATTTATTTTTTATTAACTATATTTTGTAGGTTATGGACAATGTTGAGGTGGTTGGTCCGCCACCTCCAGCGTGGGCAGACTGGTCATATTCAATGGAGTTCCTTCCCGCCTCATTTCATTCGAAAAACGGACAAGGTTCCTTTAGTCAGCTGTGTCGCTGGTTGAAGGCAAAACCCCTTGCTCCGCTTCGTGGCCAGGCCGCAAGCTATGGACGGGTTGAGAAGGTCCTCTTGACAGTCGGACTTGCAATTCGTGACATTCGTGCCGCAGTATTCCTGGAACCGGACAATCCGAAAAACTACCCATCACAAGTGGCCAATAGCCCACTTGAAGTTAAAGATCTCGAGGTGTTCCTACGTCATTGCCAAACTAATTTAAAGTAGGTTCTTCTCGCACTGAATGTGCACCACTATATTCAGCTTAACAATGACAGTGATAATCACAACTTGGGTGGAGGATCTCACGGTGGAGGGAGACATTTTCGGATGTCCGGAGAGGTCAAAGAGAGGCGAAAGACAAGTGAAGATGATGGGAATGAGGGCGATAACACAGGGATACCGGATGGGAAAGCGAAAAAAGACACCGCCAATGCTAAATATAAGAATAATGATTCTGATGTAGGGAAAAAGACGTTGAGGTCGGTCTATCCTTTTTTCGTCAATGGTGGTAATCCTGACAAGTAGGTCTATAGGTCTCATGATTCCGGAAAGGGGGGAAAGGGGGGAAAGAGCGAAAAGAATGGCGGAAATGTCCAACATGATGCCGGTAAAACCGCACCTAATGGGGATTCTACAAGGGCCTTGAGGTCACCTATATTTTATTTCCATCAATAGCGGGAATACTTATAAGTAGCCCTACAGGTCCCATGACTCCGGAGACGGGGCAAAGAGCGGACAGAAAGACCAAAATGCCCAACATGGCAGAAGCAAAAACCCAGTTGATTCGGATCGAAAGAAGAAGGCGATAAGGTGTGGCATTTTCTGTTCTCTCTATGCCGTCAATTGTGACAATTATTTCTACAGATCTCCTGGGCTTACAGGCGTTCCAAATACATTCCTGAACCTCCGTTCAGAGCTTGGGTTGGTCGGTGAACACTGGGAGTCATATGGGATGGAATGGCAGGAATTTGCCCGGAAGTGGCTCACGGCAGAGATCATGTTGGTGAGACTAGTAAAGCCACCCATGAGACTGGTAGATGTGAAGGAGACGGGATTGCCATCGGCATTGCAGGATTGGGCTCTTGCCCAAATTGCTAAAGTGGAATTTAGTTCTGCCCAGGTTCCGGCGGACTTTGGGGCGCAAATGCTAAATTGGTGGAAAGGACTCAATGTGGGGCAAAAAGATGTGAGCGATATATTTAAGTACTTATGGTGTAGGGATGGCCGGACAGGACTCGTTATGTTGGTTCTTGGAATGCATTGGTGGGCGGATAAGAGTGGGGGCGGAAAGGCATGGAAGGCGGTGATGAGGGAGATGATAGAAATGTTTGAGAGTTTGGGAAATGCCCCGGACTTGTAAGCGCCCTTTAATTCCATGTTTGACAAATTTTCCTCACATCATATAGGTCACGGACCCGACGAAAACGCGTGGAAGATGAACCAAGTAATAGTCCAAGCCCTAAAAAACGGCGAAAATGAGAGTGTCGACTCCGATTCCGAATGCCATCATATAAAATGCGGACCGGAATATCCCCGGACTAACAATACCTTTATATCTAGGTCAAAGTTGCACTGTATATATTTTGATATCCAGGGAGAATTATTGGTTTTAATCCGTGGCGAATAATATCATTGTTATAATCTTCACTCAGCCCAAAGTCCGATGCGCAGTCCGTGAGGCTCTCCGATGCTTTCCGAAGGGCTCTCCGGTTCCGGGACTCTTAGTAAACTAAGGAGATTATTGGTCGTGGTGGCCTAATTACAGCCGGAGTGAATTGACCCCAGAACCAATTGTGTGATAATGTGTGTATCTCATAGTTACCCAAATACCTGCCTCAACAAACCACAACATGAAGCAAAATATCTTGTAAATGTCAGGATTTGAGCGAAGTTTCCCGATTCGGCAATCCGATCACGTGATGTTGAAAATTTTGAGTGTCTAAGTCATTCATTGGGTTCTGTCCTGGTCTCCACCACCATCTACTGACACTACCATCCAATGTCGACGACTACGGACGTTAACACACCAACCGGGCCTACCACGACCACGCGAAATCCGCCGACCGATGGTGTCAGCACGGTGGATCCCTCCATCATGCTCCCATTGCTTACTGAGGATCTAGCGCTTCAACCTGCGCAACTGGTCGTTATGACCTACCTAAGAATGAAGCCGGTTCCGGATTCTAATGGTCTTTTTGACATTCCGGCCGCAGAATCATGGCTGGTATCCATGCCAGTAAGTCATCCTTTATGTAGAACAAACATTTACTTATTGTGACATTCATTGTAGAATACTGAGTTACGAAAACTTTCTGCGGACCCCGGACTGTGCAATCAGCTCATGAGCGCCATTTTCGCCGCCCAAACCCGAGTCGAAGGTGACGTAATGGCATTCAAGGACGCTTTGGTTAAGCAGGAAGAGCAGGAATTGAAGGAGCGCGCTGCGAGGGAAAAGGCGGCCCAGGAGGCTGCGGAGGAGATGAGGCTGAAGGAGCAGGCAAAGCGTGAGGAGGAGGAGTGCGCAAAGCGTGAGGAGGAGGAGCGCGCAAAGCGTGAGGAGGAGGAGCGCGCGCGGAAGGCCGAGGAGATAAAGGCCAAAGGCCAAGATGGCGCGGGGACGGAGCGGAATGGAGACGGCGGAGAGGGCAAGGACGAACAAACGCCCTATGGGAAGGTAAGTACGGCCACATAGACTACTTATATTTAACTGAATTTGAACTTTATGAGATTTATCCTGCCGGAGGACCCTGCGATCTGTGCGTCACCCGGAACCTCGTTTGCGTTGGTCAAGATGGAGAGACGTGCATGCAATGCAAGAGCTCCCACATGGGCTGCTCCAACAATAGTGAGTGCTAACCCATCTGGTGCGATTCTTCCACACCTCATTTTTATCCAGCTACCCGCCCGAAAATTCGACCTATGAAATTTGAGAAGGCAGAATCCACTACGCCATCCGGGAAAACCACTGGTGCGTCCGGGAAGGCGGCTGGTGCGTCCGGGAAGGCTACTGGTGCGTCCGGAAAGGCTACTGGTGCGTCCGGGAAGGCTACTGGTTCCGGGAAGGCAGCTGGTGCGTCCGGAAAGGTAGCTGGTGCGTCCGGAAAGGCCGCTGGTGCGTCCGGCAAAGGTAATGCTACGGTATCGGCCGCAAAGGATGACGTGGCACCAATTCCGCGTCCAACCCGGACCCAACCCAAGCGCAAGTTCACTGTGGTCGAGGACTCCGATGACGACTCCGTCATGGGCCTGCGACAACAAAAGAAGCCACGCATTACCTCATTCCGGGATTCCTTCGTCTCCGAAGCGACGGACTTTATTGGTCAGATGGCAATGTCCATCGTCATGGTCGAGCGAAACATCAGCAGGATAAAAGAAGAATTGGCCGAATTCACGGCATTCCTTAAGGGGGACAAGGAGTGCTTCCCAGAACGCCGTTAAATTTTTTAGTTAGATGTTGTTTATGAAGCAGTTCCCCTGCACACCGCTAATATAATTGTTTGATGCCTTGAAACACAGAGAGAATCAGAGCACTTTGGTTCACATGCCGGAGAGGAACTCCGCCGGCCATTCTCAGGCACTCGGAAACATTATATAGTCCACTACACGACATTTACATGTCCTGTGCTCAGCGGAGTCCATTCCGCGTCTGACATTTAATTCCTACACAGTCCCTTATGCAATTTATACATGTCCTGTATGTTCAATGCCCTCCAGAGTTCAATATTCAACTCTCATACAGTACCCTATCCAATATATACATGTCCTGTGAGCTCACTGGACAACCTCCAAAGTTCAATATTCATGCATGTCCTTTGAGCTCACTGGACACCCTGAGTTCAATATTCAGCTCCAATGAGCTCACAGGAGACCATCTGCAGTTCAATATTGAACTCCTATGCAGTACCCTAACCAATATATACATGTCCTGTGAGCTCAGTGGACACCCTCCAGAGTTCAATATTCAACTGTAATGAGCTCACAGGAGACTCCTATGCAGTCCCTTATCTAATATATCCATGTCCTGTGAGCTCACTGGACACCCTCCAGAGTTCAATATTCAACTGTAATGAGCTCACAGGAGACTCTCCGGAGTTCAATATCCAACTCTTATATGTCCCTGTCTAATATATGCATGTCCTGTGAGCTCACTGGACACCCGCCAAAGTTCAATATTCAACTCCAATGAGCTCACTGGACACCCTCCAAAGTTCAATATTCAATTCCTATACAGTCCCCTATC
>Ga0137418_10003739_pt1 | contig 14006 bp, 20 predicted proteins | sample CZODoug3_1_2_16f_FD_122242 | JGI IMG/M metagenome (GOLD analysis project Ga0137418, IMG submission 122242) | Vadose zone soil fungal communities from Angelo Coast Range Reserve, California, USA - CZODoug3_1_2_16fungal (Hybrid Assembly) | ecosystem: Environmental > Terrestrial > Soil > Vadose...
GGGGGAAAGGGGGCGGTCTGTTTTCGTCTAGAAAACTTGACTCATTTGTGAACGAAACCGCCCGTCAAGGACTCTAGATGGCCGCCCGGTCGTGCCCGAAATGCGGCTCGACCAAGATCGAGGGCGACGAGTGCCTGCACTGTGGGATCTACATCTCGAAGTACCTCGCCTATCTGGCCCGCGGTGGCCCCGCCCAGGTGGCGCCGACCGCGTCGGCGGTCGGCCACATGGCCGCGGTCCCATTCAAGGTCTACGGCGCCGAGATGCAGTTCGTCGAGCTCGAGCTGGCGACCGGCGTGGCCGCGGTGGCCGAGGCCGGCAGCATGATGTGCATGGAAGACGGGATCACGATGACGACCGCGGTCGGCGACGGCGCGCAGGCGGGTGTCGTCGGCGCCGTGCTGAGCGCGGGCAAGCGCATGCTGGCCGGCGAGTCGCTCTTCATCACGGTCTTCAGTAACACGGCGGCCCTCCCGCGGAAGATCGCCTTCGCGGCGCCGACGCCCGGGCGCATCGTCGCCATCCCGCTGCCGGACGTCGGCGGCGCGCTCGTCGCGCGAAGGACGCCTTCCTGGCCGCCGCGCGGGGCGTGTCGATCGGCATCGCGTTCCAGAAGCGGCTCGGCGTCGGGTTCTTCGGCGGCCAGACCTTCATCATGGAGCGGCTGGAGGGCGACGGGGTCGTGTTCATGAACACGGGCGGCAGCACCTACGAACGGACGCTCGCGCCGGGCGAGGTGCTGGAAGCCGAGGCCGGCTCGATCGTCGCCATGCAGCCGAGCGTGGACTTCGACATCGAGTACGTGGGCAGCATCAAGTCCGCGCTGTTCGGCGGCCAGGGGATCTTCTTCGCGACGCTGCGCGGCCCGGGCCGCATCTGGCTTCAGTCGCTCACGCTCGACAAGCTCATCGCCCGCGTCGCCTCGCAGCTGAGCGCGCGGACGTCGTCGTCCGGATCGTCCCTCTCGACGGGGAGCGCGGGCGCGATCGGGTCCGCCGGCGGCGCCCTGCTCGGCGCGCTGTTCGGCGGGGGGACGGCGGCGGCCGGGGAAAGCAGCGAGACGGGCGCGGGTGGCGAGAGCGACAGCGGGGATAGCGCCGGCGGTGGCGACAGCGACAGCAGCGGGAGCAGCGGCAGCAGCTGATCGCGAAGCACGGGGCCGAAGGTCGCTCGCTCGGTCGCTACGGCTCGGCCGCGAGCAGATCGGGCGCGAGCGCGATGAAGGCCGTGAGCACGCGGGGGTCCCATGCTCCCTTGTCAGTTTCGCGGCGCAGGACGTCGAGCGCCGCGGCGTGCGGCATCGGCGACTTGTAGGGGCGGGCGGTCCGGAGCGCGTCGTACACGTCGACCACGGCCATGATGCGGGCGCCGAGCGGAATGGCCGCGCCCTCCAGTCCGTCGGGATAGCCGGAGCCGTCCATGCGCTCGTGGTGGTGGCGGATGATCGGCCGCACCCCGTCGAGGCTCCGCAGCGTCTGCACCAGCTCGGCGCCGATCACGGGATGCAGGCGTATGCGCGCCAGCTCGTCGGCGTCCAGCGGACCCGGCTTCAGGAGGACGGCGTCGGGGACGGCGACCTTGCCGAGGTCGTGGAGGAACCCGGCCAGCATGAGATGGCGCTGCAGGCCGCTGTCGACGCCGAGGGCGTTGCCGAGGGCGACGGCGTGGCGCGCGAGGCGCTGGCAGTGGCCGGCGGTGTACGGGTCGCGCGCCTCGATCGTCATGCCCAGGCTGGTGATGACGCCCTCCGCCCGATCGAGCTGATCGACGAGGCTCTTCACGCGGAGAAGCACCGCCACGCGCGTCTCCAGCTCCAGCAGATTGAACGGCTTGGCGAAGAAATCGTCGGCGCCGGCGGCGAGGCCGGCGACCCGCGCGTCGAGATCGGCCACCGCGGTCAGGATCACGACGGGGATGAGCTGAAGCCGCGGGTCGAGCTTGATGCGCGCGCAGAGCTCGACACCGGTCATGCCGCCGAGATTCACGTCGGTCAGGATCAGATCCGGCGGCGCCGGCTCGATCATCGCCAGGGCGTCGTGGGCCGACGCGACGCCGACCGTCTGGTGGCCGAGGGCGGTGAGGTGTTCCTCGAGCAGCTCACGAACTTCCGGGTCGTCTTCGACGACGAGGATCCGCGCGGGGCCGGGAGCGGTCACGGGTACAGCCCGCGTACCTTGTAGCCCTCGGCGACGCGCTTGATGCCCTCCATGAGCGCGGCCGTTCGCAGGTCGACGCCTTCCTTGCTCCCCAGCGCCCACACGCGGTTGAACGCGCGCGTCATCACTTCCTGCAGCCGGGCGGTGATCTCGCTCTCGCGCCAGAAGTAATACTGCAACCCCTGCACCCACTCGAAGTAGGAGACGACCACGCCGCCGGCGTTGCAGAGGATGTCGGGGATCACCGTCACGCCGCGCTCGCGCAGGATCACGTCGGCCTCGGGCGTCGTCGGGCCGTTGGCGCCCTCGGCGACGATCGACGCCTTGACCCGGTCCGCGTTGCCCTCGTGGATCTGGCCGCCGACCGCGGCCGGGATCAGGACGTCGCACGGCTGGGTGATGAGGTCCGAGTTACTGATCGGCTCGCTGCCCGGGAAACCGGCGACGGAGCCGGTCTCGGCCACGTGGCCCTCGAGCTGGCGGATGTCGATGCCGTCCGGCTTCCAGATACCGCCCTTGACGTCGCTGATGCCGACGATGACGCAGCCCTCGCGCCACAGCAGCCGCGCGGCCACCCCACCGACGTTGCCAAAGCCCTGCACGATCACCTTGCGCCCGCGCAGCTCGTGGCCGAGGTGGCGCGCCGCCTGGTAGAGCGTGTAGACGATGCCGCGGCCGGTGGCCTCGCGGCGGCCCGCCGAGCCGCCGACGATCAATGGCTTACCGGTGACCACGCCGGGCACGCTCTTGCCCTGGGTCATCGAGTAGGTGTCCATCATCCACGCCATGGTCTGCTCGTCGGTGCCAAGGTCGGGGGCGGGGATGTCGAGGTCGGGGCCGATCATGAGGATGATCTCAACGGTGTAGCGGCGGGTGAGGTGTTCCTTCTCCTGCATCGAGAGCTTCCGGGGGTCGCAGCGGACGCCGCCCTTGGCCCCGCCGTAGGGCAGGTTCATCAGGGCGCACTTCCAGGACATCAGCATGGCCAGGGCGCTCACCTCGCCGAGGTCGACGTCGGCGGCGTAGCGAAGCCCTCCCTTGGTCGGTCCAAGCACCGTGTTGTGATGGACCCGGTAACCGATGAACACTTCAGTCTTTCCTGAGTCCATCCGGACGGGGACCGACACCACCAAGGCGCGGCGGGGGTACCGGAGGCGCTCGTGGATGTCGGCGTCGAGCCCGAGCCGGCTCGCAACCCGGTCTAGCTGGGCGATGGCGGTGCGGTGAAGCTCGGAGTCGAACTCTGAATTCGCGTTCATCGGAAGCCCTTTCCGTTGACAGCGCGCCCTGGGGGTGGCAGAATCCGACTGAAACAGTCGCCGATCAAAATCATCGGCGATACAATGGGATCGAAAGGCAAGGACGGGTCACCGAATGCTCCGATTCACCAAGCGCGCCGATTACGGGTTGATGGCGATTCATTATATCGCCATCAACGACGGCTTCGGTGCGGTGAGTGCCAAGCGGATTGCCGAGGAGTTCGCGATCCCGCCGGAGCTCATGGCCAAGATCCTCCAGCGGCTCGCCAAGCAGGGCCTGGTCATCAGTACCAACGGGCCCAAGGGCGGCTACGCGCTGGCGCGCCGGCCGACGGAGATCACGGTCGGGCACGTGATCCGGGCGCTGGAGGGACCGATCAACATCGTGTCGTGCCTGGAGGACTCGGAGTGCCCGCAGATGGAAAAGTGCAATCTGCGTCGGCCCGTCCACAAGATCCAGGCGGCCATCAGCCAGGTGCTGGACACCATGAGCCTGGCCGAGCTGACGAGCGCCGACGTACCGGAACTGCTCTCGATCAAGTAGTGCGAGCTGCAGGAGGTCGCGGGGCTGGGGCCCCGCCGTCCGAGGCGAGCTTATAAAGAGGGTAGCGCGAGCCTGAGAGGGTGACAGGAATGGGGCTGAAGTTTCCGATCTTCATGGACGCGCAGTCGACGACGCCGTGCGACCCGCGTGTGGTCGAGGCGATGCTGCCGTACTTCACCGAGAAGTTCGGGCATCCGGCCAGCCGCAACCATCCGTTCGGGTGGGAGGCGGAGGGCGCGGTCGATGCCGCACGTGGCAAGATCGCCACGCTGATCGGCGCGCGCGATCCGAAGGAGCTGGTCTTCACCTCGGGCGGCACCGAGGCGATCAACCTCGCCCTCAAGGGCGCGGCCGAGATGTACAAGGAGAAGGGCAACCACATCGTCACCACCGTCATCGAGCAGCGCGCGAGCATCGACACGCTCAAGCGCCTCGAGCGGCAGGGGTTTCAGGTGACGTACGTGCCGGTGCAGCCCGACGGTCTCATCGACGTCGAGGAGATCCGCAAGGCGCTCACGGACAAGACCATCCTGATCTCCGTGATGTTCGCCAACAACGAGATCGGCACCATCCAGGACGTCACGGCTGTCGGCCGGCTGGCCAAGGAGAAGGGCATCCTCTTCCACACCGACGCCACCCAGGCCGTCGGCAAGATCCCGGTCGACGTCGAGGCGATGGGCATCGACCTTCTGTCGTGCACGGCGCATCTGATCTACGGTCCCAAGGGCGTCGGTGCGCTGTACGTGCGGCGCAAGGGGCCGCGCGTCCGGATCGCGCCGATGATCGACGGCGGCGGCCACGAGCGCGGCATGCGTTCGGGGACCCTGCCGGTGCCGCTGATCGTCGGGTTCGGCAGGGCCGCGGAGATCGCACGCGAGGAGATGGCCGCCGAGGGCGCGCGGCTGGCGAGGCTGCGCGACCGCTTACAAGATTTGATCCTCTGCAGCGTGGAGGAGGCGTTCCTGAACGGCCGGCCGGACCGCCGGCTGCCCCAGAACCTGAACATCTCGTTCGCCTATGTCGAGGGTGAGTCGGTGCTCATGGGCTTGAACCGGGAGACCGCGTTGTCGTCCGGGTCGGCATGCACCTCGTCGACGCTCGAGCCCTCGTACGTGATCGCCGCGCTGGGCGCCTCCGCGGAGCTGGCCCACTCGTCGATCCGCTTCAGCCTCCATCGCTTCACCACGGCGGAGGAGGTCGAGTACGTCGGGCAGCGGACGATCGAGGTCATCAAGCGGCTGCGGGAGATGTCGCCGCTCTATGAGCTCGCGAAAGAAGGCGTCGATATCAAGACCATCAAGTGGAAGGCTGAGTAAGGGGGAGCGCGATGGCGTACAGCGATAAGGTGGTCGACCACTACAACAACCCGCGCAACGTCGGGTCCTTCGGCAAGGAGACGCCGGGCGTGGGCACGGGCCTCGTCGGCGCGCCGGAGTGCGGCGACGTGATGAAGCTGCAGATCAAGGTCAACCTCGAGACCGGCATCATCGAGGACGCGAAGTTCAAGACCTTCGGCTGCGGCAGCGCGATCGCCTCTTCGAGCCTGGCCACCGAGTGGCTGAAGGGCAAGACGATCGACGAGGCGGCGAAGATCAAGAACACCGACATCGTCAACGAGCTGAAGCTGCCGCCCGTGAAGATCCACTGCTCGGTGCTGGCGGAGGATGCGATCAAGGCGGCGCTCGCGGACTACAAAGAGAAGAATGCATCGGTGCCGAGCGGCGCCGCATCCAAATAAGGGGAGGAACCGGGCCATGGCGGTCGTGTTGTCGGAGTCGGCGGCGAAGCAGGTGAAGGAGCTGAAGGTGCAGCAGAACCTGCCCGAGACGGCGTTCCTGCGAATGGGCGTGCGGGGCGGCGGATGCTCGGGCATGTCCTATGTGCTCGAGTTCGACACCGAGAAGACCCCGCACGACAAGGAGTTCGAGATCGACGGCGTGAAGGTCGTGATCGACAAGAAGAGCTACATCTATCTGAACGGCACGACCCTCGACTACGTCACCCAGGGGCTGACGGGAGGCTTCACGTTCGTGAACCCGAGCGCGAAATCATCTTGTGGGTGTGGAACCTCGTTCTCCGCGTGACGGAGCGGTTGTCCAGTGGGTTTGAGGGGGTCTCCCCCTCGAGAGGGAAGGCCCAGGGCCCGTTCGACGGGCCCGTAGTGTTTTAGGGGGATGCGACGCTGAGACAGGATTACTTCGAGGTATTCGGGCTGCCGCGCAGGCTGGCCATCGACGGTGCCGAGCTGCAGCGGCGGTTTTACGCCCTCGCGCGCGAGCATCATCCCGACTTCCACCAGGCGGCGCCGCCCGAGGAGCGCGCGCGCGTCGAGGAGACCTCTGCGCTCGTGAACGCCGCCTACCGGACGCTGCGCGACCCCATCGCGCGCGTGGACTACCTGGTCCGGCTGGAAGAGGGCCGCGAGACGAGGGAGGGCGCCGCCGACAGGCCGAAGGCGCCGCCCGCGCTGCTCCAGGAGATGTTCGAGATCCAGGAGGCGCTGGCGGAGGCCCGGGCCGAGACGACGTCCGGCACGCTCGACGACGCCACGCGCGCGACGCTCGCCGGGCAGCGCGAGGGGCTGCGGGCGCGGCTGCGGGACGAGGACGCCAGGCTCAGCGGTCCGCTCAGCGCGCGCTGGGATGCGGCTACGCCGGCGGAGCGCGCGGCGGTGCTCGCCGCCTTCAAGGAGGCGCTCGCCACGCGGGCGTATCTCCGCACCGTGATCGACGACCTGGCCGGGGCCCTGGGCGAGGGCAATGCCTCCGAAGGGGAGGACACGCGTGTCGCGCATCATCGGCATTGACCTCGGGACGACGAACAGCCTCGTCGCCTACGTGGACGAGGCGACGGGACTGCCCCGCGTCATCCCGGACGCCGAGGGCCGCCCGCTCCTGCCGTCGGTGGTGGCGTTCACGCCCGATGGCATCGTCGTGGGCGAGGCCGCGCGCCGCCAGCTCGCGCGCCGTCCCGCCGACACCGTCTATTCGGTCAAGCGGCTCATGGGCCGTGGGTTCGAGGACGTCAAGGACGAGGCGCGCTATCTGCCGTTCCGCATCCTGCCCGGTGACGGGTTGGTGAGGCTGGCGGTCGGCGGCCGCGAAGTCACGCCGCCCGAGGTCTCGGCGGCCGTGCTCAAGGCGCTGAAGCAGCGCGCGGAGCGCCACTTCGGCGAGCCCGTCGACAAGGCCGTGGTCACCGTGCCCGCCTACTTCAACGATGCCCAGCGACAGGCCACGAAGGACGCGGGCCGGATCGCGGGTCTGGACGTCGTGCGGATCGTGAACGAGCCGACGGCGGCCTCGCTGGCCTACGGGCTGCAGCGGCTGTCGGAGGGCGTGATCGCCGTCTACGACCTCGGCGGCGGGACGTTCGACGTTTCGATCTTGAAGACGAAGGACGGCGTGTTCGAGGTGCTGGCGACCAACGGCGACACGCACCTGGGCGGCGACGACCTGGACCGCGTGCTGGCGCTGTGGCTGCTCGAGGACATCGCGGTGCGCCACCACGCCGAGCTGGATCGCGACTGCGTGGACCTCGCGCGCGATCCGGAGGCGATGCAGGAGCTGCGGCTGGCGGCGGAGGCGACGAAGATCCGGCTCTCGACCGAAGAGCGCACGACCCTCACCATCCCCTTCGCGGGCTTCACCTACCGCCGCGACATCACGCGCGCGGAGCTCGAGCGCCTCGTGGAGCCGCTGGTGACGCGCACGCTCGGCCCCGCGCGCCGCGCCCTGGCCGACGCCGGGCTCGAGCCGAAGGACATCGACCAGGTCGTGCTGGTGGGCGGCTCCACGCGGGTGCCGCTCGTCCGCCGGCGCGTCCAGGAGCTGTTCGGCAAGACGCCGCACAGCCAGCTCAACCCCGACGAGGTCGTGGCCCTCGGCGCCGCCGTGCAGGCGCACATCCTCGCCGGCGGCATCACCAACATGCTGCTGCTGGACGTGACGCCGCTCTCGCTCGGCATCGAGTCGCTCGGCGGCATCGTCAACGTGCTGATCCCGCGCAACACCACGATCCCGACGAGCGCGCGCGAGATGTTCACGACCTCCGTCGACGGCCAGACGCTGGTGGACCTGCACGTGGTGCAGGGCGAGCGCGAGCTGGTCAAGGACTGCCGCTCCCTCGGCCGCTTCGAGCTGCGCATCGACCCGATGCCGGCGGGCATGCCGAAGATCGAGGTCACGTTCCTCATCGACGCCAACGGCATCTTACAAGTTCAGGCTCGGGAGCAGCGCAGCGGCAAGGCCGCGTCCATCGAGGTGAAGCCGACCTATGGTCTCAGCGAGAGCGACGTGGAGCGGATGATCGAGGACTCGTTCACCTACGCCGAGGCCGACGTCGAGACGCGCATGCTGATCGAGGCGCGTAACGAGGCCGACACCGTGCTCGTCCACGCCGGGCGCGCACTCAAACAGGGCGCGGGCCTCGTGCCCGCGGACGAGCGCGCGGCCATCGAGGCGGCGGTGGCCGCGCTGCGCGCGGCGCGCGAGGGCGACGACCGCGACCGCATTCACGACGCGACAATGGCCCTCAACCGCGCCACCGAGCACCTGGCCGAGGTGCTGATGGACGCGGCGCTCAAGGGCGCCCTCGGCTCCCGGCGGGCGACGGAGATCCTCGGGGAGCGGTGATGGCGACGTACAAGGTCACGTTCCTGCCGCTGAACAAGACGATCGAGGTGGACGACGAGAAGTATCCGCTCGCCGATCACGGCAAGCCGGGCTCCCTACTCGATATCGCTCTCGCGCACGGCATCGAGCTCGAGCACAACTGCGGCGGGTCCTGCGCCTGCACCACGTGTCATGTGATCGTGAAGGAGGGCGAGGAGAACCTGTCCGAGATGGCCGAGGACGAGGAGGACCGCCTCGACACCGCCGAGGGCTTGACCATCCACTCGCGCCTCGGCTGCCAGGCCGTCGTGCGTGGCGACGTCGTGGTGGAGGTCCCGAAGTGATGACGTGGCGCGACGCGGAGGACATCGGCATCGCGCTCAGCGAGAAGTTTCCGGAGACCGATCCGCTGACGGTGCGCTTCACCGATCTGCACCGCTACGTCATCGGGCTGCCGGAGTTCACGGACGATCCCAAGAGCAGCAACGAGAAGCTGCTCGAGGCCATCCAGATGGCGTGGCTCGATGAGTACCGCAATCGCTGACCGCTTACCAGGTCACGACCTGATCGGCCTCGAACACGGCCTCCAGGAGCCGCTCGTACGACCACTCGCCGGGGACCCGGTGCACGGCGACGCCGGCGGGCAGGACCGGCGAGGCGGCGCCGGGCAGGAGCGCGACGCTGACGGCGTCGCCGGCGGCGAGCTGGCGCTCGATGGTGGCCCGCGCAAGCGTGGCATCGCCTGCCTTGAGCACGTGGAGCGCGCGCGCCATCAGAAGGCGATGAACCGGCGCGACGCGCGCACGAGGTCGGCGATCTGCTCGCGCGTGACGGGCACGACGACGTGGCCCTCGGCGTTCCACTCCGGGTCGGTGGGCACGGCGGAGGCCTCGACATGGAACGGCACGCCGAGCCGCTTGAGGTTGGCGCGGAACTTCGCGATGTCGTCGCCATCCACGAGGTCGTCGGTGTCGCCGTCGAGCAGGTGGACGGCCGGCCCCACGAGCACGAAGGTCACCTCGTTCTCGCCGGCCACGATGCCGATGCCGATGCGCATGGCCTCGAAGGCGCGGCCGGTCGCGCGCGGGTCCTGGGTGATGAGGACGAGGACCGGCTCGTCGGCCACGGAGCGCGGGGACTCAGTTGAGAGCGACGAAGCGCTCGGTCGCGTTGATCAGGTCGGTCAGCACCACGAGGCCGCAGTAGGTCACGCGGTCGGCGTGGTCGAGCGGGAGCCGGCGCTTCTGGCAGCCGTAGGCGCACACGAACAGCTTGGCGCCGCGGTCGGGCAGCGTGCGCACGCGCGGATCGTCGAGCGCACGCACGCCGTCGTCGATCAGGTAGAGATAGAGATCGGCGCCGCGCGCGAGCGCGGCCTCCGACAGACCGACGGCGGCGTCGAGATTCGTCGCGTGCTCGGGACCGGTGGACAGCAGCATCCCGAACTTCTTCTTCGACAGATCCATCGCGGGCGCAGCGTAGCATCGGCGATGAGGGAGAGCAAGGAATGACCCGTCGTGTGTACCTCGATCACAACGCATCGACGCCCGTGCACCCCGAAGTGGTGGCGGAGATGCTGCCGTACTTCAGCGACGTCTACGGCAACCCGTCGAGCGTGCACGGCTTCGGCCGCGACGCGCGCGCGGCAGTGGACGCCGCCCGCGATCGCGTGGCCGCCTTTCTGCGCGTGCGACCGGACGAGCTCGTGTTCACCTCGGGCGGGACGGAGTCCGACAACTTCGGCGTGAAGGGCCTGGCCCTCGCGCGCGGCCGCGGTCACGTCATCACCAGCAAGGTCGAGCACCACGCGGTGCTGCGCTCGGCCCAGGCCCTCGAGGCCCAGGGCTTCGCGGTCAGCTATCTGCCCGTCGACCAGCACGGCATGGTCGATCCCGATGACGTGCGGCGCGCGCTGCGGCCCGACACGATCGCCATCTCGATCATGCACGCCAACAGCGAGGTCGGCACGATCCAGCCGGTCCGCGCGATCGGCGCGCTGGCGCGCGAGGCGGGCGTGCCCTTCCACGTGGATGCCGTGCAGACCTTCGGCAAGGTCGAGATCGACGTGGACGCCATGAACATCGACGCCCTGTCCTTCTCCGGCCACAAGATCTACGGGCCCAAGGGCATCGCGGGCCTCTACATCCGCCGCGGCACCAAGATGGTCTCCATCCAGCACGGCGGCGAGCACGAGCGCCGGCGCCGGGCGGGCACCGAGAACGTGCCGGGCATCGTCGGGCTCGGCAAGGCCGTCGAGGTCCGCGCGCGCGACATGAAGACCGAGGCGGAGGCGGTGAGCGCCCTGCGCGACCGCATGTGGGAGGGCATCCGCGCCCGCGTGCTGGAGGTGCGGCTGAACGGGCATCCGACCGAGCGCCTGCCGGGCACCGCCAACATCTGCTACCGCAACGTCGAGTCGGAATCGATCGTCCTCGCCCTGGATCTCAAGGGCATCGCGGTCTCGGCGGGCTCGGCCTGCACCGCGGGCAGCGTCGAGCCCTCGCACGTGCTGGTCGCGATGGGCGTGCCGCTGGACTGGGCCATGGGCGCCGTGCGCTCCTCGCTCGGCCGCTCGACGACGGCCGAGGACGTGGACTACGTGGTCGCGTCGGTGACGGAGGTGGTTCGCCGGATCCGCCAGGCCATGCCCGTCGGAGCCGCATGAGGTACAGCCCGACGCTGGTCGACCACTTCCTCAACCCGCGGAATGCGGGCTTGATGCGGGAGGCCGACGGTTCGGGCAGCGACGAGTACGCGGGCTGCGGCGACCTCACGCGCTTCTACCTGAGGGTGCGGGAGGGGCATCTCGCGGAGGCGCGGTTTCAGGCGTACGGCTGCGGGCCGACGATCGCGGCGGCCAGCGTGGCGACCGAGCTGGCGGCGGGGCGTGCGGTGGAAGACCTGGCAACCCTGAAAGCGCAGGAGATCGAGGACGCGCTCGACGGGCTTCCGGAGGATCGGAAGCACGCGGCCGAGGTGGCGGCGGGCGCGATGCGGGCGGCGGCGCTGGATGCGCTGCGCCGCCGGCATGGAAACAGGGAGGCGTGATGTTCGAACGGTTGCGGGACGACATCCAGACGGTGATGCAGCGAGACCCGGCGGCGCGCTCCACACTGGAGGTGCTGCTCTGCTATCCGGGCGTGCACGCACTGGCCTTCCACCGCGTCGCGCACCGGCTCTGGCACGCGGGCTGGACCACCAGCGCGCGGTGGGTGTCGCACGTCGGTCGCTTCATGACCGGCATCGAGATCCACCCCGCCGCACGCCTCGGCCGCGGGCTCTTCATCGACCACGGCATGGGCGTGGTGATCGGCGAGACCTCCGAGGTCGGTGAGAACGTGACGCTCTACCAGGGCGTGAGCCTGGCGGGAACGAGCCTCAGGAAGGAAAAGCGCCACCCGACGCTCGGCAACAACGTGACCGTCGGCGCCGGCGCCAAGGTCATCGGCGGCTTCACCATCGGCGACAACAGCCGCATCGGTGCCGGCTCGGTGGTCGTGCGCGAGGTGCCGCCAAACTCCGTTGTGGTCGGCGTGCCGGGCCGAGTAACATACAAGGACGGCCAGCGGGTCGACGGCATCGATCTCAACCAGACCGACCTGCCGGACCCGGTGACGAAGGCGCTCGAGCAGCTGGTGGAGCGGATCCGCACGCTGGAGGCGGAGGTCGAGACGCTCCGCAAGAGCGTCGACAAGGAGGAACGCACGTGACTCCGAAGGACGTGCTGAGCCTGGAAGAGGCCTCGCGATACCTGGCCATGGACCAGTCCACGCTGAAAGTGATGGCCGCGGAACGTCGGATCCCGTGCCTGGAGCTGAACGGCGGCTGGGTCTTCTCCAAGAAGTCCATCGACAAGTGGCGGAGCCAGCAACCAGTCACGCGGGCCTGATTCCCCGATCGGCGGCGATATCATCATCACGCGCGATCTCGCCTGGTCGATCCTGACCGAGTTCACGAAGGGCGAGAGCCTCCGCCGGCACGCCCGCGCCGTCGAAGCCTCCATGCGCGCCTACGCGGCTCGTTACGGCGCTCCCGAGGAAGCCTGGGGGATCGCCGGCATGCTCCACGACTTCGACTACGAGATGCACCCGCACGCGCCGCAGCATCCCGCCAAGGGCGCCGAGATCTTATTGGCGCGCGGCCTCGATCCCGACATCGTGCGGGCCATCCTCGCCCACGCCGATTACTCCGGCGTTCCGCGCGTGAGCCTGCTGGACCGGGCCCTCTACGCGTGCGACGAGCTGACCGGCTTCGTGCACGCGTGCGCGCTGGTGCGTCCGGGCAAGGTGATCGACGGGCTCGAGGCGGCCTCGGTGCGGAAGAAGCTCAAGGACAAGGGCTTCGCGCGCACCGTGAACCGCGACGACGTCTACCGCGGAGCGGCCGAGCTCGGCGTGGAGCTCGACGCTCACATCGTCTTCATCGTGAGCGCGCTCGCCTCCGTCGCCCCCGAGGTCGGACTGGCCCGGGCCTGACCCCGTGGCCTCCTCGCACCGCTCGATCGTGCACGTCGACATGGACGCGTTTTACGCGTCCGTCGAGCAGCGCGACCGTCCCGAGCTGCGTGGCCGGCCGGTCATCGTCGGCGCCGACCCCAAGGGCCGCGGCGTCGTATCCGCGTGCTCGTACGAGGCGCGGGTGTTCGGCGTGAGCTCGGCGATGCCCATCTCGAAAGCCGCGCGGCTGTGTCCCGACGGCGTCTTCCTGCCGGTCGACATGGACAAGTACGTGGGCGCCTCGCGGCAGATCATGGCCATCCTCGGCGACTTCTCGCCGCTGGTCGAGCCCGTCTCCGTGGACGAGGCGTTCGTCGACCTGACGGGGACGGCGTCGCTGTTCGGTCCGGCGCCCGAGACGGTCCGGGAGATCAAGCGGCGCATCCTCGGCGAGACGGGGCTCACGGCCTCCGCCGGTCTCGCCGCCAACAAGTTCATCGCCAAGGTCGCCTCGGATCTGCGCAAGCCCGACGGCCTCGTCGTGGTGGAGGAGGGCGGCGAGGCGGAGTTCCTGGCGCCGCTGCCGATCACGCGACTGTGGGGCGTGGGCAAGGCGACGGCGAAGGATCTGGCCGCGCTCGGCATCGCGACCATCGGGCAGCTCCAGCGCCTGCCGCGCGCCACGCTCGTGGCGCGCCTGGGCGATCACGGCGCCGGTCTGCACGACCTCGCCTTCGGCCGCGACGCGCGTCCGGTGGAGCCGTGGACGGCGCCCAAATCGATGGGCGCGGAGACGACGTTCGAGCGCGACACGACGGACCGCGCACGCCTCGATACGACGCTGCGTGGTCAGGCCGAGCGCGTCGCGCGCGAGCTGCGCGCCGAGCACCTGTCCGCCGCGCGCGTGACGCTGAAGCTGCGCTTCGCGGACTTTCGCACGCTCACGCGCAGCCACACGAGCGACCCGACGCAGGACGGTCTCGAGCTCTACCGGCGCG
>Ga0137418_10003740_pt1 | contig 14004 bp, 12 predicted proteins | sample CZODoug3_1_2_16f_FD_122242 | JGI IMG/M metagenome (GOLD analysis project Ga0137418, IMG submission 122242) | Vadose zone soil fungal communities from Angelo Coast Range Reserve, California, USA - CZODoug3_1_2_16fungal (Hybrid Assembly) | ecosystem: Environmental > Terrestrial > Soil > Vadose...
CATCTTGAGACGCAGGAACTCGTCCGCACTTGCGTGGAGCGGTATCGAGGTCCTTTAATTCTCGATGCCGACGCCCTCAATGCGTTTGAGGGGGCTACCGAGCGTCTCACAGGCTACGGGCGTTCCGTCATCCTCACACCGCACCCAGGCGAAATGGCCCGTCTGCTCGGAACCACCGTCGAAGAGGTGCAGAAAGACCGCTTAGGCGTGGCGCGAACCTTCGCCAGCGAGCACCACGTCACGGTAGTTCTGAAGGGACACCGATCGTTAACAGTGCACCCCGATGGGACGGCGTGGGTCAATCCCACCGGCAATCCAGGCATGGCAACTGGCGGCACTGGCGACATCCTCACCGGAATGGTCGCAGGCTTCGCTGCACAGAATCCCGAGCACGTCTTCGAGGCTGTGGTCGCGGCCGTGTTCCTCCACGGTCTGGCTGGAGACGTTGCGCGGGACACGGTCGGCGAATACTCGCTGACCGCCACCGATCTCCTCACCGCTCTCCCTGAAGCCTTCCGCCGCGCGCACGCCAGCGTCAATGCCACTAACGTGCAAATCGGCGGCTAGTTTCTCCCTCGGCGTGGCCGTTAGGACACTGACCCTCGGCCAATTCGCTGTATCTCGTTCGGCTGTATCGCTTTAGTGGCGCGGGTTTTCAGAACTTCCGAGTTGTTCTCTGCGGCTTCCGTAATCTCGTTTTCTCATGCCACAGGTGGGATAGTTCCAACAGCATGACACATTTCCCTCGCCCTAACCCCCAACGACGCTCTCCTCGGCTGCAACTAGGAGGCTCCGTCCCCGCAGCGATTCGGCTGATGGACGGGAGACGTTCCAAAGGAAAATTACAGACCGTATCTGTAACCGGCGGAATGATGGCGTTACTCAACCCGCTGACGGAAGGCGATTTTGTTGAAATCGCATTCCAGACTCCGGCTGGCATCGTGCAAGGCATGGCGGAGATGTTGATGGCCCGAAGACTCTTCAGCATGGGCTTTCAACAGCCGTTTCGCTTTGTCGCTTTAGGTGACAACGATCACCAGAATTTGCGCCGTTCGGTAGAAACCCAAAACGACGTGAATTTCCTGGGCCTGAAAACGAACAAGCCGACGCCCGGTTGGATGGCGTAAGCGATTTGACGTAAACGAAAACTGAGGTCTTAGAAGCCGACTGCGCGCAGGCGCAGACTTGGATCGAAACTTTCGAGCGCCTCGGCGCAATCGGTCTCCCGCTATACTGAACTCGTGACGACGCGAGCCAGTGTGAGCATGCGCGAAGTGGTGACCCACTCCGCGGAAGAGACGATTGCGTTGGGGCGTTCTCTTGCCCCGAGCCTGGCCCCGCCCAAACTCGTGCTGCTGCGCGGCGATCTCGGGGCAGGGAAGACCACGCTGGTCAAGGGAATTGCGCGGGCCTTCGACGCCGCCGAAGAGGAAGACGTCACCAGCCCCACCTTCACGCTCATCCACGAATATCGCGGACCTCAGGTCAACGTCTATCACATCGACCTCTACCGCGTGGACACTCCACGGCAGCTGGAAACGCTGGGGCTCGACGACCTGACCCAAGAGAACTCCTTGTTGCTGCTGGAATGGGGAGAGAAATTCCAACGTTTCGTCGACGAACGCGACGTGGAAATCCAGATCGAGCACCTCGGTGAAGATGAGCGCCGCATCCGCATCTTGAGCTGAGCTTCGACGCGATCGTGCCTAAAACCCCATGACGTTATATCCGCAGTCAACGTAGATCACCTCGCCCGTAATGCCGGACGCGGCAGCGGAGGACAAAAACACAGCCGTTCCCGCCACCTCGTTAACTTCGACGTTGCGCTTCAAGGGGGCGCGTTCGGCGTGCGACTTCAGCATCGTGCCCAAATCGCCGACGCCGCGCGCCGCCAGAGTCTTGATGGGTCCCGCCGATATGGCGTTGACCCGGATCTTTTTGACCCCGAGATCGTACGCCAAATAGCGCACCGTCGATTCCAGCGCCGCCTTCGCCACGCCCATCACGTTGTAGTGGGGAACAACCTTCTCGGCACCGTAGTAAGTGAGGGTCAGAATGCTTCCGCCATCTTCCATGAGGGGCGCTGCGGCGCGAGCCAGAGCGATCAGCGAGTAGACGCTGATGTCGTGGGCGATGCGGAAACCTTCGCGTGTCGTGTCGAGAAACTCCCCCTTCATCGCATCAGCCGGGGCAAAGCCGATGCTGTGGACGAGAGTGTGCAGTTTCCCGTGCTTCGCCTTGAGCTCCGCGAAAAGGTTGTCGATGTCGTTATCCTGCGCTACATCGCAACGATAGGCCTCAGCACCGGGAAGAGACAGAATCAGGTCTTTGGCCTCAAGCTCCAGCCGTTCGTTCTGATAAGTGATGATCAGCTTCGCGCCGGCGGCGTGCAGGCCCTGGGCGATGCCCCAGGCAATACTGCGCTTGTTGGCTACGCCGAAAACGACGGCCGTACGTCCTTCCATACTGAACGACATGCGAGGGGGCTCCACAACATGGGATGGCAACTATAGGGAACCGACAATTCTAATGAATTTCGGCGGAAACGAGAAACTTCGAAAGCAGGGAACTTCGAAAGCAGGGAACTTCGAAACCAAAGAACTTCGAAACCAAGGAACTTCGAAACCCAGCAACCCTGGCTAACGCGCGAAGCGATTTTCTTCTCCGTCATCTCGAGCGCAGTGTGCGCGCGCGCTCGCGCGGGAATGAGTCGTCCAAAGACCGCAGCGAGCTTGGCCTGACTTCACCCTGGCAAGCTTTCTCAGCGTGCCGCCTCCCGCTCTACTCCAGGCGTGATCCCCCAAAGGTTTTCTTCCGAGGCTTCCTTCGGCAAGCTCGTGGACCACAGGAAATCAGAGTCTTCCATAAGACTCAACCGGAAACCACCAGCTCCGCCTTCTCAACCTTAGAGACCGGCCAGGCTGCGAACAAGAACGCAAACACGTAAGCGACGCCGATCACGGCAAATCCATATACCAAACTAAATGCGTGCGCCACGTGCGCCGCAGCCAGGCTGAGGAGGATTTGCAGCACCGTTCCCCCAAAATTGTAGGCATTCTGCACCCGCCCCATGAAGTGAGGAGGCACAGCCTGCATAAGAGACGTGTTCATGGCAACGCCGCAAACGCCGCGCGCCGCGCCCATCATGCCATAGAGCAACACGGCTCCCGCCAGCCAAGGAGAGAAGGGCGAAGCAAACATGCCGAACGCCAGCACCAACATCGCACCGGCGGTGGCGCCGCGAGGCGAGACGCGCGCAAGCAACTGCGTGGCAAACAGGCCGCAGAGGAAGGCCCCCGTGCCCCATCCGGCGTTGAGCCAGCCGTAACCGGTGGCGCCGGCATGAAAAGTCTTTTCGCTGAGCGGCGCAGTCACCACCATACCCGTCAACATGGCTCCCAGAAACACCGCCCAGGCACCACCCAGCAGAATCAGATTGGGACGCACCCGCAAAAAGGCCAAGCCTTCACGAAGTTCGCGCCAGAAGCGGCCAACCGCCGTCTCCGCGGCGTGCAAGTCGGTGCGCAATTCGGCGGGGCGGGGAACGACGTGCCTGCCCTTGCGGACGGCGAAGTAACACGCGAACGAAACGACGTACGTGGTCACGTCGACGAGCAAGACTCCGCCCAGTCCAATGTGCCCGTACACGAATCCCACGATCGAGCCGGCGATCAGCCATCCACCCTGCACGCCCACCATCAGAAACGTGTTGGCGTTGACAAATTCCGAATCCGGCGTCAGCTCCTGAATGAGGGCCGTGATCGAGGGCCAGAACATCCAGAAACCCGCAGACACGAGCATGTGCATCAGGTAGAGCTGCCAAATCCGGACGTGGTGCGTAAATGCGAGGAACGCGACCGCCAGAATGACCACGGCGCGACCGGCATCAAGAAGCATGACCAACCGCCTCCGGTCCTCGCGGTCAATGATGACCCCGCCAAAAATCATCAGTACCATCGCCGGGACAGCAGCCAGAACCGCGAGCGTGCCCAATGCCACTTCGGATCGTGTGGTCTCCAGGATGTACCAGGCCATGGCCGCGGAATTCATCCCGCTGCCAAACATGGACACGACATTGGCGGCCAGCACGAACCGCAGCGCCCGCTTCTGGAGAATGTCTCGCATCTTTTCAATTTATATGAATTGGTGAGGTTCGGACGCGATCGGTTTCTCCTCGCGCCGCCATCTCTCGTATACTGCGATTCGTCCACCGGAGGCTGTGTTGGGATTCAGTTTGAAAGGTTGGTTCAAGAAAGAAAAGCAGGAGCACCGCATCCTGCGGCAAATGCAGCAAACCGGCGACGTGCTGCAGCCGGAATACCACCGCGCGACGCCCGAATGCCCACGCCCGGAGCGCTGGAGCATGTACGACTCCATGACGGCTGAAGTCGAAGTGCTCGAATTCCTGCGTACGCTGGTGACTACGACCAAGCCTGATCTGGTTGTGGAAACAGGCACGTTCAGCGGCATCAGCACGCTATGGATCGCCGAAGCACTCAAGCGTAACGGTCACGGCAAGATCATCACCTGCGAATGGGATCCTGTCGTGTACGCCAAGGCGAACAGCCGCATTGCCGAGTCCGGACTTTCGGACTGGATTGAGTGCCGCAACGAATCCAGTCTGGACATGACAATTGCAGGCACGATCGATCTGTTCTTCAGCGACAGCGACATGCCGGTTCGCGAGCAGGAGGTCCGCCGCTTCCTTCCGCAGATCAATCCTTTCGGTCTCATCGTGATGCACGATGCCAGCTCCCACCTGAAGATTGTGCGCGAAGCTGCTCTGAAGCTGGAACGCGAAGGTCTGATTGCAGTGGTATTGCTTCCGACACCACGAGGTCTGGTGGTTGCACAAAAACGGGAAGGGCGGCGCTAGGGCCTATTTCTTCACCAGTTCTTCGGAGAGCGTATTCGCTTTGGAGGCGAGATTGTGTCCCTGGGTTAGGTCCCCGGCGTCGAGCGCGGCGCGCGCCTGCCCCATGAATAGGCGAGCCTGCGCGACGGTAGCTTGCTGCTCCGGGGTCAGCGTTTGACCTAAGAGACTCTTGAGGTTGGCGTCGGTGGCGGTCAGCAGTTGGCCGGCCTTGCGGCGCTCGGCGGAGTCCTGATTTTGTGGTGCGACGGGGGCGATTTGAGGCTGCGCTTCGCTCGTCCCACCGTTGGGCACCACGACTTTTTGGGGCGGGTCTGCGGCGTTTTCGGGCGGATCCCCGGCTGGCACAGCAACCTTCAGCCGAGTCTTCGGGCGGTGCCTTCCTTTCTTCAGCGGCTGTTTCGGCTTCTTCGCCCGGTCCGATGCCGTTCGAGCGGGAGACGTCTGGGGAGGCGTCGCAGGTATGGGGCTTTGCGCATGGGCCGCAAAAGCCCCGAGAAGCAGAGCCAACAAGGACAGCGCGACTGTACGGGGGGGCAAGCGCATTCGGTGTTACAAGAGCCGCCGTTACTGGTGTGCAGCCAGACGATGCAATAACAGTCTTTCCAATTCTGCGCCCTTGTCACCGGTCCCGCAAGCGGATTCGGTTACGGCCGAGACCGAGGTAAGGCGACGGGCGTCACATCGAAGCCCGCCGGTTGCAAAGGCAAGCTCAGTTCAAACGTCGTTCCTCGCTCCGGAGCGGGTCGAAAGTCCACAAATCCATGATGGAGTTGCATGACCCGGTAGGCCATGGCCAGCCCAATGCCGCTGCCCGCTTTCTTAGTTGTGAAATACAGGGTAAAGATCTTCTCCCTCATCTCCTCGGGAATGCCCATGCCCTGGTCCTGAATTTCGGCCACGGCCGCGCCATTCTTGCGCCCCACCGAGACGCGCAAGTTGCCTCCCTGGGGCATGGCCTGAACCCCATTGAGCATCACGTTGAGCACCGCCTGCTTGATGAGGTCGACATCGACATTGACGGGCACCGGTTCCCGCGGGAAATTACGTTCAATATGCACGCCACGCATTTCCGCTTCTGGCTGAGCCAGCGCGGTCACGTCCTCCAGGATCCGCCGGAGATCAATTTCCCGGAGGTGTAATTCGACGGGACGTGTGAAATCCACAAGGACCTGCACCACCCGGTCGAGACGATGAATTTCGCTGCTGATGACATCAATGTGGCGGGCGGCGTCGGGTTGCAGCTCTGGAAGTTTGTGACGCAGGTTTTCCAGGTGAAGAACGATCGCGTTGATGGGGTTCTTGACCTCGTGGGCCACGCCCGATGTCAGCCTTCCGATCGCAGCCAGTCTTCGCGACAACTCGATTTCGTCTTCGATCTGGCGCACGGATTCGGTGTCCCGCATGGTGAGAAGCGCGCCGATCTGGGTTCCGCCCTCCAAAATGAAATCCAGGGAAACCTGAATCTTCTGGCCCACAACTTCCACCGTCTTCTGCGATAACGCGCGCCGCTCCCGGAACGATTCCAGCACCAGAGCGCCTAGCTGATTGCCCGGCGAAAAGACTTCACTGACGCGTTTGGCCAAAATCTGCGAACGGGGACGTTCCAGAAATCGTTCTGCTGAAGCGCTGACCAGAACAATGCGCCAATCGCGCGTGAACAACACCAGGCCATCCTGCAAATTCCCCATGATCTGATCAAGGTTGTCTTTGAGTTCGGAAAATACTTCTTTGACATCCCTCATCTGGCGGCCTAGGTGCGCGATCTTCAGCGTCACCATGCCGTATTCGTCCTTGCCCCCTTCGCTCGGAACGTCCTTGCCCTCGCCGCTGGTCAGCTGATCGAGCCGTTCGCTGATGCGCTGCAAGGGCGCGAGCGCCGCGTGGGAGATCGCAGCCGCCAAAAACAGCGACAACAGGATCGAGCCCACGGCCAGCACGAAAGCATGACGCAAGCGGTCTTCAATGTCCCGGCGCAGGAAGCTGGTGCGCACGCCAATGCGCACACTCCCAAACGGTGCGTTGTTCAACTCCACCGGCGTGCTCACGTTGTAGTTGTCGGAGGTTCCCAACACGAGCTCGAACTGCTGCCGGATGCCGGCATAGCGCAGCAATTCAAAATCCGGCCGTTCCGGAACCATCTTGCCGATCATCTGCGGATTCGTGTGCAGCAGCGCGTGCCCTTGCTCGTCCACCAGGGTCGCATCAATGACGTCGGGCCAGCTGCCCACGATCGTCTTGAATTGGTTGGTAAGGTTGGGATCGGTCTGTAAAAACTGGATCATCGCCGCCCGCACAGCCTTGGGGTTGTTGACGTCAATTTTCGTGCTGCCCAGATCCGGAATTGCCTCGCGGGTATCGAAGACCAGCTGATAGGCGAGTGTCTTGCACTGCTCGTAGGTGTCGGAGACTTTTTGCCGCAGCAGTTGCGAGATGTAAATATAGGAGAAGCCGGCTACCAGCAGGGCGACCATGCTGGTGACGGCAAGCACGATCTTCGTTCGCAGCCGCATCGATTGCCTATCGGTTCCCGGAGGTGTCGTTTACAGAGTTCGGATCATCGCCGCCGCGCCTCATGCAGCGCCTGCCTATTCCTCTTTGTCGCTGGCCGCTTCCACCGTCGCCGCGCCGTACTCTTTCAACTTGTTGTGCAGCGTTTTCAAGCTGATCTGCAGTATTTCGGCGGCGCGAGTCTTGTTGTTGTTGGTCGAAGTCAGCGTCTTAAGAATCAGCTGCCGCTCCGCCTCCTCCACCGTGGTGCCCACTCCCAAATGAATCGCGTTCGGATCCGCCGCAACCGGGCGTGCCGTGACCTGCCCGAAGCCGGGAGGAAGATACTTCGTTTCCACAACGGCGCCTTCACAGACAATCACCGCCCGCTCCAGTGTGTTGCGCAACTCGCGGACGTTGCCGGGCCAGGAGTGATTCTGGAATTGGTGCAACACCGCTTCGCTCACGGTGGCAACTTTGCGGTTATGCTTCGCATTCATATCTGCCAGCAGGGCCTGTACCAAGTCTGGAATGTCTTCCTTATGCTCGCGCAGCGCAGGCATCGGAATGTTGAAGACGTTCAAGCGATAGTACAAGTCCTGACGCAAATCGCCGTTGGCCACCGCTTCCTCGGGTACTTTGTTGGTGGCGGCCAGGACCCTTACGTCAAACGGGGTCTCAACCTTGCCGCCGAGACGCCGCAGGGTGCGTTCTTCCAGCACACGCAACAGCTTGGCTTGGGTGCCCGCCGGCATTTCTCCGATTTCGTCCAGCAACAGCGTTCCGCCTTCAGCCAGCTCGAAGCAGCCAACCCGGCGCTCCATCGCTCCGGTGAAAGCGCCTTTCTCGTGCCCGAAGATCTCGCTCTCGATCAGCGTTTCCGGAATGGCTGCGCAATTGATCGCGACAAAAGGTTTGTTCTTCCTCGGGCTCAGCTCGTGAATCGTGCGCGCCACCAATTCCTTTCCCGTGCCGCTCATGCCCGTGATAAGAATCGAGGCCGTGCTCGGCGCCACCATCTCAATCAGCCGAAAAATCTCCTGCATTTTCTTGGAAGCTCCCACCAGCCGGCCCAGCGCGCCCTTGTCGCGCAGCGTCCGCCGCATCGCCTCCTTCTCCACCCGGTCGACTTGCCGCGCCGACGCATTCTGCAGAATCGCCCGCAGCCGGGCAAAATCCACGGGCTTGCTGATGTAGTCGTAGGCGCCATTGCGCATGGCCTGCACGGCATTGTCGATACTGCCCTGAGCCGTCAGCAAAATAATGGCAATGGAATCGGCCTCCGGCTTGAGTTGCTCGAGCAACTGCATGCCACTCATCCGCGGCATCTTCAGGTCGGTCAGAATGACGGACGGAGAGAAGCTGGCCACCTTCTCCAGCCCTTCCACGCCGTCGCGCGCCGTCTCCGTCTTGTAGCCCCACGCGCTCACCAACTCGGCAAGTCCCGTGCGCTCGTTCTCTTCGTCTTCAACAATCAGTACTCGGACTGGGTTCATAGGATTCGATCAACTCTTACCGTTCCGGCGGAGCAAACTTGAAATTCGCAAGATACGCCCGGAACCAAGTTTCGACAACAGGGCGGGAGCCTTCAGCTCTCTGGCCTCCAAAATCTCACAATGAGATCGAAAGAATCCGGCTTGTTACGAGGCCTTTTGTTTGCTTTTGGATGTCGATCTTGTAAACTCTAGCGACGGAACACCATGAAGCTTGTTGACAGCACCTATAGTCTACAGGAATGCTGTGTCGGTCTCGTTTCCCAAAATATTGAAGTTTGGATTCCACCGGTGTTTCCGTGGGTCCGGAGGATTCTATGTCACTGAGTCGTGTGGTACGCACACAGGTTTTCTCTTGCGTGTCTTTACTCCTGGTTGCAGGGTTCAGCGGAGGCGCTGCTTTCGCTCAGGACGAGACGGTGCCCAAGGTGGACATTTTTGCCGGCTACCAGTGGCTCAATCCCGGGGGCAACGTCACGACACCCGGCGACCCTACCTTTACACCCTTTAAGCTCCCTTCCATAACCAAGGGTTTTGGCGCGACCGTGACCTACAACTTTGCGAAGAACTGGGGCTTGAGTGCCGATTTTGGGGGCAACTACAAGAGTGAAGTGAACGAGCAGACGCTATCCGTCGGCCCCCGCTTCATGTGGCGCACGGAGGGCATGAACATTTTCGCGCACACCCTGCTGAGCTTGAACATTCTCGACGTGAACGGCCTGCCCGGCAAAAATGGGATTGGCGCGGTGCTGGGCGGCGGATTTGACTTGCCCCTCAACAAGCACTTCAGTTGGCGTGTCCTCGAGGCCGATTACGTGTGGGCGCGCCACAACTATGCCGACGTCGTGACCGACTCCTCCTCGAACCTGCGTCGTCCCGAAATGAGCGGCGCTCGTCTGCGCAGCGGTATTGTGTTCAACCTGGGCGGCGAGCCCGAGCTGGTTCCGGCGGCCGCCTGCGCGGCCCAGCCCACACAAATGATGGTGGGTGAACCCGTCACCGTCATCGTAACCCCGAGCAACTTCAATCCGAAACACACGGTGAGCTATACCTTCACCACGACCGGCGGCAAGCTGACGTCGAAGGACGCCTCTGCCACCGTGGACACGGCCGGAATGACAGGCGGCAGCTACACGGTAACCGCCACCGCCACCGACGCCAGGAAAAAGAAGAACAACGTAGCCAGCTGTAGCGCCAGCTTCTCCGTGAAAGAACCCCGTCCTCCGAGCATGACCTGCTCCGCGAATCCTGCCGTGGTTCAGAGCGGAACCCCTTCGAGCATCAGTTGCACATGCAGCAGTCCCGATGGCGTGCCCGTTACCGTGGCCAGCTGGACTGCCGGCAGCGGCAAGCTCACGGGTTCCGGCAACACCGCCTCGCTGGACACCACGGGTACGACCGGCCCCGTCAGTGTGAGTGCAACTTGTACCGACTCCCGCGGCCTGACGGCAAACTCTTCGGCTTCGGTGACGGTGGAGAATCCTCCGCCTCCGCCGGTGAATCCGGAGATTGCGCAACTCGAAGCGCGTCTGGCACTGCACAGCGTGTACTTTGCCACTGCGCAGCCGACCAAACAGAAGCCCGATGGCGGCCTGGTCGCCAGCCAACAGGCGACCCTAACCACCCTGGCCGCCGACTTCTCGAAGTATCTGGTGGACAAGGCTGGTTCCACTCCGGCTCCACACCTGATTCTCGAAGGTCACGCCGACCCGCGTGGCGGCGCCGTCTATAACCAGGCCCTTTCGGAACGGCGTGTTGACCGTGTGAAAAACTTCCTGGTCGAACACGGCGTTCCGGCTGACAATATCGAAACCAAGGCTCTCGGCGATCAGCACAATCTGACCGCGGAGGAAGTCAAGGCTTCAGTCGACGCGAATCCGGAACTCACGGCCGAAGAACGCGCCCGCGTGATGAAGAACAAACGAACGGTCATCCTGGCGAGCAATCGCCGCGTGGACGTCTCTCTCAACACGACGGGACAGACTTCAGTACGTCAGTATCCGTTCAACGCAACCGATTCACTCACGCTGATCGGCGGTCGCCAAGTGGTGGGCAAGAAGGCGCCAGCAGCCCAGAAGCCGGTGCGGAAGAAGAAGAAAAAGTAAAACCTAACAATAGAACGTAACCAGTAACAAGAAGACCTGCAGAGAATGAGGGCTGGTTGGGTTTACCAGCCAGCCCTTTCCTTTGGAGCCAGCTCGAGATTGGCGAACCACGCTCTACCGTAAGTTATAAGGCGCACGATTCCCGCGCCGGACCCGGGAACTCGCGGATCGTCGCCCTTCGCTAAGGCTTCTATTTTCAACGAGAACGCGATGGGCAACACCTTTGCCTTGAGGCAGCCATGATCTTGCAAGCCATGATTTTGCAAGCCCATGATCTTGCAAGCCATGAGTTAGCTCGTGGGCCGGGCGACCGGGATCGCCTTGTACAGTTGCCAGTTCCCTCGAAGATCCCTCCGCCGGATGCGTGCCGCTTCCTGTCAAGTAGCAGTGGTCGATGCTGGCTGGCTCGAGACCCAAAGGCGTCGAACCCACCTTCTGGCAGAGACTCCAGCCTTGGCCGGTCTTCCCTCAATCGAGCTGTAATCTAGCCGTCTGCCGTCCAGATAGCCTAGTCTGCGAGGTCAGAGCCGCCCTCCGCCGAGGCGAGAAGCAACGCCTGCGTGCCTCAGATTGCGCTCGCGACGAGTTCTCCATCCACCTCAAGAACTCCCAGACGGCCACGTTGCTGCGACCTAGCCCTGCAGATTCCCAAACTCCCCGACGCCACCGTCAAAATGCCGAATCAGCTCGAAGTCCATCTGGGCCAAGCGCCGTCGGCGTGGTGCCCGCGCACGGCCAGAGTGCAAGTTCTTGCACCTCTTCAGTTAGCATCCAGACCTCCTCCTGCGACCTATCGAGGGTGTGGACCTAATTAGGGGTGCGGACCGATCTCATTTCCGCAGAAGTAGCTGCATTTGCCCCCAACCCCGCGTTACAATTGTGGGCCGGGCCTGTTCTCGCCGCCTTGCCCCCGAGATCGAGAAGCCATGCACGTCCTCCTCACCGCCGACACGCTCACCGGGACCTGGACCTACGCCCGCGAACTGGTCACAGGCCTAACCGGCCGCGGTGTCCGCGTCACCCTGGTCAGCTTCGGCGATGTGCCCCTTCCCGAGCAGATCGCGTGGATGGAGAACCTTCCCGGCTTCGACTACCACCCAACCGCCTTTCGCCTCGAGTGGATGCAGGAGGGAGAAGCCGACTTCGATGAAGCCCGCTCTTACCTCCAAGCCCTCATCGCCGAGATCCAGCCCGATCTTCTCCACCTGACGCAATACTGTTTCGGCAGCCTAGCCGTGAATATTCCGCGCATCGTAGTCGCGCACGGTGATCTGCTGAGTTGGTGGGTAGCCGTCCACGGCCATGAGCCCCGCGAAACGCAGTGGATGCGCTGGTATCGCAGCATGGTCGCCGATGGCATCCGTGGCGCTACCATGATCGTCTCGCCGTCCATGTATATGCTCGACACGCTGCGCCTCTGTTATGCCAAGCCTGCCGCCAGCACGGTCATCTACAACGGGCGCAATCCGCTACTGTTCAATCCCTACACCTCCAAAGACGATAGCGTCCTCTCCGTCGGCAAGCTTTGGGACGCAGGCAAGCAGGTTTCGCTGCTTACGCAGCACTCGCACCCGCTCCCAGTTTGCATCGTCGCCGCTGACCAGCCCGTCGATGTCATGCGCTTTCCCCTGCGCGCCGACGTGAAGCTCAAGACCGAAGAATACGACGTCGCCTTCCGCGGCCCCCAGACCGAAGCGCAACTCCGCCAGCTCTATAGCAAAGCTTCTATTTACGTGGCCACCTCGCGCTACGAGCCCTTCGGCATGGCCCCGCTCGAAGCCGCTCTTTCCCGTTGTGCCATCGTCGCCAACGACATTCCTGTCTTCCGCGAAATCTGGGGCGACGCCGCCCTCTACTTCCGCACCAACGACGCCGCCAGCCTCGCCGAGGCCCTGCAACGCCTGAGCGAGGATCGCGACTTCTGCCGCGCCCATGGTAACCTTGCCTATCAGCGTGCCCGTACTCGCTTTCCGGCTCGCCGCATGATCGACGACTATCTGGATCTCTACCGCCGCCTGCTGTTCAACCAGCGCGCCGTCGCGTAAGTTCAGTGCTCGCCGGGCGGCTCTCGATCCGGCGAATCACGGTTCACGGCTAACAATTCATCCCCAATTCGAATCCTCCTCAGGAGAAACAATGGCTGACGTAACCATTAGCGTGCGCAAGAACGGTCCCTTTCGCGTGGAAGGCCCAGTAAATCTGGTCGACGGCGATGGCAACGCCTACGACCTGACCGGGAAACCGGGCATCTCTCTCTGCCGCTGCGGCCAGTCGAACAACAAGCCCTTCTGCGACGGCAGCCATAACGGATGCGGCTTCCAATCCGCCGAGACCGCCCCCACCAAAGCCTAAGCCCCGGGCGCGCGCGGCGCCCTCGCCCGCGAAAGGTGTACTGTAACGCCTTGGCCTTTCGGCGGCGCAGCGCTTCAGCGCTGCGATCAGCACCGAGGTTGAAATGGGGCTTTAGCCCCCGAGGCAGGAAAGGGCCCATGTCGGAAATCAACGATCACGACCTAGGAATGCACCGCGCCATCACGCGCCGCGACTTCCTCAACGGAGTCGCAGTAGCAGCCGGAGCCACCTTCCTCCCAACCAACCTCCTCGCCGACACCGACCCCGAAAAATCCCCCAACTACTACCCGCCAGCCCTAAGCGGCCTCCGCGGCAGCCACGTGGGAGCCTTCGAAGCCCTCCACAGTCTCCGCGACGGCAATTTCTGGGACACCGCCGGTAAGCCCGAAGACACCGGCGAAGACTACGACCTCATCGTGGTCGGCGGCGGCATCAGCGGCCTCTCCTCCGCCTACTATTTCCAGCGCGCCGCCGGCGGAAAAGCAAAAATTCTAATTCTGGAAAACCATGACGACTTCGGCGGCCACGCCAAACGCAACGAATTCACCGCAGGCGGACGCAAGATGCTGGGCTACGGCGGCACCTTCTCCATCGAAAGCCCTGCCCCTTACAGCGCCGTCGCGAAGGGCATGATCGCCGACCTTGGCATCGACGTAAGCAGCTATTCGAAGTACATCCACAAAGAAATCTA
>Ga0137418_10003741_pt1 | contig 14003 bp, 11 predicted proteins | sample CZODoug3_1_2_16f_FD_122242 | JGI IMG/M metagenome (GOLD analysis project Ga0137418, IMG submission 122242) | Vadose zone soil fungal communities from Angelo Coast Range Reserve, California, USA - CZODoug3_1_2_16fungal (Hybrid Assembly) | ecosystem: Environmental > Terrestrial > Soil > Vadose...
CTTCACTGGTGGCGGCAATCGTGCTGACGCTCGCGGGATCGACCTTCGCCCAGGAGGAATGGGCCGAGTTCACGTCGCGACAGGACGGCTTCCGCGTCACGTTCCCGGGCACGCCGAAGGTGCAGGAGATCACCTGGACCTCGCAGATGGGGTATCCGCTGCCCGCTCGCGTCTTCAGCGTCGATCGCGGACGGGAACACTACTCGGTCACCGTCGCGGACTACCGCGGCATCGAGAAGCTCGGGATTGCCAAATCCCAGTCGTGCGCGCCGGGCGCCGAGACCTGCATCGGCGGCCAGACCCGCATCGTCGGCCCCGGCTACTGGAAGAGCGACGTGCACGGCGCCATCACGTACGCGGCGTTCAGGCTGCTGCAGCAGCACGGCACGCCGACCGGCATGACGTGGAACTGGGCGGAGCAGGTCGAAGGGACGCTGCTGCAGTTCACCAACAGCGCGGATCAGTCGCGGACGTCGGCGTCGATCTACATGCACGACAACCGTCTCTACGTTATCGAAGGGACGGTGACGAAAGGCGCTCCCGAGCCCGAGTTGTTCAAGATGTCGATCGGGTTCATCCGCCCCGACGGGACCGGCAGCAATACCTACTCCTCGGTCTACAACAACTACATGGGGCTCGGCGAGTCGCCGCTGCCGGACCTGTGCGGCCTGCGCGGCTGCAACGCCGTCGGCCTCGGGGCGGGGACGGCGGCGACCGCGATGCCGCGCATCAGGCGCGAGGATTTCCCGGGGCTCGGCAACTACTTTCCGATCGACGGCACCGCGTCCAACGGCGGCCCGATTCAGTCGAACGACTGGGCGATGTCGGAGCTCTGGAGACGTGGATTCAGGACAGTCATCGACGTGGCCGGTGGAGCGGGCGCCGACGCGACCGCCGCGGCCGCGAAGGTGGTCGGCATGAAGTACCTCGTGATGCCGATTGCCGCGACCGGTTCGGCCGCAGCGCTCGACCGCGTGAAAGTGGAAGCAGTCGTCAAGGCGATCGGCGATCCGGCGAACCGGCCGCTGTATCTGAACTCCGCGGACGGCCGGCCGACCGCGATGGTCTGGATGATCAAGCGCGTGCTGGTGGACGGATGGAGCGTCGAGCAGGCCGGCGCCGAAGCGACCGCGATCGGGCTGGTGAACGACAACCCCTCAGCGCCCGCGCTGTGGAAATTCGCGCAGGACTACATCAGCGCGCACCGTCAGTAACAGGCGGACACACCGCCCGGCATGAAGCGCGGGTGCCGCCTTCACGCTTGCGCAGGCAGTCGGATTCGGCATCGCGATCTGGCTCGCGTGGCGTGCGGTCGGCGGCTGCGGCGGCCCCGGCCGCGGCGCGGTGATTGCTCTCCCCCCGTCGGCATGAACCCACGCAACACACGGCTGCACGCGCCCTCACGATCTTTCGTCGCCACACTCGTCGGTACGATCACCGCTCTGTCAATCGCATTGGCTGGATGCGGCGGCGGCACGCCGACGTCTCCGACGGTCAATCCCGCGCCTGGCGCCGGGACACCGACCCCGGCACCTGGTCCCTCCAGCGGCGGCGCAGCCACGTTGCCGGCCCCAACGCTCGTGTCGCCGATCAACGGAGGCTACGTTCAGCAGAACGATCCCGCGACGACCTGCCGCTACGACCCGGTCTACGGCTACGGTTTCCTCGTCACGTTCGTCTGGGCGCCTCCGGCCGGCGTCACGTCCATCGAATCGTACGAGATTCAGCTGAAGCATCCGTACGCCTCGGTTCCTCTTCTCGACGGGCGAGTAGCGGCGACGAAATACACGTACATTGCGTGCAGTGTCGTGGCTGGCGACGAGCAGGGATGGCAGTGGAAGGTGCGCGCCCGGAGCGTGGACGGGCGCGAAAGTGATTGGAGCCAGGCCTACTTCCTGAATTTCACGAATTGCCGGCTCGCCAACGGCCTGCGCTGCGCAGAGCAGCCGCCACAATAATCGTTTCCGCCGAGTGCACATCCTGGTTGCTCCAGGCGCGGTTGCAAGGTGACTGGCAACTGCAGTTTCACCATCCGATCGCAGGAGTTAGAGTTTGCGGATTTTGTAATCGCCGGCCTTTACACGCCGTGTAATTTTTGCTCGGACTCGGCCGCGGCCATGGGTGGATTCCTTGAAGATCCGCGCGCGAGAGGAACGGCGTCGAGGTTGCTCACCTTATAGCGAGCGATGATCCACTGGGAAGCACCGCTGGGCGACGTGGCGTGCAGGAGCTGCGGATCGACCGACACGCGTGTGTCGTTCGAGTTCCTGGCGTTCACGCGGCGCACCTGCCGTGACTGCGGCGCGGCCTTCGTGACCATCGCGGACCCCTCGGGCGAGCGGGCGTTCACGTTCCGCTTCGGCCGCCCGAAAGCCCACACCCCCAAGACCAGATAGTCCCCGATCGCGCCCCGATCGCCGCGTCCGCGGATGATCGATCGCCGCTTCACATTGTGTTCGCTCCGGCGTCAAAGATGACTTGACTCCGCTTCCGCCGGGGAGATACGGTGCGCCACCAATCACGGTCCCTCGTCTGTTCCCCAACCCACGTCGTTTCCTGGCATCGGCAGCAACCACCGACCGGAGGTATCTCTGAGATGACTGAACGCACCCGCACGGACCGGCTGTCGCGCACCCTCGTGCTCCTCCTCGCCATCCTGGTCGTGGCCGCACGCATCGCGGCGGCGCAGGGAAGCGCGGAAGGCACGATCTCCGGAACAGTCACGGACCAGACGCGGGCCGTCCTGCCGGGCGTTGCCATCGCCGCAACCAATCCCGCCACCGGCTTCGTCCGCGAGGCGACGACGGATGCCGCCGGCAACTTCATCGTCGCGGCGCTGCCGCCGGGGACCTACACGGTCGTCGCGATGTTGTCCGGCTTCAGCACGTTCCAGCGGACGATCACGCTCACGGTGGGCTCGGAGGTCAAGCTGCCCATCTCGCTCGCCGTCGGCTCGTTGAACGAGACGCTCACCGTGACCGGCGACGCGCCGCTCGTCGAGATCACGCGCACCGAGCAGGGCGCGACGCTCGGCGAGAACGAGGTGCGCAACCTGCCGATCAACAGCCGTGACTTCACCGATTTCGCGCTGCTCGCCCCTGGCGTCGTGGCATCGCGCACGGGGGGCGCCGGCCCGGGCGCCGGCGGCGGCGGCTTCTCGACGTCGGGTCAGCGCGGCGAGCAGAACGCCATGAACATCGACGGCATGGCGAACAAGTCGTACGACAACAACTCGGAGGCCGGAAACTTCAGCCAGGAGGCGGTGCAGGAATTCCAGGTCCTCACGCAGAGCTATCCGGCGGAATTCGGCCACGCGACCGGCGGCGTCATCAACGCCGTGACGAAGTCGGGGACCAATCAGTTCTCCGGCTACGGGTTCTTCTTCCTGCGTCACAACGCCTTCGACAAGCCGCCGTTCGACCTTGCGACGGAGCCGAACGGCGTCGTGAAGGCCGTGCCGGCGAAGGAGGCCAACGAGTTCCAGCGGCGGATCGTCGGCTTCACCATCGGCGGCCCGATCAAGCAGAACAAGGCGTTCTTCTTCGGCGTCTTCGATCGCACCGACAGCAACACGCCGCAGGTGCGCACGATCCTCGACAGCACGCTCGACGTCGTGCGGCAGCTGGCGATTCCGGACCTGGCGGACAACGCCTCCAACAAGGTGACGCAGAGCAGGCCGAGATCGACCAAGACGTCGGTGAAGGTCGACATGAACTTCTCGGCGCGCCACAACGGCTCCGCGCGCTTCAGCAGCGCGACCAATTTCAGCCCGGCGGGCACGGCCAACGGCCGGAACTCCGTCGAGATCGGATCCGAGTCGAACGGCACGTTCTACCTGGCCAGCGGCTCGCTGAACTCGTTCTTCTCGCAGCGGACGCTCAATACGGTGCGCTTCAACTTCAATCGCGACTCGAGCACCAACGAGTACCCGCACCGCGGCGGGTATGCGAACGCCGACCGGATGAACCCGGGCATCGTCATCGGCGGGAGCTCGGGTGGCACCTTCGGCGGCGGATCGGCCGGCACGCTCTCGCCGCGCCTGATTGAGACCAAGTACGAGCTCCAGGACACGCTGTCGCTGTACCGCGGCGCGCACGACCTGAAGATGGGCGCGTACTTCCAGGCCGTGCCCTTCCTCCAGGATTTCCTCCAGTACGGCCTGGGTTCGTGGCAGTTCAGCGACCTCAACGCGTTCAGGGCCGGGGTGCCGTCCCTGTTCCGGCAGGCGTTCGGCCCGCAGGCGACCTACATGGTCACCCGGATGTACGCCGGCTTCGCGCAGGACACGTGGCGGCCGATGTCGAAGCTGACCATCGACTACGGCGTGCGGTACGAGATCAACACGCGGCCCGACATGACCCGTTTCGATTTGCCGGAACCGGGCCTGGACCCGGCGAGCGGCAAGTTCACCGTTGGGAGCAACGGCTCGCCGTACACCGGCAAGTACAAGACGGACACCAACAACGTGATGCCGCGCGTCGGCGCGTCCTACACGCCCGACAACGGCAAGACGGTCATCCGCGGCGGCGGCGGGATGTTCTACGGCGTTCAGCAGATGAGCGCCGTCTCGCAGGGCGCGATGTGGACCGGCGAGAACTACGGGCAGTTCGTGTTCTCGTCAGGGGACGCGCTGCCGCTCTGGCAGGGGATGCACGATCCGAGGAGTCCCTGGTACAACAACGGGCTGCTTCGCCTCAGCCAGCCGGTGATGAACACGCTGCGCGCGCAGGGCAAGCCGGTGGGGCAGCAGCGGTATCACAACGACATCCGCGAGCCCCGGTCGTACCAGGCATCGGCCGGCGTCGAGCGCGCGCTCGCGTCGTGGCTGTCGGGCCAGGCGACGTTCCTCTGGTCGCGCGGCTACGACAACGTCCGCAACGCCAACGTGAACCTGCGGGGTCCGATGGCGTTCGCGGCCGGCGCGCTGCTGCCGAGCGGCACCGTGACGCCGTACGACATCACCTACGCGGGTGGGCCGCGGCCGGACCCCTCGCGCGACGAGTTCTCCTCGTACGAAGACATCGGGAGGATCAGCTACAGGGGACTGTCAGGCGTGCTGACCGCGCGCTGGACCGGCTTGCAGCTGCGCGCGACCTACACGCGCAACCTGACGTGGGACGATTCCGTGTCCACCAATTCGCGCATCCAGCCGGGGTTCCAGCCCGATCCGACCTGCGCGCGGTTCGGCGCCGCGTGCGAGTGGGCGGAGTCCGTGCTGAGCACGCACCATCGCTTCGGGATCTCGTCGGTGTACATGCTGCCGCAGTCCTGGCCGATCTACGCGCGCAACTGGCAGGTGTCGGGCATCTTCAACGTGGAGAGCGGGCATCCGTTCGCGGTCCAGTCGGGATTCGACTTCAACAACGACGTCGTGCTGACCGATCGTCCGCTTGGCGTGCCGCGCACGGCGCTGTGGACCGACGGCTACAGCAACCTGGACCTCCGCATCGCGCGCTTCATCCCGCTGCACGCGCGGCAGAAGCTCGAGGTGATCTTCGAGGCGTTCAACGCGCTGAACCAGCCGCACTACAGCAACTACGTGGACTCGCTGTACGTGTTCCAGGGCGGCCGGTACGTGCCGCGCCCCGACTTCGTCGCGTTCCACAACAGCCCGCTGTTGAACCAGCGGGACCTGGACCGGACCGCGAAGGACATCGGCCTCGACACGAAGTCGCGGCGCAACGCCGTCAGCGATCCGTTCCAGGGACAGCTCGCGCTGCGGTTCCATTTCTGAGTGCGCCCCGGGGAGGCACGGGAGGCACGGGAGGCATCCATGAGAGTCGCGCTGGTGACGGTCTCGCTATTCGCTCTGCTCGGCACAGGTTTACCGGGGCAGGCGACGGACGCGCCGCCCGCCACGAAGCAGCAGCTCCACAGGATTGCCGATGCGTTCGGCATGCTCCGGACGACCGACGAAGAGGACATGATCGCGACCCTCCGCTTCTGGGGAACGGGGACGCTGATGGTCGACGGGCGTCCGTGCAGGCTCGCGAGCTACGCCGCGAGCGTCAACTATCACGTGCCGGGCGCCAGGATCGAGTACGCGTGCGCCGAGGCGGGCGGCAAGCCGGGCCCGCGGCGTGTCGAAGTCGTCGCCGGCAGCTTCGCGTGGAACGAGGAGGCGCCGGGCGGCACCGCGACGCCGGCATCGGCATCCGCGGCCGAACGGCTCCTCGACCTGTGGACGCTTCCGCACGCCGCGGTGAAGGCCGCGGTGCTCGCGGGTGCGCGCACGTCCGTCTCGACCGAGGGCGGCGCGACGGTCCTGACCTTCCCCATTCCGTCCGCGGACGCGACGATGAAGGTGACGCTCAACTCGAAGCCGATCGCGGTTGCCGCCGGTTCACAGGATCTGAAGAAGGTGGCGCTGCCCGCGGGAACGGTGATCGAGCGCGTCGAGACGCGGCGCGGCAGCGTCGTCACCGAGACGACCTACGCCGAGTTCGGCGACTTCAACGGGGCGGATTATTTCAGCGACGTCGTGTTTCCACGGCGCATCACGCAGAAGCGGGGCGGTGTCACGACGCTCGACCTGACGGTCGAGAAGACGAACACCTACAACCCGTACGTCGTCATGCCGGTTCCGCGGAACGTTCGCGCGGCGAGCACGACGGCGCTCAACCGGTGAGAGGGAGGTTCTCCATGCGACGGACGTTCGTTGGCCTGGCGGGAGCAATCGCGCTGTTCGTCCTGACCGTGCCGCTCGCGGCGCATCATGCCACGCAGGCGGAGTTCGACAAGGACAAGCGCGCCACGCTGACGGGGACGCTCACGAAAGTGATGTGGGTGAATCCGCACGCGATGTGGGAGATGGAGGTGACGGACAAGGCTGGCAAGGTGACGAAGTGGACCATCGTCGCCGCCGGTCCCGGCGCGTTCCGCGCGGCCGGGCTCAGCGCGAAGGACTACTTCAAGATCGGCCAGACCTATACGGCGAGCATCGCGCTCGCGCGCAACGGCTCGAACCGGGGGCACATCATCACGTGGGTCATGCCGGACGGCAAGAAGATCAACCTCTGGTGGGAAGACCCGAACGATCCCGTCGTCGGCAAGCTGTAGGGGGCGCGACATCATGCGTGGCTACAAGGGACATGCAGCCGCGGCCGCGGCCGTGATCTGTGTCGTCGGCCTCGCGGGCCTGGTCGCGATGCAGGTGCGCGAACAGCGGCCTCCCGCGGCCGGCAGCGGGACACCGCGAACCGCCGACGGAAAGCCGGACCTCAGCGGGCGCTGGGGAGGCGGTGGTGGCGGCGGCCGGCGGCCGGTCGTCGGTGAAGACGGGGTCTTGAGGATTGGCGGGAACTACCGCAAGGGGAACCCGACCAACGGCGAGCGCGACTCCGGCCTCGAGCAGCGCGTCGGCCCGAGCTACCCGCTCTACAAACCGGAGCACTGGGAGCGCGTCGACTATCTCGACAACCATGGCAATGTCGAGGATTCGGCGTTCCACTGCATGCCTGCCGGGGTTCCGCGGATCGGGCCGCCGATCAAGATCGTGCAGACGCCGACCGAGCTCGTGTTCATGTACCAGGCGCGGAACACGTGGCGCGTCATCCCGGTGGACGGCCGTCCGCACGACCCGGTGAATTCGAGGGACCAGACGTTCATGGGCGATTCCATCGGCCGGTGGGAGGGTGACACGCTCGTCGTGGATGTCGTCGGCTTCAACGAGACGAGCTGGATCGGGTGGCCCGGCTACTTCCACTCGGGCGACATGCGCGTCGAGGAGCGCCTGCGCCGTGACGGCAACGTGCTGATCTACCAGGCCACGGTCCACGACTCCGAGGTCCTGCAGGAGCCGTGGGTGATGCCGGAGCGCAGGCTGAATCTCAACACGTCGCCTCGAATCACCTACATCGAAGATCCGCCGTGCCTCGAGACCGACTCGGCGAACCTGACGACGCGCGAGCGTGGGTGATGGGGTTCAGCTTCCTGAACTCAATGCTCGGTATCGCGTGGATCGCGTCCGGGGGTATGGCGGCGGCCTCGACCTGCGAGGACCTCACGCGCCTGTCATTGCCGGCGGCGACGGTCACGTCCGCGCAGCCGGTTGCCGCCGGTGCATTTGTTCCGCCGGGCGGCGCGGGGCGCGGGGGAAACGCCGCCCTCGATCAATACAAGAAGCTGCCGGCGTTCTGCCGCGCGTCGCTGACGCTGCGGCCGAGCAGCGATTCCGACATCAAGGTCGACGTGTGGCTGCCGGCGAGCGGGTGGAACGGGAGGTTCGAAGCCGTGGGCCAGGGCGGGATGGCCGGCTCGATCCCGTATGCGCTGCTCGCACAGGCGCTGTCGGAGGGCTACGCGACCGCGGGGACCGACACCGGCCACGCCGGCAACAACGCCAACTTCATGCCCGAGCATCCCGAGAAGCTCGTTGATTTCGCGTACCGAGCCGTGCACGAGATGGCCGTGAACGGAAAGGCCGTCGTGAACGCCTATTACGAGCGCGCGGCGCAGCGGTCGTATTTCAATGGATGTTCCGGCGGCGGCCGCCACGCCATCACGAGCGCGCAGCGCTATCCAGCCGACTTCGACGGCATCGTCGCCGGCGCCGCGTCGTGGAACTCGCAGCGGATGGATGCCGCGCGCATCGCGGTGAACAGGCTCGTCAACCGCTCGTCCACGAGCGGCATTCCGGCGTCGAAGTACCCCTTCATTCACGAGGCCGTGCTGCAGGCGTGCGATGGGCTCGACGGCGTGAAGGACGGCGTGCTCGAGAACCCGACGACGTGCACGTTCGAGTACGCGAGCCTCGCCTGCAAGGGGACGGACACGTCCTCGTGCCTGACGCCCGAACAGGTCCTTTCCGCGAAGGCGCTGACGTCTCCACTCAGGCATCCCGACACGGGCGCGGTCCTGTTCGAAGGCCATCTCTGGCCGGGCTCGGAGCTCGAATGGGACACGCTTGGCGGGCCCGAGCCGCTCGACAACGCGTTGATCCGGATCCGCAACATCACCTTCAAGGATCCAAAGTGGGACCCGCGCCAGTTCAACGCCGCGACCGATGTCGAGATGGCCGACAGGAACGACAACGGCCTGCTCGCGTCGCGCAACTTCAACCTCGGGCCGTTCTTCCAGCGAGGCGGCAAGCTGCTGATGTACCACGGCTGGTCGGACCCGCAGGTCACGCCGCAGAACAGCATCACCTACTACACGAAGGTCGTGAAGACCGCCGGGAAGAGTGCGGAGAGCTCGATCGCGCTGTTCATGCTGCCCGGCGTCCAGCACTGCGACGGCGGCCCCGGACCGGACACGTTCGACAAGATGGGCGCCATCTCGCAATGGGTCGAGCGGGGCCGGAAGCCGGCGCGGATCGTCGCGTCGCACGTGAAGGACGGGAAGGTCGACCGCACGCGGCCGCTGTGTCCGCTCGGCCAGGTGGCGCGCTACAAGGGCACCGGCGGCACCAACGACGAGGCCAACTTCGCCTGTGTCGCCGAACGCGTTGACGTGACCAGCCGATAGCGTATCCTTCGGCATCATGAAGCCCCGTCGTGCCGGAATGTCGCGCCGCGAGCTGCTCAATCGCGGCGCGCTGATCCTCTCGTCCGCCGCGCTGCCCTCGATCCGGCTTCGCGCGCAGGCCGCCGCTCCCGTGATGGCCGCGCTCAGCAGCTATATGGCCGCCGCCAAAGATCGGGCGCTGCCGCCGGACGTCGTCGAGAAGGCGAAACATCACATCCTCGACACCTTTGCGGCGATCGTCTCCGGCTCCGAGCTGCCGCCCGGCAAGGCCGCGCTGGCGCTCGCGCGGGCGCAGGCCGGCCGCCCCGTGGCCACGGTCGTCGGCTCCAGCATCCTCACCGGGCCGATGGACGCCGCGCTCGTCAACGGCGTCCTCGCGCACTCGGACGAGACAGACGACTCGCACGGTCCGTCGCAGTCGCATCCGGGCGCGTCCATCGTGCCCGCGGCGCTGGCGCTCGGAGAGGAGGCCGGTTCGAGCGGCGAACGGTACCTGCGTGCCGTGACGCTCGGCTACGACATCGGGACCCGGCTCACGATGGCGCTCGACGCGATCGCGTTCAGGAACGACAGCCGCCGGAGCACCCACGCGTACGCGGGCAACTTCGGGTCGGCCGCCGCCGCGGGCTGCATCGCCGGCCTGACCGCGCAGCAGATGCGGTGGCTGCTCGACTACGCGTCGCAGCAGGCGGCGGGCTACGCGATCTGGGAACGCGACACCGACCACATCGAGAAGGGATTCGTGTTCGCGGGCATGCCGGCGCGCAACGGGGTCACCGCGGCGCTGCTCGTCCGCTCCGGCTGGAACGGCGTGGACGACGTGTTCTCCGGCGACGACAACTTCTTCCAGGTGAACGCGCCGAAGGGCAATCCGTCGGCGCTCATCGACAAGCTCGGCGAGCGGTACGAGATCGTGAACACCGACATCAAGAAATGGACGGTGGGGACGCCCATCCAGGCGCCGCTCGACGCCATCGAGAACATCCGGAAGAAACGGCCGTTCGAAGCGGACGCCGTCAAGGCCGTCACGGTCCGTCTCGCGCCGTCGGTCGGCAGCGTCGTGGACAACCGCGACATCCCGGACATCTGCCTGCAGCACATGGTGGCGGTCATGCTGCTCGACAAGACCGCCTCGTTCAAGGCGGCGCACGACAAGCCGCGGATGAAGGACGCGGCCGTGCTGCGTCAGCGAAGCAAGGTGAAGTACGTGCCCGACGCCGCGCTCACACGCCTCCTCCCGGCGCGCGTGGCGATCGTCGAGGTCGCGCTCGACGACGGCACGCAACTCTCCGATCGCGTCGAAGCCGTGCGCGGCACGGTCCGCAATCCGATGCCGCGAAGCGAGGTCGTGGACAAAGCGAAAGACCTGATGTCGCCGGTGCTGGGCGGCGCGAACACCGGGAAGCTGATCGACGCGCTGCTCGCGCTGGAAACGGTGAAAGACATCCGCACGCTGCGGCCGCTGCTGCAGCGCGCCTGACGACGCCGCTGCCTAGTTAGTTGGTCTGCTCGCGTCGTCGCCCGTCACGCACCTGAAGCTGGACGCCGCGTTGACGTCACCGGTGCCCGCGTATCGCGGCCATGACGGGTAGACGCACATCGGCCGGCGCCGCTGGTGGTTCTCGGGGTTGATGTCGACGGCTTCAAGGGTTCCGGGCGCGCGTCCACCGTCCACCCACGCGTCCAGTGCGCCCAGCGCGTCGAACTTCGCGTTGAACAGGCCGTTGCCGTGCGCGAATCCCGGGATGCGATAGAAGCGGACGAACGTGTCGGCGGCGGACTGTCCGAATCGCGCGACCAGGCGCTCGTAGTAGCTGACGGTGTTGTACGGCGTGATCGTGTGATCGATGGACCCGACCGTCAGGATCATCTTTCCACCCTTGCTCATGAACTGCGACAGGTCGACGCTGTTCGCGTCCCAGGCTTCCGAGACCTCGGTGATTCGGGTCGCCCATTTGCCGGGGTCGAATGCCAGCGGGTCGGCGGTCACGTCACGCGTAATCACGTATCGCACCGTGCCCGACGCTTCCGCATACTGCGTGGCGTCCTGGTTGGTCGGCCAGGTTGACGGTACGGGACCCTGGCCAAGCGCGTTCAGGAAGGTGGCGCCGTCGAGCATCGCGAGCTTCGGAAAGACACTCAATCCCGCGGACACCGGAAACCCGAGGGAGAACGGCGTGTTGAAGGTCTCGACGGTCGCGAGCTGACCGTCGGACAGGCATGCCGCGCCCGAGTCGCGCCCTTCGGGACACCGCAGCCTGGACCGAAGCGCGTCCATCGTCATCACACGATTGCAGCCCGCGACGTTGCTGATGATGCCATCGGTGACGCCGTCCAGCCCGTCGCACGCACCGTAGACGGCTGTCGCAATCGTCTTCGTCTTGTCAGGGCTGATCCAGGTGTCGGGACCACGGAACAGCGCGCGGGCGCGATGCTGCGCCGCGAGGTGCATCAGCGTGATGTCGTACGCCGGGTAGTGCGCGACGATGCCGTCGTAGTCCGCGGTGTAGAACAGCGCGGCAATCAACGCTTCGTGGCCACCCTGCGACCCGCCGATGAAATACGAGTGCCTCGGTGACGCGCCGTACCGCTTCTGGACGAGCGCCATCGCGACGTCGTGCGTCTTCTTGATCTGCAGCCGGCCGAAATTGGCGAACGATTCGGCGTTCAGGGCAAAACGGCCGTCGAACCCGCCGGCGGTCTCATGACCGGAATCGCTGCCGGCGGTCACGTAGCCGAGCGCCAGCGGCGTCGGCGAGGCCGGAACCTGGTTCGACGCGCCGCCAAGCCCCGTGACAAGCGTCCCGTCGAAACCGCCGCCGCCCATCTGCAGCATGCGGTTGTTCCACCGCGTCGGGAGATTGACTTCGAACTTGATGTCGGGCGCAATCGGATCGACCGGATGGATCCTGCCGAGCACCTTGCAGAATTCGCCGTTGGCGTTGCCGGCGTCGGTGGGGGTGACGAATGCGGCGGATACGACGGTGGCGCCGCTGGTCGGCAAGCCGATCGATGCCGCGGGAATTTTCAGGTTGTTCAGCGCGAGACACCGTTGCCGCGCACCGGGAGGAGCGGCGGCCGCGCCCTGCGCCGCCGCGGTGACGCACAAACCGGCAATCGATGCGAACAGAGCGACGGCGCCCACCACGTTTCTCATCTCGTGATCTGGGCTCCTTCCTTCAGCAGCTTCTCGAAATTCGCAGGGTCGAGGTTGTTCTCGGCGCAGACGTATTCCTGGACCCGCGCCCCCTCGCGCAGCATCAACGTCGACGTGAGCCGCCACGGTTTCGTGAACACCTTCGGATCGTCCATCGTCGCTTCGTAGTCGATCCGGTCGCGATCGACGCGCGTGTAGCGCTCGGTGATGTGGAGCGCCTCGGAGTGAAAGGTGCCCGTCCCGGCCAGCCACGTCTTGTCGTTGAAGCCGGTTACGTCGACCACCAGCGTGTCGCCTTCCCAGTGGCCGATCGAATCGCCCATGTAGCTGGCAAGCAGATCGTCGGGATGCTTCGCGTTCAGCGGAATCATCCGGAATGTGTGCATGTACTCGTACAGGACCACGATCTCCTTCGGCGTTTGGACGATCTTCTGCGGAAAGAGGCCGAGTATCACCGATCGCGGCACACCGGGGGGCAGGCAGAGGGCCGTCGGATCGTCGATTCCTCTTTTGTTGAACGACTCCAGGACTTTCTTCGCGGCCCAGTCCTGATAGGGCGCGCCTTCACGCCCCGCGGGCCGTTCGTTGGAGCCGACCACCGCAGGGGCGTCGGGATTCTTCCCTGAACCGCCGACGCCGAGGCCAGAGTTCGCGTCGTCCCAGCTGCCGCGGACCGTGCTGCCACCCTGCCAGACGCCGGTGAGATCCGGCTTACCGTCGGGAGTGCGCGGCACGACGCTGCCGGGCTGCGCGAACGCGACCGCCGGGATCAGCGAGACGACCATCAACGCGCCGGCGACCACATACCGCTTCATCGGACGTCCACCGCCGGTGCGCTGCCGCCGTCTCCCGTCCCTGCCGGCGGACCGAACATCAGCTTCCTGCCGTCGGCGAGCGTGATTTCGCGCGAGTGCGCCCAGTTCGAACCGTCGCGTGCGCGCCACCCGCTCACCGTGATGCGATCGCCAGGCTTCATCGTCGTGTCCTTCTTCCAGCCGAGCCTGCTGAGCACGGTCGGTGGGTAGCCCTCGAACTTCCAGTTGGCGACCTTGCCGTCGTTGTCGGTGACGTTGACGAAGAAAAAGGTGTGCGGGCTCCTCCAGTCGATCTCGGTGAGGACGCCCGTGATCATCACGGGCTTATTGGCGTCGTATTCGGCGCCGAACGAGTGATGCGCCGCCGCCCGGTGCGGGGCGGTCCACGTCATCGCGATTAACACGCAGGCGCAAGAAATCCATCTCGTCATGGCTCACCTCAGTCATTACGGCCTGACGGTAGGGTAGCCGATGCCCATTTGTGCCAGGTACGTCTTGAACCGCGCCGGGTCGAAGTTCGTCCTCAGCATCCGTGGCATACGTGTCCTCATCTCCAGGCGGCGTAC
>Ga0137418_10003747_pt1 | contig 13993 bp, 10 predicted proteins | sample CZODoug3_1_2_16f_FD_122242 | JGI IMG/M metagenome (GOLD analysis project Ga0137418, IMG submission 122242) | Vadose zone soil fungal communities from Angelo Coast Range Reserve, California, USA - CZODoug3_1_2_16fungal (Hybrid Assembly) | ecosystem: Environmental > Terrestrial > Soil > Vadose...
CGGCGGAACTCTGTCGAGCGTTGGAGCAGCGGAAGCCGGTTCGTCCGTCGAGTGCCGTCCTGAGCCTGATTCAGGACCGCCTCGAACAAAAGGGGTTCTTGATCTCCAACGGATTCCCCGTTCCCCCCTTCGCTGGCCTAACCGCTCCCGATCAATTGGCGGCGACCGTCCAACAAGTCGGATATCCTGCCCTCTGTAAGACGGCAACGGCCGGTTATGACGGCAAGGGACAGTGGAGAATCCCTCGAGAGTCCGACGTCCGGGAGGTAGAACGAGCAATATCGGAATCCGCTCGCCCTGGCATGCGATGGATCGTGGAGTCTTTGGTGCCGTTTGAGCGTGAACTCTCGATCCTGGTGGTCCGTGGAGCTGACGGACAAGGTTGCACCTATCCGGTTGCTGAGAATGAACATGAAGAGGGGATTCTTCGAACCACCATGGTACCGGCCCCGGGATCTTCAGTTGTAGCCGAGCGAGCGGCCGCTCTTGGGCGTCAAGTAGTGGATCGCCTGGAAGGGGTCGGGGTATTTTGTCTCGAATTGTTTCAGCTGCCCAGCGGGGAACTTCTCATCAACGAGATTGCCCCGCGGCCTCATAACTCAGGCCATTACACGCTCGATGCCTGCAGCGTGTCCCAGTTTGAGCAACAGGTTCGTGCCATCTGCGGGATGCCGCTTGGTGACGTGCGTCTGCTGAGCCCAGCCGTTATGGTGAATCTCATTGGGGACGATGCCGCAATCCTTTCGAAGGGCGCAGGCTGTCGAACCCTGCTGGATACTCCTGGTGCGGTACTCCATCTCTACGGCAAGCGTGCGATTCGTCCCCGTCGCAAGATGGGACATGTCACGTTCCTCGGGGAGACGCTCAGTTTCGCCCTCGATCATGCGAAGCAGTTTCGTGACGGCCTGGCGAATGGTCCCACCCTATCTGCCTAACCCAATCTGTGAGCCATTTTTTGGCCATCCCGCGTCGTTCTATTTTGTGACTTGCTGTAGGGAGATGGATCAAATGGTTCAGCTCTTCAGGGCATAGCCTACTGGAAAAACATGGTTCCGCCCTGTTTGGGTATCGGTACAGGACTTGCTCCACTCCTAGCGGGCTGCGGAATAGCCCGCCCTCGTCGTTCGTGAAGCGTGAAGTGTGAAACGTCCGAATCCGGAAACGAACGACGCTTCACGAACGACGAGGGCGTCTGAACAGGAGATCATGCCGATGAGCAGTCTTGCCCTCCCCTCTGAGAATCTTGTCGAGGTGCCTTCGGCGGATTCGTGTCACGACAGTACGATTTCGCGTCCACGATATGTTGTGCTTCAATTGCTGGTCGGCGTCATGTTGGCCTACCAGTTGTTGTCTGGAGCGGAGCTGATCGCAAGCCGCCCAACGATCTGGGTGATCGTCGGCGGGTTGGTGGCGATGGTCCTGTACCTATGGTATGTGCCGACCTCGATCCTACAGGCCGCGTGGTTCAGCGGGACCGTGATCGGAATAGATACGGTTCTCGTTACCGCGACAATCTATCTTTCGGGTAATGCTCGGTCGGAACTCTATCTGTCGTATTTCATTCTCATGCTCATTGCCGCCTCGGTGCGCAGGCTCTCCCATGTCATTGGGTTGTCTCTGTTGCTCTGTGCCGGGTATGGCGTCATCCTCTATCAAGGGATTGTACAAACTGGTGCTTTGTCGCCAGGGCATTTGCTGGGAGTACCGGTTTTGTTAGTGATGGCGACGTTCTACGGGCTTGCGCTGCAAACGATCGGGGCCGAACGGCAACAAAAAATACTATTGCAGGGAAGTATCGAGGCTCTGAAAGAGACTGAACAGGCCTTGCAAGCGTCGCGCGATCAGTTGGAGGTCCGTATCAAGGGTCTAAAGAGCGATCTCTCACAGGCGAATGAGCATGTTCGGCAGGAGAAGAAGGAACGAGAAGGCCTCGAGCAGCAATTGCATGAGGCCCAGAAGATGGAAGCGATCGGTCGGATTGCCGGGGGCATTGCCAACGAACTCAGCCATCTCGTTTCGGTGATCGGGAGGCAGACGGGTGTGGTCCTATCTCGCCTCAAGTCGGACGATCCACTCTATGGGCCGGTCGATGACATATTTCGAAGCGGGGGGCAGGCCGCAGCCGTGACCGCTCAATTGGCTGGGTTGGGCTTCCACGACGGTCACATCCGACAGGTGCTTTCGGTCAAGGCCGTGCTGGAGGAGATTCGTGGAGTGATGAGAGGACTGCTGCCCGCATCCATCGATCTAAGCATGGTCATTGAAGATGCGCCGATGGATGTCGAGGTCGATCGTGAAGGACTCGAACAAGTTCTACTTCATCTTGCGGTGAATGCGCGGGATGCCATGCCAAATGGTGGTCGGCTCCTGATTGAAGCGAAGCAGGCGTTCCCCGGGCATGAGAGTGCGTTGGTGAATGGAAGGGGAGGGCATCTACCCAAGGTGCTGATTCAAGTGACCGATACCGGAAGCGGGATGAGCCTAGAGACCCAGTCGCATATGTTCGAACCCTTCTTTTCCACAAAGGAAATGAATGTGGGACTCGGACTCACCGCGGTCTATGGCATTGTGAAACAAAGTGCAGGCCAGGTCGATGTTGTCAGCCGGCCTGGCGAAGGCACGGTGGTGCGGGTGGCGCTTCCCCTCGTACGACAGGGCCGGCCGCCTGCTCCATCAATCCTGGCACACGTCTCAGCCAAAGGCCAGGAAACGGTTCTGCTGGTGGAACCGAATGAAATCGACAGGAAGCTCGCGCTCTCCACGTTGTTGCGGCATCGCTATCAAGTCTTGGAGGCGAGCTCGTCTGTTGAAGCGCTGCTGCTCACGCAGCGACATTCTGGAGCCGTCCATGTGGCTGTGAGCGATCTCATGATGCCGGAGATCGGTGGGCGTGACTTAGCCAGACGGTTGTTGGAGCAACACCCGAAGATGAAGCCGCTCTTCGTCTCTGGGTTTGACGACGAGACGATGGTGTCTCATCGCCTCAACCCGCGGTATCTCTTGAGGCGGCCCTATCGACAAGCCGGGCTGGTGGAAAAGGTGCGTGAGCTGCTGGATGCGTGAAGAAGTGCCTTGGAGTGTCTCTGGTGAGCGCTAGCCATCCCATCGGTCGTCTCTGCGGCTTGGTGCAAAGAAGGGCACGTCCGGGCGTTTGAACAGACCAATCAGTGCCATCCCAGCGAGAAACCCGCCGATATGGGCGAAGAATGCTATGCCTCCGCCCTCACTGCCGATGCTCATCCCCCCGCTCAACAGTTGCATCACGAACCACATGCCGAGGACGACACCTGCTGCCACCCTCGTTGCGCCCAGGCCGGGCATTAGAACCAGCACGCGGGCTCGTGGGAACAACAGGACATAGGCGCCTAAGACACCGGAAATGGCGCCGCTTGCTCCGACCATGGGAACAGACGAGGACGGATCGGTCAGGGCGTGGCTCAAGGCGGCTAGAATCCCGCACGTGAGGTAGAACACGACGTACTTCGCATGCCCCATGACGTCTTCGATGTTGTTCCCGAAGATCCAGAGGTACAGCATATTGCCGATAAGGTGCATCCAGCCACCATGGAGAAACATGCTCGTGATTAATGTGGCATAGGCGGGAATGGCCACGCCCATCTCAGGGAGGTCGGCCTCCCCGAACACGAGGGCCGGGATTGCCCCGTACTGAAAGACGAACGTTTCTCCTGAGCCGGCAGGAAGGCTTGCCTGGTAGAGAAAGACGAGGACACAGGCCGCGATCCAAGCGATCGTGACGACAGGTGTCCGCTCGGTTGGGTTGTCGTCATGCAGAGGGATCATGGTGTCTTCACTGGGAGGGAGGACGGCGATGGTCGATGACTGATCGAGGGAGTGCCGGGTTATCCGGCAAGGAGCCATCAGGTCCAAGGGAGACTGAAAACCCCGCGGCGTGCGTATGGCCTCCCCCGCCGAACGAAACGGCGATGGCCCCCACGTCGGCCCCGTCTTCTCGCGAGCGCATGCTGTAATAGCGACGCCCATCGCGATCGTGCCAAATTACGCAAAACGGATGTTCCATGGAGAGGCGTTCGCCGATCTGACTAGTCAAAACCGCGCTTTGGACCGACGGAACAACGGCTCCGTGAAAGTCGACCAACATCGCTTGCGCCGCAAGTTTGCTCACGAGCTCGCTTTCATAACGCAGGATGGCCCGGCCTTCCTCTTCCAACTCCTTCTGCTTGAAGTGACTCCAGAGGTGATAATCGAATGGATATGAGGCAACGGCCGCATTAATTTCCCGACTGGAGGGAAGCGCCCAAGTCCAGAGGTCTTTGTCTTGGATATAGTTGAGGAGCCACGGCGTCGGCTGATCGTGTAACCATTCCCAGGCCAGGACCGCTCCGGACTTCTTCATGTCGAAGTAGGCATAGGGAAGGCCTGCGAGGGCTTTCTCTGCGGTGATGTGATGATCGAGCACGAGGAGCGCCTGCGTCTGAGCAGCCATGGTTTCCAGCGTCTCGCGGGCATAGCTGAAATCCACGATGACGACTCGTTGGTCCTGTATCCCAGCGGGAGGAGGATTCCCGTGTTTGACTGGAATGAACCGAGCCGCTGGAAATTGATTCCAGATCGCCCAAGCGGCGCCGAACCCATCGGCACATTCGTCGTGATAGAGCACGACGGTGGGGGGCTCAGAAAATTGGTGCCGTATGCGGGAACCAGCCATCGTGGCGGAGCATACCATGATGCTGCTCCGAGACTAAAGCGTCTTTGTGAGGAAAGGTCAGAGGGCGTTGAGATGGTCGATCAGCTGCCGTAATCGGCCCGCGCTCCGGCGGTTGGAGGTAAAGGCCAACCGAGGCAAGTCCCTCAGATCCGGCTCGTCGAGCTCTTCGGGGAGAGGCCCGCGCAATTCGAAGGTGCCCTCGGATAACAGATCGCCAAATGTGTCATGAAGGCTGGCCACTTGGTGGGGGGAGATGCTGGTTTTCAGCCGCATGGCCAAGAGCCGGCCCACATATCGAATGGAATGGAATCGGCGGTAAAAGCTCCTGATCTCATCGATCGCGTCGTCCACGGACGTGGTGATTTTGAACAGGCTGAGATCTTCAGGGTTGATCAGTTGACGGGTTAAGAGTTGGCGTGTGACGAAGGCGTACCAATCATCCCAATAGTTGCAACCCGGAGCCTGGAGACACACGATCGGCTGGGGATCGCTCTTGCCGGTTTGGGCGAGGGTCAAAATTTCAAAACCTTCATCATGCGTCCCGAAACCGCCCGGGAATAATGCAATGGCGTTGGCCTCTTTCTGAAAGATTAATTTGCGGGTAAAGAAGTATTTGAACGTGACGAGCTTGGGGTCATCGGCGATCGTGGCATTCGGGCCTTGTTCGAAGGGCAGCATAATATTGACCCCGAAGCTGTTCTCGCGTCCGGCGCCTTCCTGGCACGCGCGCATGATCCCGTCGGCTCCCCCGGTAATGACCATGAATCCTTCCTCAACGATCTGACGGGAAAACTGGAAGGCCATCTGGTAGTTCGGATCATCCGAGGCGGTGCGGGCCGAACCGAAGATGCTGATCTTGCGCCGATCGCGATAGTCATGAAAGACACGAAAGGCGTGACGCAGTTCTTTTACGGCGCGGTTGACAATCTTGAGGTCCAGGACGTCTAGTTGAGAATCGTGTAGCCGAAGCGTCCCGGCCAGGAGTTCCTTCATGATCGCGGCTTGCAGGTCGTCTTCCGGACTGTCAAGCAGGAGGCGAATTTGGCTGAGCAACTCCTCGTTCGAGAGGAGGGGACGGGAACGGGGACGGGTCTGGGAAGTCTTCATCGGGTTATCCATGTGTGGTTATGGTATATGCTAGGCAGAAAAAATTCTATCAGCTGATCGCCTATTGGTCAAAAGAACGGAGCATATGTATAAGGTTAGGAACGATTGGGTGAAGCAGACATTGTTTGAAGTGCCCAGGCCCTGATACGCGCGAGATCGGTCGATGAGAGGTCAGTGAACTGAATATCGACATGCCTGGTGCGGATCCCGCTTGATGGCTCACCGCGCTCTGCCCCCGAAACTCCGCTGGTCAGGACTGTTCCGCGAATGGTTAAGGGAGTGTTTTGGCCAGGAATGGAAAACGCCAGTACGACGTTCGTTCCTGTCAGGATTTTCGCGGTTGATTCGACCAACGCTCCGACATGACTCAGTTGGGTAATGATGGCGTTATAGTTGAGCCCCTGCGCCGAGGCTCGTCCGACCACACTCACGACGACGGGGATCTTCGTGCCACATCGGAGCGGCGTGAGCATCAGGTCTTGTGCACTGAGCACCCCAACCGGTTGGTTTTCTTTGGTGACAATCAAGAGAGAGGCACCTGTCGCCATCATAAGTGTCGAGGCCTCTGCCAAGGCCTCATCGTACTCGATGAACTGCACCGGGCGTGTCATGATCGTCCGGACTTCGATGTCGTGCGGTTCGAGCCCCTGAGCGACGACTTTCTTCACAATGTCGGTCGGCGTCATGAGGCCGAACCGCGTATCGGTATCCTTCACGAGCAGGCAGCGCGCCTGTTCTCGTTCGAGCAGCAGTGCCGCCTCACTGACAGAAACGTCTCCCGGAACTTGCACGACCCCTGGTGTCATCATATGGGCAACCATAGTGGGTATGAGATGTGTAGTCTTAAAGGGCTTGTCATCGTCGTTCGGCATGAGTTCGAGACCTCCCCCGATTCGCGCCTGCACGATTCGTGAGGGTTCCGCCTCCGGCGACGTAAGCCAAGTATAGCAGACGGGCCCCCCTGGTCCGTGTCTGGGGCTTCCCTTGTCAAACAAGGGGTTCGGCGAATAGACTAGGCCAATTGCCATAGCAGCACAAGGGGTGATCGATGGTTGATCCCGATTTCGTTCAACAGGACTTTCAGCGTCGCCTCAGGGAAATCCCTCGACAGGGGATGGGGCTGTCAGTCGACGTCTATTCTCCCGATCTTTTCGAGCTGGTGAACCAGCTTAGGGACCGAGGACTCCAGCCGGGCTATCTCGAAGTCTTTAAGGCAACGACGACCGCACTGACAACGGTTCGACAGACTGTGCCGGATATACCACTGGCGTATCACGGGGAAGGTCTGTGGATCACTCAACCGGACGTTCAAGAGTCTCCGTTCTTTCAGCAGGACGTCGGCGAAATGGTCACGCAACTCAATAGTATACAGAGTCTCTGGCTGAATCATGAATGTGCGATGAAGCAGATGTCGGGCTACTCGTTTGGCACGTATGTCCCTCCATTATATACGCGGCTGAGTGCCGAGGTGGTGGCAGCAAATATCGCGGCGGTTCAGCAGGGGATGGATCGGCAGGGTCGTCGAGCGGACGGGACCGCGCCGCTCTTTCTCTTGGAGATACCGCCGCTCACATATTTTTCCGCCGGCACGATACCGATTCCCCATTTTTTTCAGTTCGTCACAGCGTTGGTGCCCTGCGGTCTTGTGCTGGACATCGGACACCTCTGGACGGTCTATCGCTATACCGGCGCCTGCCGACGGACATCCCTTGAACGATTCGTCCGGGAGTTCCTCGACGAATTTCCTCTGGAGCGGGTCGTCGAAATCCACGTAGCGGGGTTGGCCTGCCATGAGTCGGTTGGTGAGCCAAAGGGGGGAGAGGGGATTCCTGAATGGATCGACGCCCATGACGCGCCAATTCCGTCGATCCTCTTCACCATGCTCGAACAGGTTCTTGACCATTCGAACCTCGTCAGCCTCCGGGCGGTGGCGCTTGAAGTGGACACCAAACCGATCGAGATGATTGTGGAGGAGTATACAGAGGCCGTTCGGCGTTTCTCCCTCCTCGTTCAGCGGACGATGGCCAGAGGAATGGCTGTAGAACAATTGATGGGACTGACGCCTCGTCCAGCATCAGTCCAGGAGCCTGTGTGCCTGTCTGATCGACAGCAGTTGCGCGAGGACTATGCGCGCTACGCGCAAATCATTTCTGGACAAGCCCCTATAACAGGCCCGGAGTGGCAGGAAACGGCCGCGGAGGCGACCGGTTTAACACGGTACCGCACGGCCTACGTTCCGCACGAGATTCTCCATTGGGGAGGAGACCTTGCAGAGATGTTTCCGCAAACCTGCCGGACTTTAGCGGAGCGGGGCCTCTGCCTGACAGAGTTCGTAGCTTTCTGGTTTCGGTCACCACGACCGCTCACGCACTCGTATGATTTCTTCCTTCTCAAGATCGAAAGGTTTCTCGAATTTGTGACGGAGCGTGCGCCGGACGTACGTGTTTGCGTACAACAGGAATGCGACAGCTTGCGCCTGGCCTATGCTCAGGCGAATGAAGTGGGGGAACCGGTGATGGAGCAGGAGCAAACCCGATGAGTTTCTGGCAGTCACTCACCAGACCGATCATCGGGATGGCGCCGATGGATGGGGTCACCGATGCGACGTTTCGCCATACCGTGGCGATGCACGGGAAGCCGGATGTTTCCTTCACGGAGTTCACGCATGTGCATGACGTCTGCCGAGGACCGGAGTTCTTGTTGGACTCCCTCATCTATCATGAGGCTGAACGACCGATTGTCGCGCAGCTCTATGGGAAAGAGCCGGACCTCTTCTATCAGGCCGCTCATGCCGTGTGTGAGTTGGGGTTTGATGGATTGGATATCAACATGGGCTGTCCCTCGCGGAGTGTGGCCTCATCCGGATCAGGAGCGGGGCTGATCCGAACGCCGGATGTGGCTCAGGTCATTATGCAGGCCGCTCGACAGGGTATTGCCGATTGGGTGGCCGGTCAGACCCTTGAGGGAGCGGGTCTCAAACCGGGCAGAGTGGCGGCGATCTGGCGGATGAACGAGCAGCGGCAGAACGCCCGTCCGCTCGTCCGACGCACGATTCCCTTGTCCGTCAAGACACGCCTCGGCTACGATGTGGTGGTCGTCGACCGATGGATCGAACATCTCCTCATGGAGCAGCCGGCAGTCATTTCCCTGCATGGCCGCACCTTGCAACAAATGTATCGAGGGGAAGCGGATTGGAACGCCATTGCCCGGGCGGCGGAGATCGTGCGGGGGAGCGGGACATTGCTGTTCGGCAATGGGGACGTGCACAGTTATCACGACGTCGTCCGTCGCGTGCGGGACACCGGAGTCGATGGCGTGTTGGTCGGACGAGCCGCGCTCGGAGTCCCCTGGTTCTTTCGGCAGAAAGAGGCGGCGCGACTCGTTCTGCAGCAGCATCGGCCTGAGGAGGGGCCCGAACCGTGGGTGCCACCACTCGACGTTCGCTTCGAGATGCTGCTCGATCATGCTCGACGGTTCGAAGCGGCCTGTGGGCAGGGCCAGTTTCGGCGGATGCGCAAACACCTGGGCTGGTACTGCAAAGGGTTTCCTCATGCCGCCTCGCTTCGAGCCAATATGTTCCGAGTCTCTTCAGTCGCCGACCTGGAGCAGGTGCTCGCCGATTTTCGCATGCACAGCGCGAGTCTCACCGAGATCTCTGACCAGGTGCTGCTCGGACCCCTTGCTTCTGCTGAACCCTCTCCGGCGTTGTAGATGCCACTCATTCTGGCTTCAACCTCTCCGCGCCGTCGCGAGTTGCTCGCCCTACTGGGTATCCCATTCGACGTCAAACGCCCATCCTTCGAGGAGCGCCTGGTTGCGGACCGTCCGGCGATCGAGCAGGCGCAGTTCTTCGCGCAGGGCAAGGCCCAGTCGGTCGCGAGGCAAGAGCCGGAGGCGATCGTGCTGGGGAGTGATACGGTGATTGAGTTGGATCATGACGTGCTTGGGAAACCGGCCGATCTGGCGGAGGCCCGTGCGATGCTTCGGCGCCTGGCTGGCCGTGATCATCACGTACGCACAGCGGTCGCGCTCTTCTGTTCAACTCGCGCGATAAACATCGTCGCCCTGTCCACGGCCGTCGTTCGGATGGAGCCGTTCGATGAACACGTACATGAACGTTACCTCGCGACGGGAGAAAGTCTCGGCAAGGCCGGTGCGTACTCGATCCAAGGAGAGGGCGGCGACCTGGTCGATTCCATTGACGGAGATTTCCCGACTGTGGTCGGCCTACCGCTCCGTCTGGTCGCTCAGCTGCTTGCGCAAGCCGGTGTGAGAGTGCCGGTCGATCTCGACGAACTCTATGTCACCAGGCCCTATGCCAACTGGGCCCGCTTCCCAGGCTGATTGCAAAGGGGTAGGGGGTTTCCGTACAATGCCGCCCCATCATTCGCTTTCTTGGTTACGGAGGGAGTAATGAGCGTGCGATGCCTGACATCAATGGCGCGAGTAGGTGGCGTCGCCACCTGTGCGGTCGTGGGCCTGTTGACTGTCGTCGGGCTCCAGCCGGTCTTGGCGATCGATGTGAAGCTCTCAGCAGAAGAGGCGCAGAAGGCCTTGGAAGCCGGGCGGGCGCCGTTGGAGAAGGCCAACACCCCGGAAGACGTTAAGAAGGTCCTTCAGCAAGCTTCTATGGTCACGCGCGTGGGAGCCGATCCAGAGAAAGATCCCTGCGGAGCCAGTGCCATCCTCCGGACCAAGCGCTATCGCCTTGAAGCCTTTGGCAGGCAGGAAGCCGCGGAGTCCAAGAAGCGGAAGACGGATGTACGCATGCCCGAGGAGTTCATCAAGAAAGTCGTGGACATGCCCAATATGGAGATTGAAGTTCAGCTGTGTGGCGATGACGAATACTTTGCAGAAGGTGCCTTGATCGAGTTGCAACAGGGCTCCAAGAAGATCAAGCCCATCGACATCGGAAAAGCCGAACGTGGCCGAAAGAATGAGGGAAGCGGGCCGATCTACCGGTCACGCTTTACCGCATTGTTTGCCTATGAAAAATTTGATCCCACTGCGGCGTCCGTTTTCGTCGTGAATCTTCAGGACGGAAATGAGGTGAGAATCATTGCCGATTTCTCCAAGGTGAAGTAGGCACACTCCTTCGATCCTGTCCCGTACCAATCTGCGGCGACTGCTCCAGCTGTCCGGTGAACGGCCGCCTGTGGCGCGAGAAGCGCGCGGATCGGCTGCTCTCTCTTGTTCATCTGGTCTGTCTCGTTTGTTTGGTTGAACCAGACAGAACAGATGAACCAGATCAACCCTCACATCCCGCTCGCCCCGCCTGTCTCGCGCTCATGAACCGCTCGCACTCACGTGCGGCTTGTGGCTTTGCGCCCACTGGCGCTGAAACTGCTCGTACGACACGGACAACTCCTGTTGCATCGCCGTCTCAAGAGGCTGTCCGGTCATGAGTACATTCATGAGCTGGCGAACGGTGTACATGCTATATCGATCGAGAAGGTGCTGAGTGGCAGCACTTGCCGTGAGGTATGCGGTCGGTAGTGACGTTGAGGGAACCTGAGCCCACGATCCGTGAAGGGAAGGCAGCGGCATGAGGGGAGGGCTCTTTTGCCGGGACTCCTCCATGTCCGGCCAGGGGTCTTCCGTCAGATTGATGGCCAGACCTTCCACGAGCCATGTTGGAGGAGAGGTACTTCCATTCTTGGCCTGTTCATGAAAGAGCGCATGGACGAATTGATGACGGACTACGCGGCTGAACAGTGCAAGATCCTCGAGCGCGCCTTGAGTGGGGAGGTGGATCGAGCCTGATCTGTGATCGAACAACGTATCAGCCCAATCGGGAATTCCAGCCGAACCGGAAAATATCTGTTCTGTGTGGAGGACAACCGTAATAGGTCTGGCGGGCATATGTCCGAACTTCGGGGGGATTTCCTCATAGGCATACTCAAGCATGGCGCGAATGCGCACCCACGTCGCGTGATCGTCAGGCCCGTCGAACTGAACGACGAAATGGGAGGCGTCCCGCGGGACAAACGGTCTTGGCGACGGTCCATCCTGAGTAGTGCTGGAGGGGGGCAGCGGGCTTACGGATGGCGTGGAGAGAGGAGGCGTGCGGCCTTGACCTGGATTCGGGGTCGGCCTGGTGTCTATGACTGCTGATTTGGATGAGGGGGCGAGTGCCACTGCTTGAGGCTGTATGGAGTTTCCCTGGCCCGCCTTTGCGACCAGCTTATCTCGATAGGATCGGAGATTGGAATCATATTGGGTTTGTAGATGCGCGAGATCGAGATGGGTCATCGCTGACGTCTTGTCGCCTTTCTCCAACAGCAGTTCGGCGAGTGCAAGATGCGGGAACGGATCGGTGGGATTCAGTCGAATCACCCTGTTGAGGAACTGAGACGTCATCGCCGGATCGCGAAGTTCCCAGTATGCTTGTGTCAGGTTCATGTGCGCAAGCGGATTGGTGGGATCGGACGCCACGGCTTTTTTAAAGGCTTTGACAGAGAGTGCGCTCCCGCCGAACTTTTCCTGTTGCACGCCGAGATTGTTCCAGAGCGCTGCAAGGTACCGTTTGGTCTGAGCGTTCTCCAGCTTTTTGTGTGAGAGGGCCATCAAACGGCGTTCTGCTTCCCTGTAGTTCCCCTTTTCCACTTCATCGCGAATTAGCCCGAGCGCACCAGTAGGCGCTTGTCCGGGATCGATCAGTCGCGTTTGCGGAACGTCCCAGGACGGATATTCTTGCGTTCCCGGCAACGTGAAGCTGGGGGTTGGTTGCGGCGGAGGAGGCTCCGAGGACTGTCGCGATGTAGGTCCCGGAGTCAAAAAAGTCGGTTTCAGCCACGCCTGGTAGCCGATAAAGAGGACAAGCACGAGGGCGAGGATTTTGAGAGTGGATGAGATGTCGCGTCGATATTCCACAGTACCTTCCCTTTGAATATCTCACACTGTCGGCTTGAGGCTACCGACTGCGAAAGATTCTGTTGCCAGGTTTAATCGTCTTCCAGAACGTTGTTTCATGACACCGGTCACATTGTGGGCCGAAACTTCCCTCATGCTTGTCATCCTTCTTGTGACAACTGACACAGGAGGATGATGAGTTGACCTTCTTGTCCATGCGCTCGGTGTGGCAGGCATAACAATCGAGCCCTTTGTGACCGCCGTCAAGCTTGAATCGAGTCCGTGTATCGTGATCGAAGTCCCAGAGTTTCCAGTCTCGTATGCTGTGGCAGTCCTGGCACTCCGTGCCCAACCTGCGCCGGTGCACATCATCCTTCTTGTGGCAAGCGTAGCAGGCCGTGGGCGTCTTATCTTGATACAGCCGTCCCGTATGGCAGCTCTCGCAAGTGGTGGTTCGGTGTTTTCCCCTCAGCGGATACTTCGTATCGTGGTCGTGCTCAAAGAGGAGCACTTTCCAATCCCGTTCGGTGTGACAGCTTTCACACTTCTCGGTAAATTGCCCCTTATGCTTGTCGTCTTTTTTGTGACAGGCAAAGCAATCGACAGGTGTCTTGTCCTTGTATAGATGTCCCGTATGGCAGGACTCGCACTTGGTTGCGATATGCCGTCCCCGTAGTGGGTACTTAGAGTGCAAGTCATGATCGAACGTGATGGTCTTCCAATCGCTCTCCGCGTGGCAGGTCTCGCATTTCTCTCCGAAGGTCCCTTTGTGCTTGTCGTCTTTCTTGTGACACGAATAACAATCTAGCGGCGCATCTTTGAAAGCGGGAGTCAGATGACATTTCTCGCACTCGATCTTGGCATGCTTACCCATCAATGGGAAGCGCGACTTGTTATGGTCGAACGGCGATTTCTTCCATGACCGGTCGTCGTGGCACTCCTCACACTTCGTGCCCTCCTGCCCTTTATGCTTGTCGTCTTTCTTATGGCAGGAGTAACAGTCCATCGGGGTATTTTTATAGCGCTCGTTCGCATGGCACTCCTTGCACGGCACCTCGACATGCTTGTTCCGGAGCTTGTAGCGTGTCTTGTCATGGTCGAACCGGATCTCCTTCCAATTCCGATCCGTATGACAGTCGGCGCAGGCGCTTCCCACTTTTCCTTTATGTTTATCATCTTTCTTGTGGCAGCTGTAACAATCAGACGGCGCGTCACGATACTTGATCTTGGGTTTGTGACAGGCCTTGCACTCGACCTTATTCGCGTTGGCATGGGCGCCCTTGAGCGGGAAGTCCGTCCGTTCATGATCGAAGGTCTGTTCCGTGATCGGTGCAATGTTCTCCGTTC
>Ga0137418_10003748_pt1 | contig 13992 bp, 12 predicted proteins | sample CZODoug3_1_2_16f_FD_122242 | JGI IMG/M metagenome (GOLD analysis project Ga0137418, IMG submission 122242) | Vadose zone soil fungal communities from Angelo Coast Range Reserve, California, USA - CZODoug3_1_2_16fungal (Hybrid Assembly) | ecosystem: Environmental > Terrestrial > Soil > Vadose...
TATGTATATCATGAGAACCACCTGTACAAACCCTCGCCGACCACAAGTCTCGCTCATTACCTATACAATAGAGTATGTGATAGTATCGATTTCGTCTCCAGCCAGATTCGATGATCACCACCACCACCCCTAAGCCCCAAGTCCTGGGCATTATGCAATTGCGCTTTCGTTTCACTCCAACTAGGTAGATTCGGTGATTACCTATCGCATTCACGATAAGGAAAGGTTCGCTGCCGAGGCGGTGTGTGAGGCGGTAACAGGTCTGTGCGGGGTACTAAGATCCACTAACATTACCTAGCGGACCAACTATGGTTGATCCCTACCGTGTCGTTACTGATACCGGATTGGTTACCGAGCCGCACCGGTGTGCCACGGTGACAGCTGGTCACCGTAGCAACTCCAGTTACCGTCAAAAGTTTGTCACCGTTTTAATTTAAACACCGTGCTGTCACCGTATCCAGCTCCGTCACCGTCTACAATCTGTCACTGTAAAAATCTGATGCACGGTATAAATGCGGCCACCATGTTATCTCAGTAACTGCACCGAGGTTATGACCATTATGTACTACTAAATGATTAAAAATCACACAACAAACCTTTTATAATGGTTAAAAATAATCTCGAATCTTTGGAACAAGAGCTTTGAAACGCACTTTAAAGATTCTTCATCGGAGCTGGAGGACAGTGGGGTGGTTGGACTTTTCATTAAACGTGGTGGCACTGTGGCAGTCACCATAGCAGCATCTAGGAATTCCATGGTAATATCGTATATGATATTGACATAAAACTTCAGTAATTAGTATCATGTTCCACTCACTATTTTTTTATTTAAAAAATTAAAAAATTCTTAACCAAAAACCAGTGATATTGTTGTTGTTGTTGTTAAGGCGATTATGCCACCTTCCACCGCTTTGGCCTTTGTTGTTTCCTCGACCTTCCGGATCCCGACTTCCTCGCGAGTCGCGATTTCTCTTCATACACATCTTCCTCAACCCATCCATGGACTTCCCCTTCACAAAGTAATCTCCTTCTGGCCAATATGACTTCTCACTGCACTGCAAAGGTTCATTGACATTTTAGCGCTCTTCCTCGCGCTCCTCGCGCTGTTCCTCGCGTTTTCTTCTTGCACAGTTGCACTCTCATGGCTTCCATCCTGCCCAAGCCTCAACGGGCTTCCCCTGCATCTCTACCCACTGCTAACAGTAGCTTCCTACTCCTGTGTCTCTTCCTGCGTGAATGCCAATGAATGCCAATGCGAATACAGGCTTTCTCGCTGCATCGCTACTAAAGGTTTGTTGACATTCTGCCTCGCGCTCTTCCTCGTGTTTTCTGCCTGCACTCTCACGACTTTTATCCCCCTCAACCCCTCCAGGGGCTTCCCCTGCATCACTGCCCACTACTACATAAATGACAATCTTTCTCATGTACCAATATCATACTATGGTAGGTTTTCTTACCTACTGCCTGCACAGATGCTAACATGGTGCTCCCATGTAAATGACAGGTGCTCTCAAAGGTTCTCATCAGCATTCTCCCCACACAGACCACGGATGAGCGAAATGAGGCAATGGTTCATGATCAGAATTTTGTTGAGGGCTCGGTAGTCTACACATTGCTCATGACTTTCTGCATAACATGGATGACAAATTTTTCTGCACACCGCTAACGTGACTACAGGCATTCTTACTGCTTCCTTCTCATGGCTATTGTACATTTTACACTGCCCTCATTCTGCATGGATACTAACACGATACAGGTCGACACTCATATGGTGAGAAGTCAAGATCAGTGTAAGTTTTCGCAGTGATTTCTTCTCAGACCGATGCTAACACAATGCCAGGGCTCTTTACGTTAGCATGGTGAGCAGTCAAGGCCAGTGGTAGGTTCTCGCAGCGATTTCTTTCTCAGGTCAATTCTAACATGCACCAGGCTCTTCACCACGGTGGCGACTATGCCATGACCAATGTTTATCAGTTTGGGAGGGTCCGAATTGAAAATTCAATGGGCAAAGAAAATTTCCTTCTCTGATAAGTTCTTTCCCCAATTCATTTTCAATGATTGACTGACTTATGGAATCCATATAGTTGACTCAACCACCAGCTGGTGCCACTGACCATCGAATGGCTTTGATTTCGGGGTGAGATCAATTACTATTTACTGGCTTCAAGTTTTAGATTGCTAATAGTTAGAACTCATCGCGGTTATTACCTGTATGGGCTACAGCAAAATCCTACTTTTCCGGACCTGTGCCTTTAGGATATCAGTGTATATAGTTTTCGCTATCTAGAAATACATCAAATTATGGTAGTATTCATGAGAACTGTGTGCATTATTGTGTTGTTACTGTAACTAGTACCTATGATAGGTAGCTTCCAAAGTAGTGGTTACACTTTTGAGCTGGTCACTATGTGGACACCGTGCCGGTCACCGTAAATTACGTTTTTACCGTGTCGCTAGTGGTCACCGTTTTTCCTTTGGTCACCGTTTTTTGTTGGTCACCGTGCCGCCTCCTCTGGAGTTCCATCACTCAGATTTTCACGGTAACCTCCGGGACACGGTAACGTTGGCGGGTTACCGTATATTTCCGGGAAATGCACGGTAGGATTTAACCATAGTTGGTCCGCTAGGTACATTAATCTAGATCCTCTAGGTACACGCTACGTAAGAAACGTGTATCTTAAACGGGAATCGTGGTGCTACGTACTCGAAGCGTTCCCTGGAGCTCCAAAGCGTTCCCCAGGGGATCCGAAACGTTCCTTCGAGACACAACATTACTGATTTTTCAAGAACATTCCCTATTTTTCAAGAACATCCCCTGTTCTAGAAAATGCTATGGAGATCATCAGCAATTCCGGGAAACCAGCGGCGGGAGCGCGGCGTAGCGCGGCGATGGCATAAGGAGCAATTCGCGGAAGTGCCGTTGTGGACCATGTCTAACCGCCGCGCTATCGCCGCGTTGCCTAACTACTCACGCCGCGTTCCCTCGGGCCTTTTTGAGCTCGGGAGTGAAGGGAGCGATCCTCTCTCGGGAGCGAAGCGAGCGATCCTCTCTCAGTGAACCATGGTCTTCCAAGACATCCATTGTAGCATTTTATTATTATTCTTGTATTTTATGTGCTACTACTCTTACTGTATTACAGGTACTACCTTAAACAGATACACAGTATAAGTGATCGCTACTAACTTTTCTTATTGTGTTGTATAATATTAGTACCTTACCTTGCTTTACATCCCTCTTATTTATCATTATTTCCCCCATTGCTCCCGCTATTATATTCATCTTTTGTCGCTATCCAAGTTGTTTCCGCCGCTAAACAAACCATCTTCCATCCTTCCGTTCCATCGGAGTGTGGAGGACGCTTGCAAATGAGGAAGGAGGCTCGACCTGTTAAAGACAATCATCATGTTAGCATCGGCGTTGGATAGCAGGCATCATGATCACGGGAGATGGAAAGGGTATGCATAAAAAAGCTGTGTACTAGCTGTAACTCCGAAAACTTACCATATTAAGTCATGAGACGCTGAGCAAGAAAGCCTGTGGTTGTATTAGCATGGGCGGAATTAGATGAAATCGCTGCGAGAACCTACCTTACCGTGGGAGTATTAACCTGTTGTCTTGTTAGCATTAGTCCTGGATCATGATGGCACTTGCAGTTTGGGAGGAATAAGTGGTGAGAGCCTACTCCTCAGGCTAACTAGACTCCGAGTCATTACTGTCGACCAATCTATCGTCATGCTGATACTTCAGGTTATGTAAAAATGCAGTCCCTGTGGAAACTTACCATAGACATGGCCAGTAGCCTGAGAGCTGTGAGAAAACTTGTAGTCGAATTAGTATTTACGCACACAGGCATCAGGAGAACCCACCGCTATAGCAGCGTAAGCCGCAAAAATCGGTGTATCGTAGGCGGGGGCACTGTATAGGTATGCCATCATGAAAGAGATTGCTTGTCGTTTCAGCAGGAGTAAACCATATGGCATCATTAGTCATGAAAATCTACCGTAGAGAAGCATCATGCCCTAGGCTAGGATTATGTAAAAGGTCTTAGGCAGCGGGTGCCAGTGCAGTCATGGAGGGATTAAGGCTTGAGCAATGAGCAGGAAGAAAGTCGGAGGAGAGAAGTTCTGAGAACGCGTCGCGAGGAATAATGTAAACAAAGGGAAACACGGAACCTTCCAGGCTAAGGTGAACCACGTCCACGCGTCGCGAGGAGGAACGTAAACAATAGGAAACTGAAGCTGTGGAGGAGGACTCAGCACGACTCAGCAGGAAGCTTGTAAACAAAGGGAAACGCGGGACCTTCCAGGCTAAGGTGAACGGCGTTCACGCGTCGCGAGGAGGAACGTAAACAATAGGAAACTGAAGCTGTAGAGGTAGTTGCAGGAGTCAGCCACCCCCAGCAGGCGTCGCGAGGAAGAATGTAAACAAAGGGAAACGCGGGATCTTCGAAGCTGTAGAGGTGCATCGCGTTCACCACGGTATTACAGGCAGCACATGGACCTGAAGAGAGGTTTTTTTCCGATAGAGGATCTATATTCCTCTATACATACTGGCATTACTCCCCTCGCCCACAAGTAGTGACGGTCAAAAGCAGGAACTGGTCAGAGTATAAATGAATGATTTCACGAGAAGCTGGCGATGGTGGGCAGGAGTCTTGAATCTTCGGTGTTTCTACGAGAAGTTAGTAGCGATTTCCTTCAGTCAGTGAGACTCAAGAGCACAGCAAGAATGTAGAAACATGAAAAGGTCCGAGGATCGAAGCAGGGTAAGTAGAACGGTTGCTTGGAGTCCGATGTAGGATGGCAGATGAAAATCTTTTAAGTCCTCAGGCTGCCGGACCGTTAGAGTATTTAGCGATCCGGAAGCGGTCTGAGGCGTCAGAATTTCCCTTGTGTTTCTCGACCAACGCCTTCAAGTTATCGCCTCCCTCAGCTCTGACTGTTCCAGCTATCTATATAGATAGACACAGTGGCAGTCGCGGGGAGACCACTGCTAATAGGGAGTTTTCACCAATGTCCGCGGTTTCAGCGCTGTGCTAATACACTTGGTTGCAGCAGCCTTCTTAGACAGAACTGCAGTCTGCTCCTTCGTATGTAGGTAAGTTCAAGGCCCTGCTCAGCCCAGTCTTGCTCATTGGTTCAGTAATGACTCTATTTGAACCAGATTTGCTCAAGCCCTTCAGCCCGTTTACTGCTCCAGAATGATACCTGGGAAATTATGAGTTGCGGAGTGTTACAGAACATATCTTCTCGATTGCCTCGGACAAGGTCATTTCAAGCGGAGTTCTGGGCGTCTGAATTCGACAGGAAAATATAAAATATGCTGCAGTGTATGCAAACGTGCGCATGTTACGTGGGATCTGGCCGCACAGCTATTGCTAACAAAGGAGAAACCTCTGCTAGGGGTCGAGAAGTAAGTAGGGTTAAAGCTAGCGCCTGGAACTTCAGACTAGCAATGAGGATTATTTCGCGAATACATGTCGACGACCTGAAGAGGCTTGGTACTAGTTAAAGGTCTGCTTCCGAGAATTAGTCCAAGGACTTAGGATCTAACCAAGCAAAGGCGCAATGGTCTTCAGGGTATTAAGCTATTCTATGCACATTACCGCTGTCGGGTATTTAATTTTCAATCTCAGGCTGTCGCGTTGTTGCGGGAATAAAGGGAGCGCTCCGCACACAAGAAGGAATCGCCGCACCCGTTCCCCGAATTGCTGATGACCCCAAAGATGTCCACAGGCTGACAGAGATTGTGAGGTATTCACCCAACTGGCAAGGGAGTGATGGCGACTGGAGACGGGATTTTGTATGGGTTCAGGAATACGAAGAGAACAGTGGTAGATCGGCTGGAGCGTCGACACTAAACAGAAAACGAGTTTAGAAAATACACGGCTAATGGAGCGTCAAGCCCTGTAGAAGTTATACCGCCATTCTTACTTTGCTGCTCAAGAATATTCCGCTTGACATTGTCCATCCCAGTAACATCTCTGAAACTAATAATGAAATCTAGGCGATCTTGGTCAGTTGCAATTGATTGTTAGCGTACGAGACCACGAGTGACAGGTAAATTCAAAAGGAAAGCGTCAAGATATGGCAGTCAGAAGGAAGAGGAATATTGGAAACCAACGGTTCTATGCGATGGAGAATGTCCTCCGCAGTGCTCATCTAGTTCCAACAAAATCACGCACAGAAGCCGAGGGAAAAAAAAAGTAGTTATATACAGTAACTATCTGATTGCTAGGACTATAAGGCAATCCATGTCGGGTCCTTAGTGAGCAAGCTGCGACGGCGTACCCGTCGGGGCCTGAGGTCTTTACGGGAATGGGACTAAAGGGAGCTCAGGAATCGCCGCGCTGGTTGACGAAGTTACCTAGTAATCGTCGGAGATAGCGCGAGGTAGCGCGGGGTAGCGCGAAGTAGCGCGGCAGTCAAGGGAACTCTGGGCCACACAGAAGGGATCGCCGCGCTGGGTGGTGGCGGTCGCGCCCGTTTCCCGGAATTGCTGATGTTGCGAAAACCTTGGAAGTCACTGGGTGTCGCAAGTGTGATGATCAGCGGATGACAGCCGATGACACTCACCGCCCGTTAGTGCCCTTTGCAGACCTTAACTGACGGGATATCACCTTCAGATTGGCGGGTTCGATAACGCTAAAGGGCGGATGACAAGCTAAAACGGATATCATAAGGTCTGATGACACGCTAAAACGGATATCATAAGGTCTGATGACACGCTAAAATGGATATCACCAAGTGTACATCCTGTCCACCTTTTATCCCCTACATATATATGTACCCGTAGTGCGGCAGAATGCTGGTACGTTCAAGTCTGCGTGCTGCCAGCCTTTAGACAGGCAATAACTCTACAACGCAAGGACCAAATTAATTTCTGGTTCGACCAAAAGCTTTGCATCGCTCTGTAGAGTATTTTTTGTCTTGAGATGTAGTTGATTGCATGCGTGGTTGTGAGTCAATGACAGTCAGTTCAGCCGCCGATGTACATACACAACTAGAATACCTAGCTAGGTCCCAAATAACCAGGTTTTTCCCCCGGAACCTTCGCGGATTTCCCCTTAAATCTAGGCAGCTTGCCACCAAGTTTTAGGTGCATATCCCTTAGAATTTTGGGCTTGGACCGGCTAATCAACAGACCCCATACCTAATGGCTTATACTATATACTATATTGTACTACCATCCATCGCGTACAATTATGAAGAACAACGCTACCTAGGTAGGAATCTCTCAAGGGGGACAGCGTAGACCCCAGGGGAATCTTTCCACAGGACGACGCCAGGAATCTTGCAAAGAGCATCGTCTTTTAATACTACTGTTGGCTGTGGTGGATATGCTAATGAAGCTTCGATTCAGTTTTAACTGGACGCGACGCAGTTTTGTCCCAGGGTTTTCCCTGCATATATACATGTATCTAAACTTTATAGCCTTAAGGGCTAAACCGGCGTATGTAGGAATATAATGAATACAATAATAGCAATTAATACTAGGTATCACTTCAAGTCTGTCCCTTCCCAAGCATGCCTAGGCCGCAGCTTTGGGGGAGGCTTTGGACTTCACTACGTCCGTGGCCTCCATTTCCACAAGCCGCTTAATCTCGCCTTGCACAAATGGAGAATTGAAACTTGCCATGGCCCCAGCTCGAGCCCCAGCACGAGTCCCAGCGCTTCCAGGGCCTCCACCGACAGCTTCTCAGGCCCTTTAAGGCCTATAGTCCACTCCAACCACGGGTCTGAGATTGTTGTGATACCACGCGATAAATGGTAGTTGACAGCTATTCCACCAAGCTCTCAATCGCCGTTGGCGCATGCGTTGGAGCAGGCGTTGGAGCAGGGCGGCATCCTGTATAGCAATCTAAATTTTAGCTAAAGCCTTCAGGAACGGAATCGTGAAAGAGATGCCAAGTTAGTAGCTAAACAGGAAAGGAGATGCTTAAGTACCTACTTGTAGGAATACATGTGATTTCCTCGATCCCTAAGCTCCGGCCATCTCCTTCTCGTAAAATGCAATCCTTCCCTTTTTCTTCCCTCTTTCTTTGTACTTGAAACCTATATACAATTTGTAGGTGTAGGTATGAGGAATTCTCCGCTTCAATGCGGTCGATTAAATTGTAGGTCGGAGACCGACAAGTGGATTCTATGCTCTAGAGTTCTTCTGCCAATTTGGGAGGCGCGAGTTCTGCGCTCTCTTTTGGCCTGCTTTTCAGAAAGCATTCTCTGAGTAGAGCATTGAGCACGCTTGGCTTGTAGCCTTGGGATCGTAATTCCGTCCCCAAGGCTCTTAAGCTTGAAATGTGTTATCTGAACAGATTGACAAGCACCGATGCTTGATCAAAGATTCCATGGCAATCCTGAAGAACCAATCTATTCACCGCGGGCAAAGGCACTATCGGATAGAATATGCCAGAAAGAAAAGGCGATAGAACGTGCTTCACAGGGGATTCGAATCGTTGGCAATTCCGAATTCGTCAAGCGAATTCTGTGAGCAAGCTTAGTGTTGTGTCATGATCCTAAAGTAGGAATAGGGCTAGAATTTTGGTACCTATAGAGGTGTCTAAGGTTTTGTCGTCAACAAGCCGGTTCGTCGGCAATTCCGAATTCGTCAAGCGAATTCTGTGAGCAATTTTAGTGTTGTCATGATCCTAAAGTAGGAATAAGGCTAGAATATTGGTACCCATAGAGGTGTCTAAGGTTTTGTCGTCAACAAGCCGGTTTGATGTGCTTCCTCTGAATAACTAATATGGACCCTACCTGAGCATGTCAGTAAGTTCTTCGTTTTCCGGGTCATCGTAGAAGGGATCATCTTGCACACATCGTTAATCTCAACGTCTTCTTCGGCGAAAGTGAGATCCTCTCAGCCCTGGTTCAACGACATGGGACAATACGAGAGATGATTCCCCAATGTCATATGTATGATGCTGAGGTTCATTACAAAATCGTAAACCATATAATCCCCGTTGTCGTAATTGACTTTTCATAGAACATCTAATAAGTTATGATACCACATACTGCTTTTGGATACCGTAACGCCCCGAGATATCATAAAGGAAAATCCCGGACATTTAGTTCCTCTCTAGGTAGGTTCTGACTTCGGCTTCTCGTATGCCGCGTGGTCAAGCACGAAGTGAAGTCAGTCACCTCGGGATACCGAATCGTCCTGACATGCAATTTAATACATCTTCTATCAGCAATGCTCCTAAATCGAGACAGCCCCTCGACCAGGCTCATTCCAATCATGGGCGGTTCTCCCAAGGAAGTCTTTCCCACCTGAGATCAGCCTGTAGAATGGCTCGAGGATGGAGGTGCCTGCCCAATGGCATGGTCTACATCCTGCATGCTACACCATAAATACACAGAGCTCAGCTTCGCTCGATTAAAAGGTGCCGAGTCTGCCGACCAAGAGCGGGTCGCATAAGTCCGAAAAGCATGTGAACAAACTGGCTTTTCCCTCTTTTTGGCCAGCGTCGTGAAGAGTGAAACGGGCTCGGTTGATGACTGCTTTTTTAAATCTGACTGAAGAAACTAAGATAATGATAAGCTTGTATGTAGTATGGCAGACTCCTATCCTTGGGCGTTTGCTCCTAAAAGTTATCTAATTGCCAACATTAATATACTAAAAACAGGGGAAGATGCAAACTACTAGTAGTTAACCACCCTCCCAGGGCCTCCCTTTCCTAAAATGCCCTTCCCCCGGAACCAGTTTTAAGAGCACAGCAACCCCTCTACTGCGGCTAAGGAGCTCAAGCTTTTTAACTAAAGAGAGAGAGATGAGGAGCAGCGTAACCCCCAAATCCGGAGAGAGTCCATATATTGATAGTACTACTCTGCCAAACTAGATTATAACCTTCTGGTCGACGAAAAATTAAATGTTATTACTGATGCGTTGAAATGTAAGTCTGCAATGTGGGAATTCGGATTGGGTGGCCTCTTAATTAGGCGGATTACCCCCAATTTTAGGTAATCCTCAGGCTTGGGGTTGCCAAACGGGCCCTGTAGCTACAGGCCCTTGGGACATCCGTCAACGTATGTACATAGTACCAATCCGGCGGCCACTTTTATTGAACTTAATTATTATTAAAATTGACATGGTACATAGTTCGGAATAGAATTTTGCTGGTCAGTGGTCACCCAGGAACCCGTTTCGACTTTGCAAGCGATTTTTTGCGCATGCAATTTACGAGTGATTGACATCAAATTAAAACCCTTTCTTCTCCAACCTTTGCATGGCCTAGATTTAATTTTTGAAAAATTTCCAGGCAAAAATGGCGGTGGTGCGGCGCTGCGCGACCTGGTATCCAGACCGTATCGGGATATTGCGGGGCGATGACAGATTTAGCTGGCTGACCCGCTGATCAGCCACAGTAGTACCCTTGTGATATCATATGGACATGGTTAGAATCGTTCATGCAGTAAGTACATACCCATTTTGAAACTTTGACTGAAAAGGTAAATAGGCGCATCATTCGCTTCCATCCTAAATACTCCAACAACGCCAAAGCTGCCAATCGCTTGGAACGAAATCGGTGCCCCCCAGAAAGTCAACCAGAACAGCAGACAGCCGACCCTTCTCCAATAAGATACATTCTTCATACGCAGTGCTCGCCTGTGCCATCAATGGTTTGCCTTGAAACGCAAAATTCGCCATTCTCAACAATTAAGGAGATGGCTCTCCCATCTACTGAGGACCATAGCTTGAATGCTTTGAGGATTGTGTGCTTTTCTTGTTAGTGGCCTCCCATATCAACCTCTTTCGTTTGAACTCGTCAATATCAAAGTATGAGAAATCACTGGAGCTGCTTCCACTCGTGTTTCTATAGCCCTCATTGAGAGCACTCATCGATTTCAATTTTTTGGGAAGGTTGTCTTTGCTGCCTTCTGATTCCCAATAACAAATGAAATGATTAATCATTTTCGTTAACAGCCTTCCTTGTTTCATGACCTTATCGAGAATCTGTTTTCCGTTCGTTTCAATTGAAACGATATCAAGTGTGAAGTTGGCCGCGCCGTTGCTGGCGTTACAAGTGGAAATAGTGTATTGAGCATGGCAAGGCAGTTGGCCTTGTTGAACAGTAATTGTAAGTTACTGTCACAGCTAGTCATTGCTCTAGTGGATACTGATTGTTCATTGTTCATGGTTGATACACAGGGGATTGTCTACCTTTTATAGACAAATCCTACCTAGGCTAACTAAACTGATGTTTCAGGCTTTAGTGGCGGAAGGAATGTTCCTTTTTAGTATACATACTCTAAGGGAAATAATGAAATAGGGGAATGTTCCACGCCTTTATGTCCGAACCTCCGTCACTTCTCCAGTCTGAGGCACCGTGTTGTATCCTTGATGCCGTTATGTTATCAAATTCTAAAAACTCTGCCATGTCTGACCTCTTGCTTGTCACGAACGAAATTTTTTGTTATGAGCTCAATAGATAGCTAGACCCCTCTAGAAACGATTTCCATCACTTTTCCCGGCTAGAATATGTGGTGTTGTGGTGCTATAGCCATCGCAAGCATCTTAGTAGCCTAAGGCACCAAAATCTTCACTACCACTAAAAATGATTTTCACATCATTCTCGAGAAACGCCTATTACCTCCAACAATGCCCCCAAAGACATCAAGACAGTCTCGTCCGGCTACTCGGTCGAGTAGCCATTATCAACAGAGCACTCGCGCACCGGTGCTTGATGAGGACTCTGACGAGGAGCAGAATAGCGATAGTCTTGACGACGTCTCGAGCGACGATGACGAGCTTTTCGAGCCGGATAACGACAGCGAATTCGATGATGACGACCTGGATGACAACGACCTAGATGAAGATAACTTAGATGAAGCGAAGATCGAGGCACTATTTGCGCCAACTACCAGGAGGGCAGGTGGTAAGAGACGTTTCCCTTCATTAGCGGAGATGAGGAAGTCATGTAATCTAGGAAAGGCCGACTTTATAGCCTTTATTGAGGTCGAGAAGCTGATGATTAAGAGGAAGTGGTCACTTCGACACATCATTCTTCTCTACACTAGGTTCGGTATGGCGACCAGGAGAGTTCGAGGATTATCTCATGCTCTACTCCGCCATAAAGAGATTAGCGACTCGATTCTACGATACGCAGATCCTAGTAGCCTTGCTCAGTTTCTTGCACCGTCGATTCGGCGCGAGTGGAAGCGACTCGTCCATAACCATGACCAGCCATTCTCAAAAGCTCGGGATTCTAACCCTTCTGGGTTGCTAGATGTCAAACATTTGTTCGAGTACATCCGCCAAGAGACACCTCTCTGGTTTGCGCTAATGAACCTCCTCCTCCGTAATCAACGAGCTGAACGCCAGGCGTACGAGGGTACCAAGACAGAGGGGAAAAAGTTCGAGGAGTACTTAGTCTTTATAACTACGTCCTCGGCAGCTTTGCGCCGCGGTGCTCAAGTGAATACCGTAGCAATCTTGGGCTATTTCTTCACAGCTGCGGCTTGTCTCGGAAGGGTCTTGATACGATTGCTGGCATGGGTGTTATCCCGTCTTACACCCATCTAAACAGACGCCTTACAAGGATAGCAAAGCACGCAGAGGTACTATGGACAGTCTACCGACTTAAAATTCTCTTCTCGTACACTAATATCCGTAGTAGAACAACCTTCCGAGACTAGCTTTCGATCCACAGCTAGTTATCGCGTATGATAACTTTAACTTCAAGGACACCGTCCGGAATCAATCCATCGGGCATTCGGCTGTTATGCAAAATCTTACCTCTGCACTCGCTGTCTCGTCACCGTATCTTCCATCGACCGGGCTAAAGCAGTCGTGTAACTCGTCCAGTGTCATATCGTCGAAGCAGACTAACCCCTTACCAACCTGCCTTAGGATGCTGACCGCCTGCTTAGCAGGTGTTGGCTGGAATGGCCACAACGGGGGACCAGTACCCCTACAGGCTTGCAGAACATCCTCTGGCTCAGTTTCAAGCTCTGCAGCGTCAAGTAAGTGGGTCACTTCGGCCTCGTCGTCCGATATGCTGCTTCTTGGGGGCCCTTGTGCGACGGCACATTGTTGGTCTTGAACGCTGGCCTCTGGTTCCAAAAAAAAATCAGTGGATAGAGGAGGTCTACCCCGATTCCCCTGTTTCCTTTTTGGCATCGTAGAAATGAAACTGTAGAATCCTTTAGAGTTTGGGGTTCGTGCTTTTTTTACCCTCTTTCAAAACCTATCTCCTCATTCAAATCTAGATAGTTTAGCTTTAAAAAAGAAATATTAGTTTATGTCAACATACTTCATAAGCTGAATTTTTTTGATAACAGTCCGATCATTAGTTGTGGTAGTGGTCTCAGCATGCTAGGAATATGATGCTAGGCTTTGCTGGGCGCAGGTTGGGTGTGGGTAGGGCTAAGTGTATAGTAGTGGCGGAGTAGTGGCGGTGCTCCCGTAGTGGCGGTGCTCCTAGCCACCCCTGCGCCCTAACCATCTGAGGTCCTGAGATAAGAAAAAATTCTCACCATCCTTTCAATAATAGTACAATCTCACCTAACGACGAGGGTTGCGTGTGTGGGGGTGTGGGGTCCAGAACCAGACCAATCAATGGGTACCGGCGTTTGGGGTTAACTATGTACCGAGAAGACTAGATTTGTATTTGCCTGAGGCATAAAATAGAACATCAACGAGTGCTCTAAAATGCTTCTCTCCAGGTTTTTGTGGAAAATAATGACAAGAACCATACAGCAAAACCTTGAGACTGGTTCACTTGAGAATATTATTGTCTCCGATAGACAAACGGTATACCTGGACACTGTGCAAGCGTATGATAAATGGGCGGAGGCCAGTAACTATATCTTCCAAATCCTTTTCTTCGTGACGTTTTTTTCTTCTTGAGATGAGATTCGTATGTGGATTGGATGTCCTTGTGTCGATTTTGACACGCCAGAAATGGCAATCTATAGGTCTATGATACAGATGGCAACTTTCTCCAAGCCCTTGACACGATCGAAATGCAAACATTTCTTCCAAAGTTC
>Ga0137418_10003749_pt1 | contig 13990 bp, 13 predicted proteins | sample CZODoug3_1_2_16f_FD_122242 | JGI IMG/M metagenome (GOLD analysis project Ga0137418, IMG submission 122242) | Vadose zone soil fungal communities from Angelo Coast Range Reserve, California, USA - CZODoug3_1_2_16fungal (Hybrid Assembly) | ecosystem: Environmental > Terrestrial > Soil > Vadose...
CGGCACCGATGCCGTAGAACATTCCCTGCATCCAGGCCAGCCCACCGAAGCGAACGTAGGCTGCCGAGAGGGCCAGCACCATCAAAAACGAAGGCAAAACGAACGCCACTCCTACGGCTGTAGCTCCGAGCACGCCAGCGCGAATGTAGCCGAGATAAATCGCGAGCTGAGCAGCGAGGGGGCCGGGAGCGAGCTGCGCCAGTGCGAGACCCTCAAGGTAGTCTTCTTTGCGAACCCAACCGCGACTGTCAACAAGGTCCTGCTGCATGTGTCCGGCTAGAGCAATCGGCCCGCCGAATCCCACGGTTCCAAGCCACAGGAAATATCCGACGAATTGAGCGGGCGACGCTCGGCTTGGCTCTTGTCCCGACGAATTGGAATCGGGCTTCACTTTGCAGAGTTTGTATTGTCCAGTGCGGCGCGCAGGCCTTTTGCTAGCTTCACCGCATCGTCATTCGCCCAAAAATGCATAAAGAACAGTCGAGGTTCCTCGGTCAGCATGTGGCTGTGTAACGCTGTTACCGCGATGCCATTTGTTCGCAGCGCTTTGATGACCGCATTGACCTCGCTGGCGAGCAGCACGAAATCTCCCGTGACAGCAGCTTTTCCGTTGCCGGTGGGTTGGAAGTTCAGGGCGGTTGCTACGCCCATCGACGGCGGAACAGTCATACCCGAATCGGTAATTGCTTCGGCCCTCGGCACTCCGATCTGAAGGGCTCCGCCGTTGAGCTTTCCAGCGTGGCCGAGGATCTGTTCGACCTGCTTTTGGTCAAAACCAATTTGGGAGGCTGATTGGGCTGCCGCAGCGGTATCTGGACCAGGAGTCCCGGTCAAAGCCAGCGCGTCGTGGATGGCCTTCGCCATCTGGACAGCATCACCTTGGCTGGCGATATGCATGTACATCACGTGTGGCGATTCGCCCATCAGGTGATTATGGACAGCGGACTCGTGGATTCCACCCTCCTGAAGCTTCATCATCACCGGTTCGACCTCGTCCTCGGTGAGGACCAGGTCGCCCATCACCATCGCGCCGCTGGGGTCCCGTTTGAAGGCTGCCCACGAACCTAACGCGAGGCCCGGTTTGATATCGACGCCATCGAGCACGATATGAAGGTCCTTTCGCGGCATACCGAACTTGATCACGTCACCAGGCTGCATCTGGCCGGAACTGCCCATCGCATCCTCGACCTGCTTCCAGCTGCTGGCAGGAGCACTCGCAGAAGCGGAACTGGCTGTTTGCGCCACACCGAAAGCTCCGCAAAACAGGCAAGCCATCGCGAGAACTGTTGACATTCGGACTGAGATACTCTGACGAACGATGCTATGCATGATTCCATTCTCCCTTTTCTCAGGCTGCGAAATTTAACCGAACGCCGGATCCGTTGCGCCGGGCTTTTTCATACAGGAAGCCCGCGGCGGCCACGTCTTGCAGAGCCATTCCCGTGCTGTCGAAGACGGTGATTTCTTCTCTTGATTCGCGGCCTGGCTTTTTTCCAGCCACGACCTCACCCAGTTCTGCGTGCACACTCGCCAGGGTCACGACACCTGCGTCCAACGCATGATGCAAGTCTCCCATCACCGCGCACTGTTCGAGGATGTCGCATACGATCTTGCTTCTTGCCATCAGGCTTGGGTGGAGTTCTTGTTTCTGAGGGTTGTCTGCGCCTACGGCTGCGATGAACGTTCCGGACGAGACATCGTCGGAACCCAGCAACGGCTGCCGTGACGTGGTGCACGTCACACAAATATCACTCTGTCGAACTGCAGCAGCGAGATCCGACACAGGCTCTACGGAGATGCTCAGGTCCGATGTGAGGTCCTGCGAAAACCGCAGCGCTCGCTCGCCGTCCGTGTCGCAGGCGAAAACAGTTTCGAGGCGGCGCACACGTGACAGCGCTCTGAGCTGAATGCGTCCCTGATTTCCGCAGCCACAAATGGTGATGGTCCGCGAATCCTGCCGTGCCAGAAATTTCGCTGCCACCGCGGTTGCCGCAGCGGTACGAAGCGAAGTGATGTAACGGGCGTCCATCACCGCCAGTGGAGTCCCATTTCCGGCATCACAGAGAATGATGACTCCCTGAATGGTGGGGAGCCCGAAGCGCGAATTATTCTCCGGGAAGTTCCCGTTTACCTTCGCGGCGAAATACGATCGCTTAAGGTCCAGCAAACCGGCTTTGACATGAAACCCACCACCCTTTGCGTGCATGCTCAAGACTGCTGGTGGGATGGCCTTACCTTCTCCATACAGACGGAACGCACGCTCTACCGCGTCGATACACTCGTCGAGGGTCAGCAAGCTTTGAATCTCTCGTGAGCTCAGCAACACCATCTCGTCTGACTTCATGCAACTCTTCCTACCGGAGGAACTGTGCTCTCCAACAGTGGGCAGAGATTGGAGTCCGGGGCGGCCTCGAACGGCTTCTCTCCGTGCCGGAAAATGCGTGCAGCATTCGGTCCCTTCAACACTACGGTGCGTTCCTGTATATGCAAAAGCGAGCCTTCCCGCAATCCGATCACGGTCTCCTCGTTTTCTTCGAGGAACTGCATGATCCGTTCCTCCTGTGTCTCTCCCATATGAGTGGAGGCAGGATCGGGGTCCAGGTAGTGTGGACTGATCTGGAACGGAACCAATCCCAAAGCCTCGAATGACGGGGGCTGCACCACGGGCATGTCTTTGGTTGTCTTCAGGGTTGGGCAGGCTACGATAGAGCCGGCGCTCGATCCGATGTAGGGCGTACCCGCTGCTACTCTTCGCCGGATCGGACCCAGCAAATCGTGATCGTGGAGTCCCTTGAGCAGTCGAAACGTATTTCCACCGCCGACGAAGATCACGTCTGCTTCGTCGACCGCTCGCTGCATGTTGGAAACGTCATGGATTGATGCGAGTGAAAGCCCCATTTCACGAAAGCGTTCTTTCGCCTTTCCCGCGTACGCCCTGCGATCGTGGACTGCATAGGGAACAAACAGAACGCGAGTCCTGCCGCCGACAAAATCGCGGATATCCTTTTCGGCATGGTCCAGATAACCACTGCCGTGCAGTGTCGAGTTGCTGATCAGCAGCAACTGTCGAGCATCGTCAATTCTGGCCATCTCACCTCCCTGACTTCAAGCGAGCGACTCATACAAACCTTCAGTCAGGTCCATCCCCCTCTGCAGGAGCTGCTCATCTGGTACGTCTTGCTTAGCCCAACCAGTCAGTACCTTGTCCAATCCTTGTCCTTCTACACGCCCGAATTTCTCGTCGCCGAGATCGGCGTCATGAATGATCTGCGCGATCCGTTTGACCCTGCCATCCTTGATCGAGAACTCCTTCTGTAAGGTCTCGAAGGTGCAGTCATCTCCCCGATGACCAAAGCCATGCGAACAAAACATGTCAAAAGGGACCGCGTCGGCGTGTGCGCTGGGTTCAGCACCAAAGATGAAACGCGCTTTGGGGTCGATGAACCGCCGGATCAGCCACGCCGATGAAACCCGATCGATGCCTGGGCGAGGGCGAGTCATCCATAAACGGTTGACATACTCGCCAGACCTCCCCCCAGCCTTGCGGCCAGAAGTTGCGGTGTCAGCTTTGTCAGCTTGAGCCAGCAAATTTTCAACTTTGGCTCTCAACGGGCTCCCGAAGAAGTCGATCTCTTGAAGTTCCAGGAACCGGCGGCGAATCCGATTCAGGCGCCCGCCAGGCCTTCGCGAAAGAGAAAGCGCGAGCACCTTCTTCGCCTCATGCAGAACCTTCTGGTAGTCACGTGATCGTGCCTCAACGAAAAGCTGCTTTAGGTGCTCCGGAGGCAGATCATCAAAGCCTTGTACTTGAACGACCGAGGCCTGCCCCTTGTAGGCGCGGATCGCCGTGGCGAGCCACTCCATTCGTTCCTGATTCGCAGCGGTATTGGGAAGAACGTAGCCAGAACTTCGTAGTGCGAGCATTCCATAGCGTTGGAGCTTCCGCCAGATCTGAACACGCTGACTTGCACTCCGAGCGGGAAGGCTAAAGACGAGCAACAACCACGGGACTTGCTTCGTTGGAGGTACACTCATTTCCTTTAAGTTATATATATAACAGAATAGACTAACAGCGCAACTTGGAGTTTTTTCAGGCATGGGGAGATCTATCAGTCCGATGGAGGAGGAGCCAGTAGCGGGGAGCGCCCCAAGCGCCGCCCCCCCGGCTCATCGTTCCGATGAGTCGCCAGCTGGTTATTCCTCGGCGAGTTGCTCTCCTGCCGAGCTCGCCTGTGCTTCACCAGCCGAGGTCAGCTTGAAAGAGAAGAGGAAATTTGAGAAGGATGAACCACAGAACTGCAGGTGTGCCAATTCCAAACTGCCTCAACAGAAGGGTTCACCCCACACCTGCGAGCCCAATCAGGGACTCAAGAATGTCGGGATCATGATCTGTTACTTAGCAGAAATACTCTCAAACATCCATCAACTCCTCGCCTCGAGTAGAGGCCCGCCAGTTCGCGCCCGTTGCCGAGCAATCGATTTCTGCGGGGCTTAAGGTTTTAGGAGAGACTTCCCGTAGCCGACAGGAATGGCAAAATTTGACCCGCCGAACTCACGCACCATGGCAAAGTTAATTCCTATTACCTTGCCCTCGTTGTTAAAAAGCGGACCGCCAGACCCACCTGATGTGGTTTGGGCATCATAGACAATCTTGTCCGGCAGCACGTCGCCGATGTGCCCTTGGGTGGTGGTAGGCCGGATTAGATGGCGGCGGGCGAGTTCTTCGATGACCTGCTTCGGATCGCCTCTGGTTGCAGTCGCGATGGACTGGAGCGTCTCCGCACCTGCTCGAGCCAGAATTGCATCAAGACCAGTGGGATATCCTAGCAGAACGACCGGCCCACCCCTGACAGCCGAACCGCGGCCATCGGCAAGGGCTATTTGTTTGATTCCCATGTCTGAAATGTTTCCTTTCACCACAGCAACGTCCGCAGCAGACGAAATCTTCTCGGTGTTGACGGCAATGCCGTTGGTAACGCCGGGGAAATATGCTGTCATCTCGACGATCACCGGCTCAACACCTTGATCGAGCATTTCCTTCAGATCGTCATTCTGCCACCAAGGCTCGGCGACGTGATGATTGGTGAGAATTCGTCCAGCGTCGGAGACGAGAAAGCCGGTGCCGAAGATATCCAGGTGTACTTCCGGACCATTCCCGGTGAGGCCCACGAGCGGATTGTTGTGTTCGTCGGTCGCAGGCTCGCCGGTGCCCGCCACCCCAGCATAGCGCAGCCTCAATCCCGTAGTGTGTTCGCGGAAGGCAAGCACCACGTGGATGAGGCACACGCTGGGTTCATAGGCCTGGATAATTCTCTCAGCAAACTTACCGTCGGTCTCCATTTTCTGGAGGCGGCTTTCTACTGCGGCCAATTGACTCTGCAAAACAGAAACGTTCTCTGTCTTGCTGGTTGCAATTTGCGATCTCAGGTCTTCACTCTTCTTCTGAAGTTGAAGCTTTTGGGGATCGCCAGCCTGGGATCGACCGTGGTCACGGTCTTCAAGGGCCCGACGTGAACGTTCCATCAACTGTTGTTCTGTCAGCACGCCCGTCTGCAGTCGAGTGATCGCCGTATAGACGCGGGTATTCTGTTCCTGGGTGCGACGGTAAAAGAAGAAAGTGACTAGGCCAGCAGCGATAACTACGGCAACAGTTGCCAGTCCGCCAACCCGAAGCGCCCGCCGTTCTTCGTTGACGGCAGTTACCACCTGCTGGGTAGCGTTCCGATTTTCCTCGGCAAGGCGCAGCCGCCCTCGAAACTCGTCCGCGATGGACTTATTCCGAAGTTGCGAACGCACCCGTGACAGCAATTCGTGTGAGTCGAACGGCAGTGACAGCACATCGTCGGCTCCGAGATCCAGCCCCCGAGTGCGCTCGGCTGATCCTCCCGGAGATAGCATCACAATGCGTATGTTGTGCGTCTGCTCGGAACCTTTGATTTCAGAAAGAAGGTCACAGCAATCGAGCTGGGGCGGATCCGCACCGAGGACAACTGTGTCAGGGTTGAAGGCGACGACTGCCTTCATTCCTCCCCGCCAATCGGTCGAAACCTCGTATCCCGCATCGCTCAGCACCGCGGCGATGTGTTCTCTGAGCCTATCGTCAGGCTCGACCACCAAGACTTTTCCTGCTTTGTCGCTCATAGCGCTCAATCCTTAGGATGGTACCAGACTGTATCAGGATTCAATTCGGGGTGGATCGGTGTCCGCCCTTCCCCAAGGTTTTCACCTCAGACTGATTCACACAAATCAGGATCATGGTCTTGGAACACTCACCGCATGGCCAGAAGTGTTCCCGCTGCTGGCTACCTGTCTTCGGAGAGACAACGAACTGATTACAACGAATGAGTTCGACGAGGTTGCGGCTGGCCAAGCGATTGCGGGCCTTCATCTTCGCATGAACGCATGGAATGAAAGAGTGAAAGTGCGTCAAATGACTCTGTCCGAATTGGTCGATCACTATCGGCAGCGAGAGTTGACGCCCGATATTCTTTGGAAAACCCTCGACAAAAGTGACATGCGACGGCTATCTAAGTAAATGGATTGTGCCAAGGTGGGGGAGCTACACGCTCAACCGCATCGGCGCCGGGGAGGTTGAACGTTGGCGGAGATCGCTAGCATGGGAGAAGTCAAGCTACGCGAAGATCAGGAATATCATGAGCGTCCTTTTCAACCACGGAATTCGGCATGAAATCTGTACGCACAATCCGATTCGATTGGTGCGCAGCCGGAGACCAGCAAGCAGCTGCCGAACCTCGCTGGCACTCAGCACGGCCGGGAACTTCTTCCGTTTCGCGCCTTGCCGCAGCGAGGCGCACCTTTTGCATCGCACTGTCGCGTGTGAACGGAGGGAAAGGGGGGCGGGCGTCGTTGCTGTCCCCATGATTTCTTCTCCTGGGATTGATTCCTTCGGCATATCCCTAAACTCAATGGGAGTGCGTGCGTGTCAGCAAGAGATACGTGACAGCCAGCACCATCACCATAGAAGCATCGGCAAAGAACCAGCCATATCCCAACACGAAAATGTGACTGAGAATTACGGCAGTCATCCAGGCAACGGTCAATCCCGCTCCCGATCTGGCTGTGTTCGGGATGAGGAGTAGGACCGCCACCACCGTCTCGAACACCCCTGACCCTAGCCGGAATACCGGCTGAGATACCAAACCGTGGACCGCTTGCGACATCTGCGTGAACAGGGCCACCGAATCTGGCACCCCTGCAAACTTGAGAAAAATGGCGGCGTCGTCGGCCCGAGCTACGTCGTCTCATTCCCTGCCGTACCATTTGGCCCTGCCGTGACCGGGCAGCAAATGAGATGTAACTGATTGATATCAAACGGTGTCGGGGGACGTCGTTGGGTGTAAGTCATTGGGTGTAAAACGATACCGGAGATCAATTCTTGTCGTCCCCTGAACGTCCCCAGAATCGAAGCATCGCATGCAGCATGGCTAGGAGCCCAACTGGCCGCCTGGTCTTGCTCCATGTTCCGGAGGCATGAACCGCCACCTAGGCGTCGAGTCCCTTAAGGCTCGTGGATTTCATGCGCGCATTTAGCGGACTCATTCCACAAGATTGACTTGACTCGATGTCTCGGTCATATGAGTCGGCAAGGTGAAATGAAAGGTGGCTCCTCGTCCATCATTAGCGGTCGCCCACAAGCGGCCGCCATGCGACTCCACAATGGAACGGCTGATGGCCAATCCCATGCCGCTGCCCTGCGGCTTGGTCGTAAAGAATGCGGAAAACATTTGGTCCACCCCCTCAGTTGGCAGCCCCACGCCTGTGTCACTGATCGAGAATTGGAGTTGACCGTCCTGCAGTTCCGACTTACCCGTAAGCTCTCCGCCGGAGTCCTGCATGGCTTCGATGGCATTGAGCATGAGGTTCATGAACACTTGTTGCAGCTGCATACGGTCGACCATGATTTTGGGCAGGTCGGTGGTCAGTTCGGCGCGCATGGCAATCGGGTATCGATGGGCCTCACCTTTCAGCAGCGTGCGTATTTCCTGGATAATTCCGTTCATGTCGACCAACTCACGTCGTGGAGGAGACTTCCTGTAGAACGAACGGATGCGGTCGATGATTTCCGCCGCACGATGCGCATACTTATCGATTCTGCTTGCTGCCGCACGGGCCCGATCCAGATTGGGCGGTTCGTGCGCCAGCCATTCAAGGCAGTTGTTGGCGCTGGTGATGGCGGCCGCGATGGGCTGCTTGACTTCGTGTGCCAGCGACGCTGCCAATTCCCCCAACGTGCTCACACGATTGATATGTGCCAGATCAGCCTCTAGTTGTCGCAGCCTTTCACGCTCGTGCTCGGCGCGTTTGCGATCTTCAACGGCGGTCACGACCCCATACCACTTGCCGATGTTTCCATTTTCATCTGGGCCTTTGATCGAACGCTCTGTTTCCACGTATGGCCTCCTTGTTCATTTCTCCGACGCCCGTTTCTCGCGTTTGGCGGCGGCATCAGCGCTGGCCAGAAAGTTCATTGCAGCCAGGATTAAGACCTCCTCCAGCGTGAAGCCGCGAGTTGTGATCTTCCACATGACTTCTCACAACCCATTCGAACGTCGCATGTCTCGCTCAAGGGCAAGATTCGTGCCAACGTGATGCCACACGTAAATGCTGGAAAAGATAGCGGTTAGCGGAAGTCGCTTGACTCGATAATGTTGAAAGGGGCGAAACTGTCGATTGTGACTCGGGTGCGCTCTCTTTCCAAGCGTTTTACGTTGACCGTTGGGGGAGACGCCGGGGCCACCCACATTTCAGCGACATTTAAAATCCCGACATGAGTGCGTTAGACTTTGTCCGACCCATCCTGGGTGTTTGCCTAAAAACATGAACGTAGAGGCCGAACTACGAAATCAAAACGAGCGCCTCGAGTTGCTCCTCAATTTGACGGCCAGTATCACGTCGAGCCTCGACCTACGTGAGGTCTTGCGCACGATTGCGGCGAACATACGCGAAGTCATGCACGCTGACGGCGTCACGGTTTTGCTGCCGGATACGGCTTCGGGAAAATTCAGGGTATTTGCCGTGGATTTTCCGCAGGGCAAGGGGGTTCTCAAGGAAGAGTTGCTCGTCTCACCGAGCGCCAGTGTTAAGAAAGCGATGGAAACCTTGAAGCCAGTACTTATTGATAAACGGGAAGGCGTCGAGCTTACGCCCGAGCAACATCAAGTCGCGGATGCGGAAGGCATAAAAGCATTTTGTCATATTCCACTTGCAAATCGTGGCCGAGGTCTCGGAATTCTGTCAAGTTTACGCACGACGGAGACTCCGTTTTCGCCGGAAGACGTTGATTTCCTCAGTCGGGCGTCAGGGCAGATAGCCATCGCCATTGAAAACGCGCTAGCGTACCGACAAATTTCCGAGCTCAAGGACAAGCTCGTCCAGGAGAAGTTGTACCTCGAAGAAGAAATCCGGAGTGATTTCAACTTCGAGAATATCGTTGGGAACAGCCCGGCGCTAAAACATGTTCTGGAACTGGTGGAAACGGTCGCTCCCAATGATTCCACAGTTCTGCTGTTGGGCGAGACAGGCACGGGGAAAGAGTTAATTGCCCGCGCCATTCACGACCGCAGCAGACGTAAAGATCGCACGTTCGTAAGGCTGAATTGTGCAGCCATTCCTACCGGTCTGCTTGAGAGCGAACTGTTTGGGCATGAAAAGGGGGCCTTCACTGGCGCAATTGCTCAAAGAGTCGGACGAATGGAGCTAGCAGATCAAGGCACTTTGTTCTTGGACGAAGTGGGAGACATCCCACTTGAGGTTCAGCCGAAGTTGTTGCGCGCCTTACAGGAACGCGAATTTGAACGGCTGGGTAGCGCCCACACGCGAAGAGTGAATATTCGTCTCATAGCTGCAACCAATCGCGACCTCGAAAAGATGATTGCCGCGCGTGAATTCCGAAGTGATTTGTACTACCGCTTGCATGTGTTTCCGATCCGGATACCGCCTCTCCGGGAGCGCAGGGAAGACATTCCACAACTGGTGAGTTACTTTGTCCAGAAGTTTGCGAAGCAAATGCAAAAGAAGATTGACGCGATTCCTTCGGCCGTAATGAAGGGGCTTACGGCTTGGGAATGGCCCGGCAATATTCGTGAGCTCGAAAACTTCATTGAGCGGGCGGTGATCATCACGCGGGGCAAATCGCTTGACGCGCCGCTCGGAGAACTGCGGAAAACCAACACAATCGAGTTCCCGCTTGCCCACCAGCATGAAGTCGAGAAAGTCGCTGGAGAAAGAGCGAATTCGCGTAGCGACAAAACCAGCGTTCTTGACGAGTATGACAGAAGGCAGCGCGACGAGATCATACGAGCGCTGACGGCATGTAAGGGACGTGTCGGTGGTGCCGAGGGTGCTGCCGCACGCTTGGGAATGAATCGCACGACTCTGCTGTCTCGCATGAGGAAATTCGGCATCTACGCGAAGCAGTATGCTTGACCTGCACTCTCCCTCTTTGTTCTAGCCCTCGCTTTTATCGTCGACAGTCTCGACCCTTTCAACTTCTTCAACCTTGCCATCGCGATTTTGGGCCTTTCGCCTCCTGAAAATTCAACGACTTACGGCCCCGTAGGGTTTGGTGTGCGCCTTGCCTTATCACGAGTGTGGGAAGAAGCAAATGCTGAAGATCTCGCTCATCGATAGTGCCAGGCAACGTCGAGTGATTGTGGAAGGAAAGCTCCTTGCACCCTGGGCGGCTGAACTACGAAATGCGTGCCAAGAGGCAAAAGCGGATCTTCTTGGCCGCGATCTCGTTATCGAGATGAAACATTTAACGACGATCAGTCAGGAAGGCGAGAACGTAATTCTTGAATTGATAAATGGGGGATTCAAGTTCCGTTGCCACGGTGTGTTTACGAAGCAGGTGATGAAACGGCTAACTCGTCGCGCAAATAGGGATCTTCGGGAGGTGAAGAGATGACTGAACGGGCCTATATTCAGGATCGCAAAGACGAAACGGATCGTTACGCGAGTCGAGAGGACTTTCGCAGGATCTTTAATGAAGATGTGGATGGGTTATATCAGCTTTCGTTTCTACTCACCCGCGATCCCCAAAAGGCGGAGCAGTGCTTCATAGGCGGCCTTGAAGACTGTGTAGCCAGAAATACAGTCTTTCGTGACTGGGCCCGTTCTTCGGCGAAGCGCGCCATTGTCCAGAATGCAATTCGTGAATTGAAGCCGCGGCCTTGCCTGTCCAATTCACCCACGTCGGCAGCCATCTTCCCTGACATCGACCAACTTGTGAATGGTCCAGTCAACCATTCCGAAATCGACGCCGTGTTTGGGCTTGAAGACTACGAGCGGTTTGTGTTTGTGATGTGCGTGCTGGAGCACTATTCGCAGCACGTCTGTGCCTTGCTTCTAGGGTGCCAGTCCCAGAAGTTCGGGAAGCTCATACCCGTGCTCTGAACGACCTGGCGCACTCACCTCACATGAATCGTTCGCAAAACCAAATGCCAGTGCGGGAGAAAAAGTGAAATGACTCATTCTGTGCAATCAGTCCTGACCAAGTCGCGTCTGCAGGCCGCAACGTTGGTCATGGCGACAATCGTCTGCTCCGGCATGCCAGCGATGGGCCAATACAGCGCTGGGATGGGAACCACGGTCGGCTATTCCACAAGTCAAAGCGCCAGCGAGGCGAGCGGACTCACCGGAAGCGTGCCTAGCGGTGCCGCGACCAATGAATTGCTCCATTTAACGCTGCCCGATGCCATTACCCGAGCTCTGCGTTATAACCTGGCGACGATTGAAGGCGGGGAAAACGCACGCATAGCCCGCGGCCAGCGACTCCTGGCCTTGAGTAAGCTCCTGCCTCAAGTCAGTGCAGGAGTTTCAGAGCATGTCGAGCAAGTAAATCTGGCTAGCTTTGGCTTAAAGTTGCCAAACATTCCGCCAGTGATTGGGCCGTACTCGTACAGCTCGGTGGATGCAAGCCTAAGTCAAACGCTTTTCAGCTACGAATCTATCCAGCGTTTTCGTGCTGCTCGCACAGCCGAGCAGGCCGCGCAACTCAACTACAACGATGTTCTTGATGTCGTCACATTAGCGGTCGGTAATGCGTACCTGCAGGTGATCGAAGCGAGCTCACGCATTCAGGCACAGAACGCCCAGGTGCAAAATGCGAGGGCTCTTTACGATCAGGCAGCCGATGAAGTGCAGGCCGGTACCGCGCCACGAATCGACCTCACGCGCACTGAAGTCCAACTCCACACCGAGGAATACAACCTGAGCGTTTCGCGTAATAGCTCCGACATCGCGAAACTCGACCTCAGCCGCGCCATCGGATTGCCACTGGGCCAGGAATTTGATCTTGCTGACCAGCTTCCCTATTCCGACATCAACCCAACCAGCGTCGACGACGCGCTCAAATTGGCAAATCGATCACGAAGCGATTTGCGGGCTGCGCTTAGTTCCGAGAAGGCTGCCGGCCTGACCTTTTCGGCAGCAAAAGGCGAACGCTTTCCAGTAGTCGCAGCAAATGGGGGGTATGGCGATATCGGGCCAACCTTCGGACAGTCGCACGGAGACTTTACTTTTCAGGCGGGCGTCAACATTCCCATCTTCACCGGTGGCCGGATCAAAGGCGATATCACGCAAGCCGAAGCGCAACTCCGGCAGCGCAAGGCCGAAGCGGAGAACATTCGCGGTCAGATTGATTACGACGTACGCACTGCATTTCTCAAACTGAATGCTGCGAAAGAGCAAGTCGAAGTGGCGAAGCAAAACGTCTCACTCGCCAATGAGAGCCTTGCTCGGTCGAAAGACCGCTTCACTTCTGGCGTGACCGATACCGTCGAAGTGGTGCAAGCCGAGCAGGCTCTCGCCAGCGCTGACGATCAATACATCACTAGCCTTTACAACCATAACCTCGCCAAGCTCTCGCTGGCTCGCGCGCTCGGAGTAGCGCGCACCAACTACGACCAGTATCTCGGAGGAAAGTAATGTCGAACGACACCAGATCGAAAGCAATCGCTGGCGATGAAGAAGACCCGACTGCGATTCTTGAGCACGAATCGAATGTTGCAACACCTGAGCCGACTGTAACTGAGGATCGTCACAAGCCCTCGATGGCCCGCCGCACGAAATTGCTGATCTCGATCGGGGTCGCCATTGTCGTGTTGGTCGGAGGTTACCTCATTCGCAATGCCTTTCTCTACGAAGACACAGATGACGCGCAGGTAGATGGACATGTCATGCCGCTCAGCGCTCGTATCAGCGGGCAGGTCCAAGAGGTCCGCGTGATTGAGGGGCAGCTGGTGCACGCCGGCGATGTGCTCGTAGTGATCGATCCAAAGGACTACAAGATCGCAGTTAACCAAGCAAAGGCAAATCTGGCCGACGCCGAAGCGACTGCTGCCAGCTCGATGTGGAGTGTACCGGTGTTGTCTGCCACGGCTTGGAGCACCCTCGATTCCTCACAGACGGCAATTCACAACGCGGAAGCTGGCGTCCAAGCAGCTGAACAGAATCTGGAGTCCGCAAAGGCCACGCTGTTACAAGCTCAAGCCAACGCCGAAAGAACTGATGCAGACCTGGTTCGCTACTCGCAGTTGGTTGCCAAGGAAGATATCTCGCGACAACAGTACGACCAAGCTTCGGCAGCCGCGAAGGCGAATCGCGCCGCTGTTGTTTCAGACACAGCGGCCGTTCAGTCGTACGAGCAAACCCTTCATCAGGCGGAAGGAAAGCTCTTGCAGTCCAAAGCCGACCTACGCAGTGCCCGGACTGCTCCGCAGCAGGTTTCCGTGGTCCGTGCCAAAGCCGACGCTGCCAAGGCACAGGTAGATCAACGCAAGGCCCAGTTGGATCAGACTGAACTCAGTCTCAGCTATACCGTGATCCGCTCTCCGGTGGATGGAATTGTTGGGAGGAAAACTGCCGAAGTCGGCCAGAACGTGAGCATCGGACAAGAACTCGTGGACGTCGTTCCCCTCGACGATGTCTGGGTGACGGCCAACTTCAAAGAAACGCAACTTGAGCACAT
>Ga0137418_10003751_pt1 | contig 13983 bp, 9 predicted proteins | sample CZODoug3_1_2_16f_FD_122242 | JGI IMG/M metagenome (GOLD analysis project Ga0137418, IMG submission 122242) | Vadose zone soil fungal communities from Angelo Coast Range Reserve, California, USA - CZODoug3_1_2_16fungal (Hybrid Assembly) | ecosystem: Environmental > Terrestrial > Soil > Vadose...
TAGAATATCAGCAGTATCGCCACCCACCCTTGCAAAAAGCGCAAGGGTGGGGCACCCATCGTTCCGTTATGGGAAGATATCACAAAGCCCTAAGAGCCTGGGCCACCCGCCATCCGGGACTCTACTCTGAGAAGAGACATCAAAACCCCCTGGAAGGGTCGGCCACCCGCCCGAGGCCCGTTAAAGGGTGGGCCAGCCCCCCCCCTCGGATTTTCATTCTTGTATGCGGTTTTCACGAACGAGTTGATCTAGGTTCTGCGGTTCAATGAAAGGCTCCTGTGTTCCGCACTTCAGAGGCCTCACGTCGCCAACGAATCCGCTCTGACATAGGCCAGGAACTTTGATCTCAATTGTTGTGGCTCCATCCAGATAAAAGAAACCCTCGGCTGGCGGGCATTGGTCGTCTCGGCAAAGAAGTAGTACACCCGTCCAGTAGGTAGAGTTGAGACGCTTCCAGTGGTTGGCACCGTTTGCGTGTATCCACTCGGCACACCCGCCTGCTGGTTTCGTTCTTGGATCGAGCGGCTTGAATGCGTTTCCTTTTAGCTCCCATCGACGACGCGATCCAATGTTCGCAACGGAGCAATTTGAGGCCGTTCTCGAGACCGCGACCACAAGCATACCGCCGAGAGTCCATAGAGCGCCAAGGCCAGGACTGCCAACACCGAAGTTCCCCCGATCATCACGACATTTTCCAGGATTCCGCCGACCACCGCTCCGAAGAGGTTAATACCGAGCACGTTTGTCACGCCGCCAAATTTTCTAAGACTGCTTGAGAACACGATTCCTGAAAGCAACACGGGAAGGGCCGCCCAACCGCCGCCAAGGAACACTTTTGCAACCGCATCCATACGGTTCAGCGCGTGCCACGGGAACCAAAGATTCGCAAGCAAGATCAAAAACAGCAAGACGTAGCCGTAACGCGCCGGAATCGAAAACCGAAGTACCAGAATTGCGGAAAGGAGTGAGGTGACGAGAAACGAACTAATGACAATCGCGTTTACCATCCACGTGCTTCCGAAGAGCAATGACATCCGGGTTACGGCGGTGGTCTCAAGCAGCAAGAAGCCAGCTCCAAGCAGGAAAAAATGCCAGGAGGCAGGCGTCTGCCGCCAAGCGGGACGACAAACTCTACGAATCAAGATCCAGGCAGCAAGCAAGAAGAAAATTGACACGACCCAAACCGGAGTAGGTATGGAGCGGTCTTCCAAATACAAAAATGGCCAATTGTCTGTAGCTACAATCGCTGACGTGGCGCGGTCCCGAAGTTCATTTGTGACCTCCGTCAGTGGGTTCAACTTTTGCGTCCGTGCCGCACCTTCGATCAGAATTGTTCCCTTCACCCAGTATTCGGTGAGAAAGGCCGAAGGCGGAGTGCCAAAAGCTTTTTCCAAGGTTGCGTACAAGCGCTCTGTGGGAAAGCTGCGGCTAGTGGCAAAAGAAACGACCAACGTTCCGTCCGGGCTCAAGAGCGCTTTGGCTTCTTCGAAGCTCTGTTCCGTGTAGACGTAGTTATCCACCCGCAAGGACGAGAAGCTGCTCAAGAGCGTGTGGGAGTCCAGGAAGCCGAACACGATCAGATCGTAGCGGCTCTGGCTCTTTCCCAGGAAGGCGCGGGCATCGCCAATATGAGATGTGACCCTTGCTGAAGCATAGGGCTGCTCGGGGTGGAATTCTTTCCCGAGACGATAGATCACCGGGTCGAGCTCCACGGCATCAATATGTTCGGCGCCGTGGCGAAGCGCCCCCGCCACGTCGTTGCCGGTGCCGGAACCCAGAATGAGGACATTCCTGGGATGTGGGACCATCTTGTAGGGCAGATCATAATAAGGAACCATCGCACGGTTAGGCTGGGCTGTTTCATTTTGTTTAAGGAATTCGGGTGACAAATCAGCCATGTATTGGTACCAGAGGTGATTTGCGATCAGCGTGTAACCGGAAGGCCGGGGCCAACCTGCCGGTCGAGGGACCTCACTAAACTCGATTTTGTAATATGGGGACCAGAAGACGTGCGGCTCGGGAAGCGCCACCAGAACGACCAAAACCACAAACGTCAGAATCGGTATTGTTTTGCGGAAGGCAACCGCGAGCAACAAAGCAAAGCCAACCAATAGCCAGACTCCAGGAGACAGGTTGAGCGCCGAAAGACACGAGAAAAGCAGCGCTCCTGCTAAGCTGCCGCCGAGGTTGACTGCATACCCTGGAAGAGCCGGCGCAGGGCTAAGCCTCTCTCCCACAATTCCGCCAAGCACCATGAACTGGGCAACAATCGCAGCCAGAAAGACAAGAACGATCGCGAGATAACCGAGGGACCAAACAGGGCTCCATCGGTGACTGGCAAACTGCAGGCCGTAGTTCCAGGAAAGATCGAAAGCCCGGCCTCCCACGAGGAATGCATAGCGGATAGCCAGGAAGAAGAGACAGGCAATCGCCGGGAACCAAGCGCGCAAGCGCGGAAAAAATTTCTCCGATACCATGCCGAGCGCCGTTCCGAGAAAGCAAGCGACCAGGGGCAAGTTTTTTAGGCTGTCGAAAACCCGCACTTCTTCCGAGAGATAGCGAATCGCGAGCAGTTCGAAGTAAATGACCACAACGCTGGCGAGAAATAATGAAACGTAGCTCGCGAAATCGAGCTTGTTGCCAACGGGCGAGCGGCTTTCGTTGGGCATTTTGACTGGTGGGGTCCGATCAAAACAACAAGTTCAGGGGGTTTCCGTGCAAACCACGATAACAGAATTTTCCGGTGTGCGGTTCGGTGATGAGTGGGAAAGACGCACCGGAGGTGGAGAGCAGTCAGTATCTTGCGAGGCAGCCGGAGGAGCAGGGCCAGTGATTGAAATCTGTACTTTTGGACTGCTCTATCGAAGACGTAAGTCTACGGCCGGTTTCCAGAAAGCTGCTTGAGCTGATCTTTCAAAGGGGGAAAAAAAGGAAGGATGGTCGGGACGGGCAGATTTGAACTGCCGACCCCTCGCACCCCAAGCGAGTGCTCTACCAGGCTGAGCCACGTCCCGACGGAAGAAAACCTGACGGAGTCAGGTGGGGTTAACTCGACAATTCTACACTAGCGCTCTCCACTAGCGCGGGTTTGTTGGCTGGTAGGGACGCGCGAGGGCGGGTGTCCCTACGCGATCTTCTTGTGGGGCTTCGGTTAGGAAGCCGAGGTAGCCCAGCATTTGGGTGGCTGCTTCGCGGCCGGTGCGGACGCAGTCGGGGACTCCGATGCCACGGTAGCCGTTGCCGGCCAGGGTTAGGCGGGGGGTTTCCTGGAGTAGCTGGCGGATGCGTTCGAGGCGGTCGAGGTGTCCGACGGAATATTGGGCCATGGAACTGGGCCATTTGTAGACACGGGCGGCAAGTGGGGCGTCGGTGAGGTCGAGGATTTCGTCGAGTTCGCGGCGGACGGTGGTTAGGATTTCGTCGGTGGAAAGGCTGACGGCGGCTTCGTCGCGGGATCCGCCCAGGAAGCAGCGCAGGAGGGTGCGGTTTTCCGGGGCGCGGTGGGGGAACTTGTTGTGGACGAAGGTACAGGCCAGCATGCGGCGGTTTTCCGTTCGTGGAACCAAGAAGCCGAAGCCTTCGGGGAGTTGGATGTTGGCGTCGTAGACGAGGCCGACGGTGATGGAGGAGCTATAGCGGATTTCTGCGAGTTCCTGGGCTACGGCGGGGGCGGAGTGGCGGATGAGTTGGGCGGCGGCTTGGGTGGGTAAGGCCAGGATTACGGCGTCGAAGCTGGAGCCCCCGGCGGCAGTGTTGACCAGCCAGCCGTACTCGCGGCGCTGGATTTCCGTGATTGGAATGTTGGTGCGGACGCGACCGGGGTTGACACGGGTTGCCAGTACCTCAACCAGGCGGCTCATGCCGTCCCGAAGCGAGGAGAAGATGGGGCGCGGTGGAGTTGGGCTTCTCTGGTTTAGCTTCTTCTGGGCAAGCATCGCCCGGCCCAAGCTGCCATACTTCGCTTCCAGGTCTGCGAAGCGCGGGAGGACGGCGCGGACGCTGAGTTGATCGGCTTCGCCTCCATAGACGCCGGAGAGTAGCGGGTCGGCTAGACGCTCGACCATTTCTCTTCCGTAGTGGCGTTCCACCAGTGCGGCTACTGTTTCATCTTCGCCGTGCGTCGGGCTGGTGACGTCGTGCGGGGGGTAGAAGTATTCGCGGGCCATGCGGAATTTAGTGGAGCGCGAAAAGAGCGGGGAGAGGATTGTTGGAAGGATTTGGGTGGGGACCAGAAACATCAGGCCGTCGGGCATGGGGATGAGACGGTTGTTGAGGAGGATATAGGTTTTGCGGGCGGCGTCGTTGGAGCCGATGATTTCGCTGGCGATGCCGAGTTCGCCGCAGAGGTCGGAGGCCCAGGGCTTTTCCGTGAGGAAGGAGTCGGGGCCGGCTTCGATCAGGCAGCCTTCGACACGTTCTGTTTGGAGAACGCCTCCGAGACGGGGGGAGGCTTCGTAGAGGATGTAGTCGATTTCGGCGCCGGATTGGCGGTTTTTTTCGAGTTCGTAGGCGGCGCTGAGGCCTGCGATGCCGCCTCCGATGATGGCGATGCGCTTCATGGGTTCTTGCTTGGGGCTAAAGCCCCGGTCTATTCTTGCGGCGTGACGCCGGTCTGAAGGCTGGCTCTACCGGTCGTAATTTTCCTTAGCCTTCTCCCCACACCCCTTGCCGAGGTGATGTCGGCGAAATCGAAACCTTTGCTCCTGCACGGGCGAGGACGCCCATGCCTCCATTGACGAATTCCTAAAACCTGCAGATCCCTCGCGTTGGTCGGGATGACAAACCGTAATGTGGTGGGCGAATCGTGGCGGGTGAAGGGACGCGTCTGAGGTCATTCTGAAACCACCGTTTTGACGGAGTACTCCTGGACTAGACGAGCCAGGTTCTTCACGTTTTCGACTGGAGTTTCCGGGAGGATGCCGTGGCCCAGATTGAAGATGTGGCCGGGGCGTCCGGCTGTGGATTGGAGGATGCGCTCAGCGCAGGATTTGAGCTCTTTCCACTCCGCGAACAGAAGTGTGGGATCGAGATTGCCTTGGACTGCGCCCTGGAAATCGAGGCTGCGCCAGGCATCGTCCATGTTCATGCGCCAGTCGACGCCGATGACGTCGGCGCCGGTTTCCTTCATCGACGGGAGCAGGGTGGAAGTGTCGGTACCGAAATAGATTACCGGGACGCCCGTTTTTTTCAGGGCGTGGATGAGTTCGGTGGTGCGGGGTAGGACGTAGCGGCGGTAGTCGTCGGGGCTGAGGCAGCCGACCCAACTATCGAACACCTGGATTGCGTCGGCTCCGGCGCGGACCTGATGGGCGGAGTACTCGGCGGTGACTGCGACCAGTTTGCGGAGGAGTTCGTCCCAGACGCGGGGGGTGTTGTACATCATCTTCTTGGCATGCAGGTAGTTGCGTGAACTGCCGCCTTCGATCATGTAGCTGGCGAGCGTAAAGGGTGCTCCGCAGAATCCGATTACTGGAAGCTTGCTGCCGAAGTGAGTGCAGACTTTGCCTACGGCGTCGGCTACGTAGCCCAGTTCCGCGGCACGGTGGGTTTGGAGGGTGTTGACGTCGGCTTCGGTGCGGAGAGGCTTTTCGATTTTCGGGCCTTCTCCGGCGGCGAAGTGGAAGGGGAGGCCCATGACTTCCAGCGGGAGCAGGAGGTCGGCAAAGATGATGGCGGCATCGACGCCAAGAAACTCGGCGGCGGTGATGGTGACTTCGGCGGCGAGTTCGGAGTTCTTGCAGATCTCGATGATGGAGTGGCTTTTGCGGACGGCGCGGTATTCGGGCATGTAGCGGCCGGCCTGGCGCATGAACCAGACGGGGACGGCGTCGCTGGGTTGGGCTTTGCAGGCGCGGACGAAGAGTGAGTTTGGGGCGGACATTCCCTTTCAATTTAGCATTTCGGGGTAGGGCGGTGGGAATTGGGAATACGGGGAGGTATTACTGGCGGCCTGACATCTGGCCCATGCTGGGCGGATCGAAAGCAATGTCCTCGACTCCGGGCATTCCCAGCAAGTCAATGATGTTGGAGGGACTACAGGAAAGTCTCCTGCATTCTTCGATGTTTAAGAGTTCGTGGGCCGGATTACCGTGATCGGTGACGAAGACGAGTTCCTCGTGAGTCGCCCTCTTGGCGCGACCGGTGTGCCGGTTGAACTTTCTGGCCGAAAGAGCAGCGAAGGGCGTATATCCTGCCTTATGCCAGCGCCTAAAGGCGCTGATGGACCCGACTCTTGCGGCACGCCTGAAGGCGTGCCCTGATACAGAACTTCAACTAATCACTGAGCGCTGCGATGCCCCAAAAACGAGAGCAGGTCCCTGCACTCCGGTCGGGATGACAAGCTTAATGCTTATAGTAGGTGGAAATCGACTTCAACGGAGATCTGCACGGCGACGGGGACGCCGTCTTTTTTGCCGGGTTCAAATTTCCAAGTTTTGACGGATTCGATGGCTTTTTCGTCGAGGCCCAATCCCAAGGAACGGGAGACGCGGATATCGTGCGCCCTGCCGTCGGTGCCGATGGTTACGGTGAGCCAGACTTCGCCTTGGTACTTGGCCTTGCGGGCTTCCTCGGAGTATTCAGGCTCGGGAGAGAAAGTGGCTACGGGGGCGCTAACGCCGCCGCCGACACGGTAAGCGCCGTTGCCGCCGCCTAAACCGCCACCGCGTCCGGAACCGATACCGCCGCCTGAGCCGGAGCCGTTGGAAGCTGGGCCAGATACGCCAGCGGGCAATCCCATCTGTGCGGTCAAGACTGGAGGCGGAGCAGGAGGCCCGAGAACCGACGCGGGCGTCGGAAGCACGGGGTCGGGAACTGGATGAACCGTGGGTGGAGCTAGTGGAACCGTTCTCGCGATTTTTGGAGGCGCTCCCTTGCTCGCGGGAAGTTTCTCGTGCGTGCCGCCGCCCGCGTCATGGCCAACTGCCGGTGGCGCAGACAAGACAAGCTCGGTGGAAGCTTGCTGCTCTATGAACTGGACTACGGGAGGCGCCATTGAAGCGACGGCAACCAGCAAGATTCCGAGGACGGTGACGATGCCGTAGGAGTAGATAAATGAGGACTTTTTGGTGCGATAGGTACCGTAGCCAGCACCGAAGAGTGATGGAAGAACAAGCTGTTCAGCTAGTCTTGGCGGCGCCGGAGGCTTGGGCGCGATGGGCCGTGGCTCGATTTGCTGAGGGGCTGGTGGGGCTTCCGGCATGGGGTACGTATTCGTTTTCGACCTCTACAGTATAGACGCAAACTCGGGATTTGGCGTTGCGTAAAGCGGTTACATTTGTACTGCGAATAGGATGCCTGGCAGAGGCTTAGGGGTGTCTCTTTTTCGTCAAATTAATTGAAAATCAGCTACTTGAAAGGTCGCCTGTCGGAAGGTCACTTATTGGAAGATCGCCTAATTGAAGATCGCCTATTTAAAGATCGAGCGGAAAAAGCTCTTCACCTTGCCCAGGAACGTGGGCGGCGTGGCAGGCGGGGTCTCGGGCTTGGGCGCTGACGCGGATTTGGGCGGTTCGGGAACGGTGGGTAGTTTGGCGGGTGTCTTTTCTTTCTTTGCTTTCACCCTTTTCACCTTGCGCGGCGGCGCAATCACAAGCGGAGGAGCGGCCTGCGCGGTGCGGCCGGCACGGAGCTGGGCCACTTGTTTGCTGATCTCCGGAGGCAGATCGGAGGCGCGGAAGACAAAGGGAGCATCGACGACAACCTGGGGTTTCGCGGCCGTGGAGGGAACGGGCAAGGATGCTGTTACTGAAGGTGGCCCGTCGGATGGCATGGCGAGCGTGCGCGAGTGGTCGGCTGCGGCGGCGTCGGAAGCGACCAGCTGGGGTTGGCGAGGTGGCGGGCAGCCGCATTCCATGGGCACGTTGGCGTCTGTTTGACTTAGGCGTCCGGAGCGGAAAACCACTTGTTCCGCCGGCTTGACCTGGTAGGTGCGGTCGCCCATAAGTTCGGAAACCACGGCGGAAGAGGTATTGCCCTGCAAAGCGCGGACACAGGTGTTTCCCTTTGTGTCGGCGCTGATGGCGTACTGAAAATTACCGGGGCCGGGCAGGAGAATGCGGAAGTCCGGGGTCAAGACCGTGTCCGCGTCAGCGCCCAGAGGGTAATGGAGTTCGACTGCACCTTCACTCATGCCGGTCATGATGCTACGGCCGTTGGCCGAGGGGGTGATGGAGGCGGTAGTGCCGGGACAGACGCGGATTTCACCGCCTCGTTCCAATTTAAGAATTGCAGTATCTCCTCCGGCGGTGATGGCCGATCCTGGAGACACCTTGCTTCCCGCGATCGCGTTTCCAGGCAGCACATTCCCGGTCACCAGAGCAACCTTGGCGGGGGCTTGCGGTAAGCCGATGCCGATCTTGCCTTCGACTGTGGCCGCGGGCTGAGCGGGATTGGCCGGAGTCGGCTGTGCGCTCCGCAGGTGGACGACGAAAGAAACGCCCTTGGGCTCATAGGAGTAGTCGCGCTCACCGAACAAATCCAGAACAATGCGAGTAATGGGCGGGTCTTTCTGGAACTGATTGATGCGCATGGTGCGCACATCGGGTCCGGTGAGGGGAACGCTCTGCGGATGGTTGCCGACCAGGGTATCGGGCAAGTCGACGACGAGGCGTTCGGGATCCTTGAGCTGGGTGAAGCCGGGAGCCACGGGCTTGGTGCAAATGATGGTGAGATCCAGTCCGGTGGGGAGCGTGGTGGTCTCGACCCTGCTGAAAACGGCGAAGCCGGCGGGCTTGGCTTGGGCTGGGCAGAGAGACGCCGCTAGCAAGACAAGCAGGAACGGGCTGGCGATAGCGGCTCTCAGCAAGGTCGGGACTCGTGTTGCAACCATAGCATCGCGGGGGTGGGCAGTGAAATAGCTGCGGGCAGCAATGGAGGCGCGGGCGTCCATGGTAAAGCTTTAGTACTTGTCGGTTTTGTTGGGGGGATAGGCTTCGCCGTATTTGTTGAGGTGTTCGCGGGAAACGCCGGAAGCGTGGAGAATGAGCTGGATCGGCGGATTGTCGCCGGAAGTGATTTCCAGTTCGCGCGACTGCGAATTCAATTCCTCCTCCGACACCGACTCCGACCAGACTTCGAGTTTGTACCGGCCGGGAGGAACATGGGCGATCTGAAAACTGCCGTCGCGGCTGGTGATGGCGAAGTGGGGGGTGCGCAAGACAACGACCGCGGCGCTCATCTCGGGATGGATGTTGCAGAAGATGAACGAGACCCCGGGCTGGGTAAAGCGAACTTTCCGAACAGCGCCGCTTTCATAGAGTCCTAGATCAAATGGCTTGCCGCGATAGATGGAGAAAACGTCGTGAAAGAACGGATCTTGATTTGGAAATTCAATCTGAGTGCCGGGCGTAACCGCGAGCAAATGCGGGGTGAAACGCTTGTTCTTCTGAACGAAACGCAACGTGGGCCCGGGCGGGGCGGGCTCCGCGGATCGAGTGGAAGCTAGCGAAACGACGACATCGGCGCTGACGTGATCGCCTTTCGTTTTATGGATAACATTCACGCGCCCGGGAACGGTCACGTCCTGAGCGGTGAGGGAGATACTGGATGCAAGAGTGAGTGCAGCCAGCCAGAGTGAAGGGCGCACCATCAGAAACGCACTCCGGCGGCGATGTTGAGTTGTGCGCCCGACGCCGACACATTAGTGGCCTGAGCGGTAAAGATGCGACGGTACTCCAGTGCGAAGAGAAGAAGTGAATTGGGCTTGTAAATGAAATTTACCAACTCGGTGCGGTTCTTCTTGAGCGGAGTGGAGCCATCGGCGGCATAGGGAAATTTTACAAAATTGCTGGCGAAATTCTCATCCTGTCCGACGGCTCCGTTGATCTCGAAGCGCTCGGTGGGCGTGGCCTTGAGTTGTACCCAACCTCCGGCGGAGGTGAGAGCATGGATACCGGAGTGGTCCGTGGTGGGATCGGGGTAGGAAACGCTGGTCCAGATTCCGCCCCCGAGGCCGCCTGCGGCCTGCCCGCGGTAGCCTTCGCCGGAGAGCGCGAAATAGCGGCCCAGTGCAATCTTGGCGTCGACGTTGAGAGTCCAGCTATCGACCTGCGGGAAGGGCAGATAGCGTTGCTTGGCGCGATAACCTCCGACGCCCACCGCGAAAGGATAGCGCGTAGCGGCGGAACGATCCCAGGCAATGCGGCCGGCCAACGCAGGTACGCGCGATTCCTCGCCTGCAGATGCGATCCGGCCCTGGAACTGCGGGATTTCTTCGGTGAAGGGATCGAGGACACCGGCTTGCACAACGAACTGCGAGTCATCGCTCAGGGTGAAACGGTGCTGGACCTCAATTTGCGGGGTCCAGACCCAGAGATTGCCCGACCAGGAGAGAGCAGGCGACTCTACGGTCGCGTACGAAGTCGGGTTCAGAGGCGAGAAAAATGGCACGTCCTGGCCAATGTTGATGGAGGTTTTGACCCAATCGAGATGCACAGTAGCGGTGCGCAAGCGGATGATGCCGGTGGCTGCGCCATACTCGATGGGGGGAATGCCCCCGCCGAAGTCGACTTCAGCGCTACCCGAGGTCTCGGCTCCAAGCAACCTGGGGCCCCGGACATCGACCCCGAGAAGGGTCTGGGCGAGAGTTCCGCCGACGCCACCCGAGGAGATGGACGAACCGCCGGGATAGGCGAGGCTGGGGAGATCCTGGGCGTCGAGCACGCCGTGGTTTCCGTAAGCGTTGAATAGGATGAGGCCAGAAATGCGGACGGGGTATTTACTCTTGCTCTCGACTTTGTCCTGATGGAGTTCGGCTACTTTGGCGGACAGGAAGGAGGGGTCTTGGTCGGCGGCGCTGACGGTGGGTTCGGGCGGATGAACGGTTCCAGGTTCACCGGCTGCGGGCTGAGGAGGGGCGGCTTCGGCGGACGCAGGAGCGGCCTCGTTGGCATGGACCTGATTCTGGACTTGGCTGCGGAGGGCTTCGAGGCCCTGGCGGAGTTCCTCGATTTGGCGCCGCGATTCACTCAGTTCGGCGCGGGTTTCCCGGAGTTCGCGGCTGACGCGAGCGAGTTCCTGCTCCGGGGCGGAGGCAGCTTGGGCCAGGGCCTCCTGGGCCAGACCCAGCGCGCTGCAGCAGATGACGATCGCGGCGGTGTGCAGAAAAGTGCGCATTGCTCCTCAAGGATTGTGGAGGGGCGGAGGTCACGAGCGCAAGGGCACGACCGTGCTAGCCAGTGGCAAAAGAGTTACTGAAGTGACTGGCCACGAGTAAATTGGGTCTCGTAGTCTTTATACTGCGTGCTTCGGCCTTTTCATCATCTGCGCACCAAGCTGCTGGTCTCCATGCTGGCGGTGGTTTTTTTGCTGACGGCGGCGATGTTGCTGTTGGTCCAGGCGCGAATGCGCCGGCACGTGCGCGAGGACTTGATCTCGACCTTACGGACCGAATCCGCGGTTTACAACGAGATTGAGAAGGCCAGGCGTGAGCAGGCGCAGCAGAGCGCCGCCATGATTGCGGACCAGCCCAGCCTGAAAGCCCTGATGTCGACCAACGACCGGCTGACAGTAGAGGATGGGTCGGAATCCATCCTGCGGTCGAGTCAGGCGGACCTGCTGATTCTGGAGAACGTATCCGGCGACTTGCTGGCCTTCCATTCGACCTCCGACGGTGTTGACGTCTCGACGCTGAAGCACCTGATGCAAGGTTCGAGCGGAGATGAGGATTGGTGGTACGCCGGTGGGCACCTTTATGACGTGAGCCTGGTGCCGATTGTGGCTGGCGTCAATGCTAACCAGAGGTTGCTTGGGCGCATGGCGCTAGGGCACGAGGTGTCGTCAAAATCCACTCTGGACGCTGCTTTCGGCAAGGCTGCGTTCGTATTCGACCGGGACGGTGCCGTACTGCTAAGTTCGTTGCCGCCTAGCGTATGGGGTGATTTCGAGCTTTCGCTGAAGCAGGAGCATGCGAAGGCAGATTCAATTCCTGAGGTGGAGATCGGCAGCGAGCGTTACCTCACGCATTTTGTGGAGCTGCCCGGGGATCATCCAGTTCGCTTTTATTCGCTGCAATCGTACGATCAGGCGACATTCTTTCTGGGTTCGCTGAATCGCCTGCTACTGATTCTGGGCGCCCTTGCGGTGGTGGCTGGGGCGTTCGTCGCCTTCTTCATCTCGCGGCAGGTGACTCGACCTCTGGAGCGCCTCGCTTACGGCACACGACAACTGGAGAAAGGGGACTTCGAGTTCAATATCCCCATCCAAGGGAACGATGAAGTTGCAGATTTGACGCGTGCGTTTGAAGACATGCGCTCGAGCCTGCGGCAATCCCGCGAAGGCTTGCTGCGCTCGGCACGGCTGGAGGCGGTGGGCAGGCTCGCCGGCGGCGTGGCTCACGACTTCAATAACCTGGTGATGATTATCAAGGGCTACAGCGATCTGCTCCTCGATAACGCCACGCCCGAAGCGCGACCGCATTTGGAAGAAATCAAACGCGCCGGGGATCGCGCCAGCGGGCTTACCCGGCAACTGCTGGCGTTCAGCCGCAAGCAGGTTCTCGAGCCGCAGGTACTCGATCCGAACCAGACGCTCAAGAACATGGCCAAGATGCTGCACGTTCTAATCGGCGAAGACATTGAACTGGTCACCAGCTTTTCCGACGAGATCGGACGCGTTCTGGCCGATCCGGGGCAGTTGGAGCAGGTGCTGATGAACCTGGCCGTCAACGCCCGCGACGCCATGCCCAATGGCGGCAAGCTGATTATCGAGACGCAACCCTGCTATCTCGATGCTTTTTACGCCGCGTCCCACAGCGAAGTCGCCCCTGGACCGTTCGTCATGGCGGCGGTTACCGATACCGGATGCGGCATGAGCAAGGACGTTCTCGCACAAATCTTCGAACCCTTCTTCACCACGAAGGAGCCGGGCCGGGGAACGGGACTGGGCTTGGCCACGGTCTACGGCATCGTCAAGCAGAGCAAGGGACACATCGCCGTCTACAGTGAGCCCGGCGTGGGCACGACGTTCAAGATTTATCTGCCCTCGATCAACAAATCCGCGCCCTTAGCTCCCGTGCGGCAGGCCGGAACCGCACCGAGGGGAACCGGAACCATCCTGCTGGTTGAAGACGAAGCGCCCCTCCGCGTTCTGGCTGCGGAATCCCTGAAGCGCCTGGGTTATACCGTGCTGCAAGCGGGGAACGGATTAGAAGCGCAGGCCGTGTCCGACCAACATGCCGCCCGACTCGATATTGTAGTCACCGACATAGTCATGCCCCGGATGGGCGGGGTTGATCTGGTCGAGAAGCTCAAACAAAAACATGCTGGCATTGCCGTGATCTTCATGTCCGGCTACACGGAACTGGCAGCGTTCGAGAATGCCAATATTGGGAGCGATTCGATCCTGCTCAACAAGCCCTTTTCGACGGAAACCCTGGCACATAAGATCGCCGAAGCTCTTGAGAAAACGAACGGCGCGGGGCAGCAGGCGCTTGCGGTGGGTAGCGCTGAATAGGTCTGGATTCTACGATAAGCCTTGGAGCGGACTACTCGCTAACCGAGAGTGATTGAATGAAGACCATCGACATCCAAGAGGCCAAGACTCTGCTCGAGCAGTTGGTCACCCAAGCGGCCAACGGCGAGTCCTTCATCATCACCAAAGATGGCAAACCGCTCGTGATGGTGTCCGCGCTCGCTGCAGCGGCGGCCAAACCGGTCCGGCCCCTCGGCTTCATGGCTGGAGAAATCGCTGTGCCCGACGATTTCGACCGCATGGGCAGCAGCGAGATCCCAGAGTCGTTTGAGGAATAATTGAGCCTACTCCGATTTGTCGGACCATTGTGATCTGGGGTACTTCGATCTTGACACGCGGGTCCTGGAACCGCTCGACAACCTGTTCGGCCCCAGGTTGTTACCCATGTAGCCGGTACATTCTGTCACCCATGTCTCCGGGCTGGACCCTTGAGAACTTGGTGGGCCCGCAGGGATTCGAACCCCGGACCAAGGGATTATGAGTCCCCTGCTCTAACCGCTGAGCTACGGGCCC
>Ga0137418_10003752_pt1 | contig 13981 bp, 33 predicted proteins | sample CZODoug3_1_2_16f_FD_122242 | JGI IMG/M metagenome (GOLD analysis project Ga0137418, IMG submission 122242) | Vadose zone soil fungal communities from Angelo Coast Range Reserve, California, USA - CZODoug3_1_2_16fungal (Hybrid Assembly) | ecosystem: Environmental > Terrestrial > Soil > Vadose...
CATCTGAGAATCGATTCGGATCTGAAGTCCATCAAGACGCCCGCTGAGAGCGGATTGTTGTTTACTAATTTCCCAGAGAGCGCTCGCGGTCCAGATAAGAGTAGGCGCAGCCAAGGTCATAGCGCCTTGGGCTATAAGGCGGAAGTAGCCGCTATCGGCAATTTTGGCTACAGTATCGTTCACTTGACGACTTTCAATTTTCTGATGGGATGCTTTTGTTGCACAGAAGGGAATTTATCCTTTGCCGAAGGCATGGAGAACTGGCCCGCAGATTGCATGCTAGCAGCGGCCATGAGGAGGTTTGTAGGGTCGACCTTGGTGAGAGGAGACTCCCCCTCACCTCGGCCGATGTTTCCAGTTTGGTCGGGGACGCGAGGCATTAGTGGAATCGATAGCTCAAGCGGCCCATAGCTTGGTCGACGGTAAGCTTATCTCCTACGCCAGCGAGGAGAAGCTGAGGCACTGGATCAACGGAGTTAACCTTGCCGAAGTCGTAGTGGCGGTATTCTGCGCCCAGGCTAAGATATTCGCCGAGCTTGAACTCAAGCCCAGCGCCTACGTTCCAGCCAAGGATGCTGTTGTTCTTGGTCGTACCGATGACGTCGGCGACATCGATTTGCACATCGGATTTCATATGGGCCCAGGCTGCACCGCCGGTTACATAGGCGAGAAGGCTAGGAGTAAGGGCATAGCCAGCGCGAGCGTTTGCATAGGCAAGGAAATCGATTTTCTGCTGGAAGGTTACCACAGTCTCGGTGACCATGGTGACCTGGTCCTTGGACTTGAATCCCCAATACTGGATGCCGATTTCAGGCCCAAAGACGAAGTTAGAGGCAGTGCCTTGGTAAAGATACCCGATGTGACCGCCAACGAAGGGGTTGTTGTCATCGAGATTGATCTTGGTGGCCGTAGGGCCAGTGTCAACGAATGGCGAGAAGGAACCCAGGTTCCACCCGCCATTGATGCCAGCATACATGCCGGCCCAACCGTTATCGACGACAAAGCGCTGTATGGGGGCCTTGATAGGCATGTCGGCGGCGGTGGCTACGCCGAAGGGAAGGCAAGCAAGCAACGCGAGAAGAAGCTTCTTCATTTCGATTCTCCTGTGACAGTTACGTTGGACGGAGTAGCTTTGGCAAGGCCAGTGGATTCGGGGCCGTTGACGAGTTCGATTTTCTTCACCTCTGGCAGGCTTGCGGCGGTGGTGAGGATAGCAGCTTTGCGATTGGTGTACCAGGCGTAGGCGACGGAGAGGGCAGAGCCGCCTACGACGATGAGGTCGGGGACGATGGAGGCATCGAAGCCAGGGACCTTAGGTCCATACTTCATGATAAGGTAGGTCGCGTAGATGGTGAGGATGCGTTCGAGGGATGCGGAGGCTTTGGGGTCCATAGGGGTTACACCTTTGGAATGTTGACGTGGATACCGACTATGCCGAGGATGACGATGATAACGTAGATTACGAGCAAGGCGATGAGGACAACTCCTAGGATATAGATGGCGCGTTGGATCGCCGCTGGGAGCGGAAGCAAGGCGATTAGCTCTGTCACCGCCCACCAGAGAATGCCTACGACGATTAGAAGGAAGATAACCCCAATGACGGTTGCGATCATTTCAGGCTCCTACTGGCCCAAAAGAGTATTCCCGCCGGTTTGGCCGGCTCCAGGAGTGGCTTCGGTTCCGAGGAAGGTAGGGATTGGATTTTGTCCCATACCGGGTTTCTTCTTTCCGCTGAAGGCGGTAGGGCTTTGTGGAGGCGGGGGCGGAGCGGGAGCGTCGGGAACTTTGGGAGCTTTAAGCATTGAGAGACCTCAGTAGGGATTCGATTTCATCGGCGATAGTGGTTTGCCCGGAATCAATAAGGTGCTTTGGCACAAGGAGGATCAGGCCATTTTGAAGATCAACGCGATAGGCCAGGATTTGTAGGCCGAGTTCATCTTCGAATGGAACAAGACGGTAGTTCATTAAGCGGCCATGCGTTTATCAGCGAAGGGATCATACTCGGATTCCACCTGCGGAGGCTGCGGGAATTGGCCACCGGCGTGCGCGGTACGAGCGACTGGGTAGGCGAAGGTTAATGCAAGAGCATCAGCACGGTCAGGAGAGGCTACACCACGTTTCATCATATCCTCTTTACGCTCAAGCTGGATCGCACCTTTCAAGTTCAATGTATACGTAGGCCCAACGAGTTGTTGGATGAGTTCTTCGTCATTGGGAATCGCTCCGCCGTCGGTGAGCCAGCCCCGCATCAGCCCCCAGATTTCTGCTCGCTTGTTGGCATACTGTTCTCCTTCCACGCCCTGCGCGAAACCCACGCCGTCAGGCTTAGCACCGAACTGAATGTCAAAACAATTAATATGCATATCACGAAGATTATCCACCACACCACCGCCAACACCACCGCCGTCAACGAAGACAGCGTCGCAACCAAGTTCCAGTACAGCCGTAGATACCTGTGCGGCAAGTTGGGTGGTCGAGATGCCAGTGAATATCCGTGGGCTAATAGATCTCCCGTCACGTCCCTTGCGGAAGAATAGCACGCTTTCATTGGACCCGTAACGTGCCACATCCACTCCGAGCACAAGCGGCGCATGATCGTCGCCATAGAAATCCTCCAAGGTGGAAGCACCGCGAGCGACTTCCCCTGAAATGAATTCCATCTCGCCGACGCGGGGGAAGGTTCCGCGGACGCGAATGCGGACGAAGTCAGAGTCTTCGCCGTAAGCGGCGATCCACTTTGCAATTTGCTTTTTATTTGTAAGTGTTACTTCTCGCGAATCAACCTGGGTCGAATGCCAGGTCTTGGCATGGCGATGGCCGGGGAAGCAGTCGCGGAAGCGGCCGGAGTTTCGAGTCGGGTTACCGAAGACGGCCCAGATGATCTGGGTGCCTTCGTCTGTGAGAGCCCCTTCGGTGGTTTCCCAGATGATATCAGGAATGGCGGAGGCTTCGTCGAAGATGACAAGGATTCGGCGTCCTTTGTTGTGAAGCCCAGCAAAAGCCTCCGTATTCCTTTCAGACCAAGGAACCATGTCAAAACGCCAATCGTCAGCGGCAGAGCGAGCAAAGAGGGAAGTCGCAGTGAGTTCAAACAACTCCTTCCCGATGAACATGTGGAACCACTTGCCAAGCTCCACCCAGGTTTTGGTTTTCAGCTGGGTCTCGGTATTGGCGGTAACTACCCCACGGGTGTTTGGGAAGGTGGACATTCCCCATAGAATGAGCCAAGAGACAATACAGGACTTGCCGACTCCGTGACCACTGGCTGTGGCTTCTTGAATCGCTTCATCGATTGTGAGAAGCCCAACGCGAATTCGCTCGAGAAGATTCCGTTGCCAATCCTCTGGACCCTCCTCCTTTTCCAATCGCGACCCGGCAACACCCCAAGGGAAAGCGCCAGCGACAAACGCTAGCGGGTCATTGCTGACGCTGGCAAGCCAATCGATAAGGGCGGGATCGTCGCTCAACAGTCGAACTCCGTGATAGGCGGCTTACCTCGTGAAACACGGCCTTCGTTAATCATTGTAAGGGTGCGGATTTTATCAGCTTCAGCCTGAGCATCAGTGCGGGCTAGAAGTTTGTCAGAAGTTCGAATTAGGGACCATAGATACTCGGTAGATCCAGGGTTGATCTTAGCTCGAATCTCTTCGGCTCGCCGGTAGACTGGGTCGATGATCTCGCGGTAGAGTTTCAATTTGAATTTCAACCAATCGACTCGCCAGTCGGATTTAGTCTCGATAGGAAGAGTTGGAACGCCTAAAGCCGGAGTAGTTGCGAGAGCAAACATCTGTCTACGATTCATGGTCAATCACCTTCGGTCGCGATGAGACAACCTTCGCCGATGCGGCTAGCGCCTGGGCAAGCCGATCCGCGAGATCAACTGTGATCTTCTTCGTTACCACCTTGCCATAGCCCGTGCGATCCGCTGCGCTATCTTCAATCGCTACGAGCTCACGCAAGGGGATATGGTTATCCTCACTATCATCAGTAAGTCGGTCATTGATACGCCTAGCGGCGAGATTTCGATTCGCGATCTTCAATCGAAAGTATTCATCGGTAACCCGACGGAAGCTTTCGTCATCAGAGTTCCGATAAGCCTCCACGCAGGCTTGCATCGAAGGATCCGCTTTCAGTTGCACAATCCGGCCTACGGAATATCCAGTATCAAGTGCAACCTCCTGGTCATTCAAGCCAGCTGCTATCAACCTCGCTACAGCATGATAGCTATCGCGAAAGACTTTGAACGCAGGAAGCTTCGCGCGGTCTAGGTTTTCAATGTCTCTGACAGTGAGTTCCCTAGGCTCTCCGATGCTTCGAGCGATAGCTGGTCGTCCTCTTCCAAGCATGATACTTTTGCCAAACTTACCGTTAATCTTCGATCCCGATAGTGCTTAAAGCTCCGCTCAACGAGTCGCCAGGGTTCCTTTCCCTCTTTCGGCTTCAACCTCATTACATATACTTTTTCCATCATCCTTAACAATACCATAGCCGGTTCCACAAAGTCAACTTCAAATTTCTTTCCCTACGCCTTCGTGAGCGAAGTGAAGACCCATATGTTTGAAAAACACATAGAGTTTGCGAAGGGAGAGTGGCCCGCCCGGCAAAGCCAAGTTTTGGCCCCCACCCCCGTCAAGCTCACGAAATCGTGAACAAAGCGCCATAATTCGGCCGCAATTGCATGCGACAGTGGACGGGTCGGCAAGCCTTGCGCCCAGCCGACGGGCTGTTTGATAGCGATGGAGTTGACCATGAGCGATCAGGGACAGACTGCGCCTCAGGGTGTGGACCTAGCGGCAGCTTATCTCGCGATGGTAGCAGAGGTGAAGGCTTTGAAAGAGGCCAATGCCAAGCTGAAAGCCAATGGCGGGAGCAAGCTAGGCTTCAAGGTTACAGACAAAGGCGGAGTCAGCGTCTATGGAATGGGTAAGTGGCCAGTCACACTCTATGCTGGCCAATGGGAGAAGCTGTTGGCGGTCAAGGAGGATATTCTTGCATTCCTCGAAACCAACAGGGCTAAGCTTTCAGTGAAGGAATAGCTTGCCAGGGGGAGCGCGAATGCTCCCATCCCTTCTGGGAAAATATATTCCAGAGGACTAAAGTCGGGATAAAACCTGGACAAAAACCGGCCTTGGCAAGCCAACCAGACCTGCGACCGATATCTCACCTACGGTGTTAGCCTTGTTATCCCCTGGTATTCCCCTGGTATTCCCTGATACCTTGATATACCGGATATGCCGGCATACCTCATTCCCTGGTACATCCCTGTAGATCCCCTCCTGATGTCCTGACAAACCCCTAGCGTATGCTAATCTTACTATCTAAAAAAAAAAAATTTAGAAATAAGGGGAGTACCAGGGGGTTGTAGGGATACAGGGTATTCAGGAATGAGGGAAAAGGGGCCAGGAGAGTATGGGGTGGGATCGGAGATATCAGGGGATAAGGGGATACAGGGGGAGTACCAGGGGATAACCAGGGTAATACATGAATAGGGAAGACCGAAAATAGGAATTTCACAGGTTGACAAATGGAATATTATGTGCTAAGGTGAAGTTAGGATAAATCAATGGAGATAGGCGATGAAAAAGCTAGCATTGATAGCACTGAAAGACCCAATGTTCTGGGTCTGCCAAGTGTTAGCCTTTGGAGTCTGTTGGTATTACGGTTGGTTTGGGCTCTGATAGAAGCTGGGGAGGAAGCTCCCCAGTGTAGGTTATTGCAACGGAGGATCGAAAATGGCGAAGTTGACAGTGACGATTGAGCTTGACAACGAAGGGTTCGATAAAGCTTATGGTCCTGGAAGCGTATGGTGGGTGAGAACGTATGCGGGGAGTGATCCAGAGTATGTAGCTGAAAGGATCAGCGAATACAAATCGCTGGAAGGGGAAGCGCTTGAAGATGCGATTGTAGATATCCTCGGTGAGGGTTTCTACGATTGGCACAGCAATGAGTTAATGCAGATTACAATCGACGGCAAGCATTGCTGTGCAGGCTGTGGTAAGGTTGAAGGTAGAGAGCATCAACCTTGGTGCTATATAATTGCAGAGCCAGAGGTTACCGCATAGCTTCGCTCTGGCCAAGGCGTAGGGCGCGAATGCCCTATTGCCAGAGGCGGTTTATTTGTTACATTGCAACCGAAGGAGTGTGACGATGTCGAAGAAGCAGAAGCTTGAGAGTCTGCAAAGCCTTGGGATACTGAAAGCGAAGGATGTGAAACAGGTGCAGGCTGCGCTTGCGAAGCCCACGCTTGTACCACATTATATCACTGCTGCGAGTGTAAACTGGGCAAGCCTTGCAGTTGTGGTAGGGCTTAGCTATGCTTCGCTAGCGATTGTGATAGGCGTGGCATGGAGGTTGAGTCACTAGCGAACATTGGGCAGGGTTGGGATAGGAACTGACCCTGCCTGTTTGTTAATAATGGAGGAGAAGGCAAATGCAGAGTATTGGCTATGTTTACTATCCCTATAGCAGAAGTGGTGATAGCCCCTACAGATTTGATATTCCAAAGGGCTCAGACTTGAATAAGCTTCTAGATGAAATGCGCAAGGCCCATCCTAGGCATCATAGGATTGTGCTAAAGGTTTACAGCAATCCTTACGAAGACTGGGATATGCAAGGTGAGAAAGTTGAGTGGTTATATGGACGAGATAGAAATAGTCGACCATATGCGTTTTATGTTGACTAATTCTAAGGGAGGCGCAAATGCTTCCCGATTTGTTAAATTGGTGAAACGGAGGATCGAAGATGGATTTTAACATTCAACTAACCCGTGTGGAAGGAGAGGTGTTGATGCAAGCTATCGACAGGGCACAAAACGAAACATGCTACGACTTGAATAATCCAACGAAGTTTCCAGAGGGCACGGCATTCTATTTAAGGCTGGAAGCACTAAGGATCAAACTTATGGAGGCTATGGAATGAAACTCGACGAGCTAAAAGCGGCAGCGAATGCATATCTGGATGGCGATGCAAGTCAGGATAAGTTCCACGAGTGTATCCTGACTTTTCTCGATGCCGCTACGCCAGAGGACTACAACGCCTTCGCCCTCTGGATCGTGGAACAAGGGAAAGGGAAGGAGCACTAGAATGGACGGAATCGTAGGTAAAATGATCAAGGCAGATACTTTAGTCACTGGCTTCGAAGCTGGTATCTGCCTTGCAATAGGCATAGCTGTACCCGAGCTTTGGTTCTTCCTGCCTGTGTCTGTAGTGTTTCAACTTCAGATGTGGGATTGCATTAGGGAGTATCGAGGATATCGAGAGTGAGAATATAGTTAAGTCTTAAGTTGGAACAAACGGAGAACAAAATAAATTTCTCGGTTCTCTGTTTGTTCTCTTGACGACCATTGGGACATCTGCTAAAGTCCCGTTTGTCAGTTGCGAGAAGCTGACGTTTGCAAACAACCAGGAGTAAACAAGATGTCTAAGATTAAAATCCCAGTTACCAAAGGCGAAGTCGAGCTTGAGGTTGACAGTGATCTTGTCCCACAGCATGTGTTTGAATACATCGTTGCACTGGGACTGAAGACGTTGTTAAACCGAGGCACGACGAAGGTTACCAAGGCGCTCATCCCGGATGAAACAATGCGGAAGGGTGAAGCGATTGTTATCGCGGAGGCACAGCTTGCGGCAATCTACGCTGGGAAGATCAGGATGACCGGTGGAGTGAAAGTCAAGGCCGCCTCTGGCGAGGTTAACACGGAGGCCATGCGCTTGGCACGGATCATCGTCAAGGATACCATCAAGGCCGACGGTGGGAAAGTGTCTCACTACGATGCGAAGGAGATTACGAAGGCTGCGAAGGATTATCTCAACGCCGATCCTTCGATCTTGGAGCAGGCCAAGGCGAACATCGAAGCGCGGAAGACTGTAAAGCCGAAGGTCGCGATTGACGTCAAGTCCATCGCTGTAAGCACGAAGAAAGTCGCAGACGCTGAGGCGAAGAAGGCCAAGGCGAAGGCAGAGACTGCAGCGAAGAACAAGGATAAGGCACCGTTGTCAGCGACTCAGGCTGGCAAGACTGCAACGCGGGCTGTGCCTGGAAAGAAGGCGAAGGCAACGCCGGCTCACGCCTAAAGTTAACTGAAAGGTTAGGCCCTGGGGGCTAATCGCCCTTGGGGCTTAAGGCTGTCTAGGGCCGTCCTAGATTAACACGGAGACTAATGTCATGACTGAAACAAATGCTGTCCAGGTCAGCAAGGAGGAAGAAATGACAGGTATGGTAGCGACGATGGTTACGTTTTTGCAAGATGCTACTAAGCTGCCAACGCTTCGGAAAGAGCTTGAGTCCTTGAGGACTGAGTGTGAGAGCTTGAAGCGGGAGAAGGGTGATTTGCAGGCTGAGGTCAGTCTGGAACGGGAAGCGCATGCAAAGAGTTTGGAGCAAGGTAAGGTCTGGATGGACAAGGCCACTAGGCTTGAAAATAGATTGTCAAGCTTGCAACATAAGTTCGACACTATCCAAGGGATCGTTGCTGCGGCAATGGCAGAGGCTCGCGCTGATGAGCCCAAGCCTGCTATCGTAAACCCTACGGAACCCAAGCCATGGACCCCTACGGAGCCGCTACGCTCTGCCTCTTGGTGATCGCGATAGCCATATTTGGCCTTCTTGAGTGATACCTATGGGCGAGTTTGTCTCAGGACGGCCTCGCCCTAGGGTCTCCAGGGTCCCCAGGGATTTTTTGTTATTTACATTTCCATAAAAGTGTGCTAGGATATAAATCTAAGATCGGGAGAGGGATTAATGGTCTACAATTCATCAAACGCAGAATGGAACGCTTCCATATCACTACATGGAAGCAGGCCAAATCATTTCTGTTTACGGTACCCAAATTCTAAGCATACAAAGTTTAAGCGAACTTTCGTTTACGAAATGAACTTGGAAGGTTTTGCAAAGGCTATCAAGGACATGCAAGAATACGATAGCCTTTGCAAAACACCAATGCATAAAGGGAAACTGGATAAGAATTTTGTGCAGAGAATGGTTGACAGGAAAACTTAAATCTAACAATGGAGGCGTAAACGATGAAAATCCTAGAAGTTCTCTTCGACACTGACGTGATTCATGAGTATGACGAACATCATAAGTGGAGTTTGGATAACCATTGCCTAGACATCCATGATGTCCTTGGCGAGCCCGTCGCGAGTTATCACTGGGACGAAGTTGTCTACGTTCGCTACGCGGATAAGCCGGAGGCAAGCGATGTACATCCGTCCAGTTGACAATCGAGGCTGGCTTGTCCCGAAGGTAGGGACGAAGTTTCGCGAAGTGTACAACATGCTTCGCCAGGGGTTGAACACGAAGCAAATGGTGGAATTTCTTCCGGGTTCAACCCCTGGCAACGTTCGCCAGATGGTCTTTCGAATTCGGAACCCGAGGGTTATACCGAAGGCTCGCCCGAAGTGGATCATGATTTCACAGACGGAGCCGTCAACCTCGGTTGGTGACCTCCCCGCTGCGTCTGTGTGACTTGCCCAGGGCGCAAATGCCCTTGGGTCTTTCAAAGGAATAGGCAATGCAAAGCGATCCACATGAACGAAATGGAAGCTGGTATTTCTACGACGAGACTGCAGATGAATACGGACCGTATGATAATAAGGCTGTGGCGGAAGCAGCTATGATCTTATATGCCCATTGGCTTGAAACAAATGAGCAGTATGAGGTTATTCGCAATGAAAGCTGAAGTTGCAGTTTGCACAGTGGTTGAAACAAAGTTCGAACCTTTGCAAAAGGCATATTTAATCGTCGTGGAACTTGGCAAAGGTGCGTACTTGAACATGCTGTGTCCCTACGAGCATAAGCTTGAAGTTGGGGACAAAGTGAAGTTGTACGTAGATATACCATTAATACTGGAACGGTTTGACCCGGCAATGATAGGTGGAGCATGAGAGAAGATTTCAATCTGTTAAAAGATGATGTCTATTCGGTTCGGACCGAAGGGAATCGCTTGAGGATAACGAAGTTCACAAAGGATTTACATCCGGTTCAGTTTTACTGCGTTGAAGAGACCGCTGATGGCGGCTATCGATGTAATTGCCCACAAAGCAACCGCGGACCATGCAAGCATTTTGACATCATGGATAGCTACGCGTTGTATCCGGAACGGATTGACAAAGGCTGGTTCTACTGTCACCAGACAGGGGACTGGTTTCCACCAATCGAAGGATCATCTCCAATCGAACCCCCCGCCGCAGGGGGTGGTGAAGCAGGATTGGACCCCTCCACTGCTTCACCAGTCACGCCAGAGGTTGAGACAAGGCCTCCTGAGTCTCCCTCTGGCGTGATGGTTTTTAGCGAACCGTTGAAGCGTAGAATCTAACCACAGGAGAATGTCATGAGAACCATAGATGGAATTGAGGTTATCAATGCTACTAGCGACTTTCAATTTGAAATTAAGCCAGATCATATTTTAAAGGGAATTCCACTAGATAAGGAGCGGTGTGCAGGAGCTATTGCTTGTGCAGAGGCTATTCCAAACTGCGTTCGCGCAAAGTTTTACAAATCTCGAATCTTTGTATTGCAGCAAATTAATAACACTAATGAATTGATTTGGATTAGATATTCTACGACAAAGAAGATGTTGGTGCTGGAAGCTATTAATGATGTATCTGTAAAATCAATGGAACAGGCGCAGAAGTACGCTGGCGTATTTGTTCTAAAGGCGCCTACAAACCATGACAAAGCCACAGGTAGACAACAAGGTACAGATAAAAATCCTGAGGCCCCAAAGACAAAGCGGGTTCTATCTCCTATCCCGATGCGGGATAATGCTCCTACGAGGGACACATGACCAAGGCTGGCAAAACCGGGGCTCCACCGTGGGCTCGGCTTACCTGGTACGATAGCGAGGCCATTTATATGGAACTACCTGTCGTCGGCCACCCACCAATCATTCAGAAATTCCTCTGGACCGACGCAGGGTTGAACAAGGCGTTGAAGTTGATGAAGGTTGAATACGACGCAGCGGGTCCACATCGCGAGAGGAATGGGTGGAGTCTTGACCATCCGATTATCAAACGGGAGGTCCGTGGTAAACCTGCTCCGGTAGCGACGAAGGAAAGCCGAAGCATCGCGAGGAGCATTCTGAAGAAATTGGGGATGATATGATGAGCTGGAACATAGTTGCATCGATACTGTGGGGAGGTAATGTATTCTTTATCACAGATAGTAACATTATCTATAGAGTTTGGGTAGGCATTGGTTACGAGCCTTCGATGGAACAATTGGTAAACGACCAGCAAGGCGAGTATAGCTGGCCTATTCAAGAGTTGCACAAGCTTAAAGGAGGGTGAAATATGAATATCTTTAAAAATCGTGACAAGGCTCTTTCAGACGACTTGCCAGGGCGCGAGGCTATGCCAAGGCCAAGGCTTCCACCAGTCGAAGAGCAGCTTGGTGAAATGGTTCGCGAACGGTTCGCTCCGCAGCCACTGACGTTGGACAAACGCCGCGAGAGACTTGATTACCACCTGGGTGAATTCGCAATGCATCACGATGCTGCAAGGCGTGAAGCTACGGCGTACTTGGAAGAACACGATGCGATGATTCGCGAGTTGGAATCGGAAAAGGCCAAAATCCAAGACCACCTTGCAACGCTTGATAAAATCGCGGCAGGAATGCCTGCATTCGGAGGGAAAGATGAAAAAGATCATAGCGATGATAATCCTGGCGATAATGGCAACGCCAGCCCTGGGCAAACAGTGCCAATCAAACCCATCGAAGGGTTTAACAAGCCACTACCGCTTAATCGACGGTAAGAAATGCTGGTACCAAGGGAAAGGCATGGCGAAAGCTGAGCTAAAGTGGAGCAAACCCAATGGAATGGCTCGCAGCGTTTCTTCTAGTGGTGTTAGTCCTGTCTCTACTCGCGTACCTATGGATGAAACTGTGCCCCTGACTTCGAGGGTGAACTTGGCTATCGCAGACTGGACCCTGGATATCCGAGGAATGGCGACGCCACTGTCGAAACAACTTGTGCTCGTTTCAGCGTTGGAACAGGAGGCAACGGACTACGCCATTGACACGATGTGCGGAGAGGTTACCTGGGGCGTCTGCGGAGGCAGGCATGGACCCTAGAATGGCTGCCTTCGCATTGCTTGTAATAGCGTTCGCAGGAACTTACATCTGGATACTCGTCCACTTTTTGGTAAAATGGTGGTAGGGATGCCAGAATACACTCCCAAGCATTGCACGGCGCCTGAGAATAGGCAATGCTGGGAGTGTTATCAGGGATTTGCTCTGCGAGTGTTTGAGATTGATTTGGCAATAAAGAGGCTGGAGTTGACAACAACTTGTAGCAAGGTGATAGAGAATCCCTCTAAACACCTTGCTATAGATTTATCTGCGATTGCAAATGCCTACGTTGATTTGTTAAATTCCCAATGGCGAGAGATGATTCGCAAGCCATTTGAATTCCACCGAAGCCTTTCAGAGATTATGAAATCGAAGATCGAGCCCATGAAGAGGAGGATCTAAATTGGGTAAAACCCCAGCCTTCGTCGTAGACATGAAATCCCATCCACGGAGTATGAAACATGGCAAACATAGGCGAACCTCTCCGCCGGCACACGGTAGTCCCGTTGACGGAGCCAGTTCCACCGACGCACGAGCCAAGGCCTTTGCTACCTTCAGAGGTATCCCCATCCACACCGTCCCCTTCGACCTGTCCCCTGGAGCCGTTAATACCATCGATCCCGGAGTTGTTGCCGACCAACTGAAACCAAGATCAGATATGGTGACATACGTATCACTTGCATTTATGTCTAATCATCTCCTCGATGTCATGATTAAGCCTAAGCCTTCCATCCCACACGCCGGCATCACCGCTGGCGAAATCGAAGGGCGCAGGCTTTGGTGGGTTACCGCCAATGGCGATTTATCATCGCTTGCGCATAAGTATTTATGGAAACCTGGAGAGGTAGAGACTGGGGATATTAACGAAGTTGTAGGTTGGGCATTCTTAGGGCCTATTAAAGGCGGCGTCTACGCCTTTAAAAAACGGGATGAAATGGCGATCCTCCTTATCGACATGGAAGAGACCTATATGAGACATCGCTTAAATATGGAAGACTTGGGTTATCCAGTTATTGTTGGCTTCGCCGTTGGCACAATTAAACTCTGGGGCGAAGTCGTAGAGCACGAGCATGGGTATCGAGCAAGCTTTGCGAGAGTGAGGTCGATTGATTACGCCTGGCTAAAGCCGAACTCTCACGAAGAGTTTATCAAAACCCAACTTAACAGGTACCTTCCATGAGCATCCCTACGCAAGGCGAGGAATTTTCTAAAATCATCGAGCATCTGCGGAAGGCTCAGGAATCCATGGCAATGATAGCCCATCTGGAACGTGATGAACATCCTGTCGTCGCCCGTGGATGGCTTGCCTGGAGCGAGCAGATGGGGAATATTGTGTTAATGGTAACGAAGTTTGCAAAGCGAGGATTGAATTGAGGATCATGAGATGACAAACGATGTAACTAAGTTCCACGCTGATCCACATTACAAACCTAAAATGACCGTCGACGACAAACTCGACGCTCTGATGCAAAAGCTGATAGAGATTGATATTCATGTAGCCGAGCTTCGGTCGACGTTGGTCTCAACTTTCAAGGATGAATTCTCACTCGAGCGAAAAGCAGCTTCGGATAGGCTTGGAGCTACGCTGCTCACGAGGATGAAAGGCGAATTCATGGCAAGGGAAATGACAGCGCCTAGTGGTGGATACTGGTGTGATATTTGTAATACTGCCTATCCAGCGGATATTCAATGCAAACATGGGAGGCCAGGATGACTTCTGGCGATATCGATGATCGACTCGGTCCAAAAGGCGAGCTTGAAAGACTTCGTGCATCGCACGTACAACTCGACGTATACTTGTCTCACCTGGAGTCTCGTCCAGTGTTGCGGGCTGGGGTTCCTTTTGGGGCTGGGATATCAACAGATGGACAAGTTGTCTATATCGATTCTCGGCTCGACACTGTTGTTAAC
>Ga0137418_10003753_pt1 | contig 13973 bp, 11 predicted proteins | sample CZODoug3_1_2_16f_FD_122242 | JGI IMG/M metagenome (GOLD analysis project Ga0137418, IMG submission 122242) | Vadose zone soil fungal communities from Angelo Coast Range Reserve, California, USA - CZODoug3_1_2_16fungal (Hybrid Assembly) | ecosystem: Environmental > Terrestrial > Soil > Vadose...
GCCAGGTGCAGATCATCACCAACCAGTTCTCGGCGGAGTTCGGCGGGCACTCGGCCGGCGTGATGAACATGATCACCAAGAGCGGCAGCAATACCTACGCGGGGGCCGCGCTGCTGGTGGTGCGGCCAGGCGACCTCGACGCGATCCCGCCGCTCGCGACGCAGAAGGTGCCGTTCGATCAGCAGCAGTTCGGCGGCAATCTGGGCGGCCCCATCGCCCGCGACCGCGTGTTCTTCTTTGGCAGCTACGAGCGGCGCCGCGAGCGAAGCCAGGTGTCGGTGACGTCGCCGGAAGCGCCGGGGACGATCATTCCGACGCCGGCCGACGAGGATCAGGGGCACGTGCGGGGGGACTTCCGGTTCTCGCCGTCTCAATCGCTGGCTGTCCGCTACAACATGGTGCGGTGGAAGCAGGACAACGAGGGCGGCGGCCTGCAGCTGCCGGGCACCGGCTACATCTGGACGAACAACGTCGACACGATTCAAAACACGTGGACGTCCATCGCCTCCGACCGTCTGCTGAATGAAGTCCGCGGACAGTGGTCGCGCTACTACGATCTGCGCGCGGCGAAGTGCGACTGCGTGCAGTTCAACCGTACCGGCTATTCGATCTCCGGCGGAGTCGCGACGGGCACGTGGGGCGTCATTCCGGAAGATACCTGGGACGTTTCCGACACGCTGTCGTTCTGGCGCGGCGCCCACTCACTCAAGATGGGCGGCGGCGCGACCTACGATGTGACCACGCAGCGCTATCTGCCCAATCAGAACGGCATCTACAACTTTGCCGGCGGGCCGGCGGTCGCACCCGCCCCGAATCTGTTCACGCAGGCGTTCGCGCTCGTGCCCGGGCAGGACGTCATCTACCCGAAGGCGTGGGTCTTCAGCAGCTTCGTGCAGGATGACTGGCGCATCGGTCACAACCTGACGCTGAATTACGGCCTTCGCTACGATGTCGAGGTCGTCAACGACATCCCGGACTGGCCCGCCCCGGTCGACAAGAACAACTTCGATCCGCGCGTCGGCTTCAACTGGGATCCGCGCGGCGATCAGCGGTGGTCCGTGCACGGCGGCGCCGGGCGTTTCACGCAGCAGAACCCCATCTTCACCATCGTCAAAGGGGCGGTCCTGGGCCGAAACGGCATCGTGACGCTCGCTCTGCCACCGAGCGATCCGGCCTTTCCGGTCTTTCCGAACGCGCTCCCGGGCTTCCCCCCGGGCGCGGTGCTTCCAGCGCGCAATATTCAGGAGATCTCGCCGGATCTGGAGAACGAGTTCGCGTGGCAGTTCAGTCTCGGCGCGCAGCGGCAGCTCGGATCGCGTACCAGCGCATCCGTCGATCTGAACGTGAACCGCAGCCACAAGCACGGCTTCCTCGACACCAACTATCCAACGCCGATCTCGAGGGACGAGATCAACGCGGGTGGCGGCCGCGTCGTGCGGACGTCCGCGCAGGCGGACCTCACGCGGCCGATCAGGCCGGGACTGAACGGATTCCGGCGCATCGAGGTCCTCACAAACGAAGGGCGGACGTGGTATCAAGGCGTTCGGTTCGGTATGCAGCATCGGACGGACCCGCTGCTCGTGTCGCTCTCGTACACGCTCTCCGACGCCGAGGATCGGTTGAACCATTGGGAAATACCAGAAGACAGCTCGAACCCGGAGCTCGATCACGCGGACTCCGCATCGAACACGCCGCACAACTTCGTGGCGTCGGCGACGTGGAACGTGCCGGGACGGGGCGCCGCGCTCGAGGGCTGGCGCCTGAGCACGGTCGCGCACGCGCAGAGCGGGAATCCCTACAGCATCCGCTACGCGCAGGACCTGACGGGCACGACGCAGGTCTTCTGCACGGCCCAGCGGACCTGCAACGTGACAACGCCCGCGGGACGAAATACGGCTCGGAGCGCTCCGGTCCGATACGCGGACATCACGGTCACGCGCACGTTTACGCTGCCCCGTCGTGACCGCCTGGAAATCCGAGCCGACGTGTTCAACTTGTTCAACAACGAGAACTACACTGCGGACGGGTACATCGGCATCATCGGCAACGTCAATTACGGCAAGCCGACGAGCAATGCGTATCCGGGCCGTCAGTTCCAGTTCGGCGCGATCTATCGCTTCTGAAAAATGCCGCGTCCGACCGACCTTGGCTCGCTCGCATCTCAGGCGAGCTGCGGCTGGCGGGCGCGCCCGATCGCGGCGTGGCTTGCGGCGGCTGCCATCGCCACGTTCGTCTCGACGGCGCGTCCCGCTGGTCAGAGTCCCCAGCGCCCCGTACGTGTGCTCGTGCAGACCGAGCTCGGCGACATTGCGCTCGAGATCGATACGCAGCGCGCGCCGAAGACCGCGGCAAACTTTCTGCGGTATCTCGACGCGGGTCACTACGATGGTGGCACCTTTCACCGCACGGTCAGGATGGACAATCAACCGGACAGCCCGGTGAAGATCGAGGTGATCCAGGCTGGCGTGAACCCCAACCGCGGGAACGACGGCTTTCCGGCGATTGCGATCGAGCGCACGAGCGTGACGGGTCTCCGCCATACGGACGGGACGATCTCGATGGCACGCGGTCAACCCGACAGCGCCACGTCGGGATGGTTCATCTGCATCAACGATCAGCCCTCGCTCGACTTCGGCGGCGCGCGCAATCCCGACGGTCAGGGGTTCGCGGCCTTCGGGCGCGTCGTGCAAGGCATGGACGTGGTGCGGAAGATTCAACGCGCCCCCAACACCGACGCCCAGCGCCTGACGCCGCCAATCAAGATCCTGAAGGCCGCCCGGATCCCTTAGACAGGACACTGACGCGAGAGGCGCTGGCCGTGCGATATGATCGGCGGCCGACGGTACCCTTCATGGATCGCAGACGCTTCATGCAACGCGCGGCGGGCTTCGTCGCGGCGGTCTCCGTCGAGCGCCTCGGGGCGCAGATGCCCGCTGCGCCTGGCGTCAAGACCGCTCGAACCAAGGTGCTGGAGATCGGCTACCACGAGAGCGGCGACGCGGGCGGCTTTCCAATCATCCTTCTCCACGGCTTTCCTGACGACGCGCACGCATACGACGGGGTGATGCCGGCGCTCGCGAAGGCCGGATTCCGCGCGCTGGCCGTGTATCTGCGCGGCTACGGCCCGACGCGGTTCCTCGATCCGACCGCGGCCCGAACCGCGGAGCAGGCGGCGATCGGCCAGGATGTGATCGACTTTGCGGACGCGTTGAGGCTGCCGCGATTCGCCGTGGCCGGTTTCGATTGGGGAGGACGCGCGGCGTGCATTGCATCGGCGCTGCATCCCGATCGCGTCCGCGCGGCCGTCCTCATTGGCGGCTATCTGATTCAGAACACGGTGACCCCGGCGCGTGCCGCCGCGCCCGAGGCGGTCCGCAGGCTCTGGTATCAGTGGTACTTCAACACGGACGCCGGCCGCGCCGGTCTCGAGCAGAACCGGCGCGGGCTCTGCGCGCTGATGTGGCGGGAGTGGTCACCGACCTGGCGCTTCAGCGACGAGACCTTCGATCTGACCGCACGATCGTTCGACAACCCTGACTTCGTGGACTGCGTGATCCACTCGTACCGCCACCGGAACTTCAACGCGCCGGGGGAGCCGCGGTTTCTCGACCTCGAGCGGCAGCTGGCGAGCAGGCCCGCGATTTCGGTGCCGACAATCGTGCTCCACGGAGGCGACGATGCGTTCGGGCGTCCGTCGGCGGAGATCACGGCTGCCGAGCGCGCCACGATGCCACATCTCGTCGACAAGCGGATCGTTGAAGGAGCCGGACACTTCCTCCCTCACGAGAAGCCGGACGCCGTGGCCTCGGCACTGCTGGACGTGCTTGGCGGGACGAGATAGCCTCTTCGCTGCCAGGCCATGGCAATGGATGCAAACCGGTCCGCGAGTGCCGAGCCGTACGTCGTCCGTCGGGCAGGCGCCCATGATGTCGACGCAATTGCCCGGATCTGGCACGTCGGGTGGGGCGACGGTCACGTCGGCCATGTGCCGCCGGAGCTCGTTCGTCATCGCAGCGAGGAGCAGTTCGCCGTCCGGGCGCGGCAACGGCTCGAATGCACGTGGGTGGCGGAGTCGCGGGATCAGATCGTGGGATTCGTCGTCGTGAAGCGCGACGAGGTGGAGCAGATCTACGTCGATAGAACGGCCCGCGGCATGGGTGTGGCGGCGATGCTTCTTCACAAGGCCGAAGCCGAGATTCGCGGCGCCGGCCATCGACGTGGCTGGCTGGCTGTCGTCGCCGGCAACCAGCGCGCGCGGTCGTTCTATTCGCGTCTCGGATGGCGCGATGCGGGCGCGATAATGTACGCTGCCGGGACTGCAGTCGGCCCGTTCGCGGTTCGGTCTCATCGGTACGAGATCGACCTCACCGATCCTGCCCCCGACGATCGGACGGGACATTGATGATGGGCACGGCAGTCGAGAGGAACGCGGGCGCGGAAAGAGCGCCCGCATGCGGAGGAGGGTTCATGCGCTCACCGATGCCGCTCGTCCTGTTCGTGGGGATCTGTGCCGCCGGCCATACTGACGCGCAGCTCGGCCAGCCGATCACCAGTAATCCAATTCCGGTCCCGATCACGAAACGCGGGCTGACGGTCGAAATCCGCGATGTCGTGCGCCTGCCGGATACGCGCGGGCTCCGGCCGCCGGATCAGGACGTCGTGCCGGCCGGCTGGGCGCGCGTCAGCTTCGTTCGCGACCTTCCGGATGGACGTCGGTTCGTCAACGACTCGCGGGGCATGCTGTACCTGCTCGATCGCAACAATCAGCCGACGCTGTATGCGAACGTCGGCGCCGCGTTTCCGTTCGCGGTCTACAACAGGCTGGAGAGCGGATTCATCGGATTCGCCTTCCATCCCGAATTCGCGAGCAACGGATTGTTCTACACCGTGCACGGCGAGCGCGCGAGCGGCAACCCGGCGACGCCGGACTTCATCCCGCCCGGGTTCACGCGGGCCGATGCGAACCACCACAACGTCATCACGGAGTGGCACGCCACGAACCCCGCGGCGAACACCTTCGAGGGGACCCGTCGTGAACTGCTCCGCGTGGCGCAGATCGTGACCAACCTCACACACCCGTTCGGCGACGTCGAGTTCAACCCGACCGCGAAGCCTGGTGCGCCCGATTACGGCCTGCTCTACACGAGCGGCAGTGACATGGGGTTCAGCAACGGTGGCGGACCGAATGCGAGCAATCCAGGCCAGACGCAGCGCCTCGACACGGTGGTCGGCGCCATGCTCCGCATCGACCCGCGCAGTCCTTCGGTCTCTGGAGGCATGAAAGGACTGGGCGACTACACGATTCCACCCATCAACAAGTTTGCTGCGGACGGGGATCCGAAGACGCTCGGCGAGATCTACGCCTACGGATTCCGGAACGCCCACCGGTTGTCCTGGGACCTCACCGACGGGACGATGTTCGCGTCGGACATCGGCATGAACAACATCGAAGAGATCAACATCGTTCACGAGGGCAACAACTACGGATGGATGAAGCGCGAGGGGCTGTTCGAGAATGGCGTCACGAGACCGGGCGGCGCGCTCAACCAGTTGTTTCCACTGGCGCCCGACATCCTGGACGGAAGGACGAAGGACGGGTTCACCTATCCGGTTGCGATGTACGACCACAGCGAGGGGCAGGCCGTGAGCGGTGGGTTCGCCTACCACGGCCGCATTCCCGCGCTCCGAGGCAAGTTCGTCTTCGGCGACATCGTCCGTGGCCGCCTGTTCGTGGCCGACCTCTCGGCGCTGAAAAAAGCCGACGACGGGATTCCGCAGACCGTGGCGCCGATTGAGGAGATCCAGTTGCACGTGCGTGACCAGGGCGGCAACCGAACGTATGTGACGTTGCGGGAGCTCATCGAAGCCGCGAACGGCGCGACCGCCGTCCGGGCCGACCTGCATATCAGCCGCAGCCGCGACGGCGAGCTCTTCATCACGTCGAGGCAGGACGGCGTGATCCGGATGCTCGTTCCCGATGCGAGCGGCACGGCGCCGTCAGGCGCGCGTGGACGCTAACTGCCAGTCTCACCTCGAGGAGAACACTATGCTCTCTGCCGGAACTCCCGTGACGACTGCGATGAAAGAGGTATTCATCGTGGCGCTCATCGCCAGCCTCGCGTTCATCGCCTCCGCGACGATTCAAGGACAGCGGCCGAAGCCCTTTGCCTGCGACACCGACAATGGCGGGCTGACGCTGCCGGCGGGTTTCTGCGCCGGCGTCATTGCCGACAATCTCGGCACCGCGCGGAACCTCGTCGTCGCGCCGAACGGCGACATTTTCGTGTCCGTGCGAAGCGGCCCGAGAGTCCAGGGCCAGCCTCCGCAGCCCGGATTCATCCTCGGGCTGCGCGACACGGATGGCGACGGCAAAGTCGACGTACAGGAAAAATTCGGCACGCAGGGCGCGACCGGCATCAGACTCCGCAACGGCTACTTGTATTACTCGACGACGACATCGATTGAACGCTTCAAGATGCCGCCCGGCGAGCTGAAGCCCTCGGGGCCCGCGGAAGTGATCGTCGGCGACTTCCCGAGCGGCCCGAACCAGCGTGGGCATCAGGACAAGGACATCGCGTTCGACAACGCAGGTAACGTGTATGTCAACGTCGGTCTGCCGTCGAATGCCTGTGCCGAACCGGATCGACAGAAGGGCGCGAAGGGCGTGGATCCCTGCCCGCAGCTCGAAGAGCATGGCGGCATCTGGAAGTTCAGCGCCGACACGCCGGGACAGAAATTCTCGAAAGCCAGCCGTTACGCCACGGGGCTGCGGCAGGCGGTGGCGCTCGATTGGCACGACGGCAATCTCTACGTCGCGATGAACAGCCGCGATTCGCTCGACACGCTCTATCCGGAGCACTTCACCGTGGACGACAACGTGAACCGGCCGCTCGAGCCGCTGCTGCTGGTCAAGCAGGGCTCCGTCTTCGGCTGGCCGTATTGCTTCTTCGACGGGAAGACCAACAAGATGATTCTGGCGCCGGAGTATGGCGGCGACGGTAAGGAGATCGGCCGCTGCGCGCAGTTCGAAGCGCCGGTTGCGGCGTTCCCCGCCCACTACGCACCGGTGGACCTGTTGTTCTATTCGGGCGGCATGTTTCCCGCCCACTATCGCGGCGGCGCGTTCATGACATCGCACGGATCGTGGAATCGCGCGCCCCAGCCGATGGCCGGATACAACGTGCTGTTCCAGCCGTTTGCCAACGGGAAGCCCTCCGGCAAGTTCGAGGTCTTTGCGGACGGCTTCAAAGGAAAGGATCCGATCATGAATCCGGCAGAGGCCGCGGCGCGTCCGAACGGCACTGCTCAGGGCCCTGACGGGTCGCTCTACATCACCGAGAGCGTCAAGGGCAAAACGTGGCGCGTGATCTACAACGGCAAATGAACATGTCTCGATCGGTTTGGGAGGATTAGATGCGAATTCAATTCGGCAGAACACTCGCGGTATGTGCACTGGCGATCGTGTGTTTCGCGAGCACCACAAATTCACAAACTCCGGCGCCAGGAGCTCAGGCCGCGCCGCCTGCCACCGGCAGCATCGTGGTAGCCTCCCCGACTTACATCTCTATTCCGCTGGAAATCGCCGTCGATCGGCCCGCCGCTGAAGTCTGGAAGCGGGTCGGCAAGTACTGCGACATCGGGGAATGGTTGCGGATCCCGTGCACGATCACGTCGGGGAAAGACGGTGAATTTGGCGCAATACGGTCGGTCGCCAACGAGGTTCTCGTAGGCAAGACCGAGCTGTCGTACACATACACACAGCCTGTCAGAGAGGGCCGGCCGTACAATCTCTATCACGGCACGCTCGAGGCGCGGCCCGTGACGGCGACCACCTCGAAGATCGTCTACACGTTGTTCTTCGACAACTCGATGCTGGCAGACGCCGCGGCCCGCGAGGTGGACACGGCGCGGCGGACCGCACAGTTCACCACGGCGCTCCAGAACATGAAGATTCTCGCCGAAGGCGGTACGCTTCCACCGGCGCCGGCTCGCGGCCGTGCTCCGCTGCCGATCGCCGCAGCGGTCCGCTGATACTCGAATCATCCGACTGCCGCCAGCGCCTTAGCAGTTTCTCACAGACATCGCCCGTGTGCGGCGATCTGTACGGGCGCCGGGCGCCGGGTCAACTCGCAGTGTCGCAGGGCCTGAGAATCGAGTTCACATCTCGTTCAGATCATCTCAGGAAGGCGGCGGCGGCGGCGGAACCGAGTAGTGGAGGTGCACGATGCGCCACCCTTGGCTGGTCCTCTGATACCCGTGGCTCTCCCATCCCTTCGACGTGATGGGCTGCCCATTGGCCAACTTGCCGGTGAACGTCCAGTCGAACACGGCCCAGGCCGCATCACCGGCGACACGAATCGTGAGATGGCTCGGTTGGAGGCTCCGCTCGGTAAAGGCTTTCTGCAGGAAATTGACGTAAAGGCCGTCCCGTACGCTGTCCCAGCCCTGAAACCGGCCGAAGGGGGTCACCACCAGGATGTCGGGGTCTTGCAACCACACCTCGGATCCGAGCTTCACGTCCGCCGTCTTGACCGACTCCAGGTACTTCTCCAGGACCTGCTGAACGCCCTTCTTGTCTTGGTCGATGTCCGGCGGGTGAGCGCACGCGGGCAGCCACGCCGAGACGGTCACCGCCGCGACCAATGTGATCCATCGGTTATGCATGTTCATGTCTGCTTCAGCGGGACCGGGATGCGCCCTGCCTGGACGCTCTCCGCCAGACGTCGAACTCCGTCGTCGATCTCGGTCGGCGAGAGCGCGCAAAATGGCAGCCGGAGGAATCGCTCGCCTCCTCCTTCCGGAAAAAAGGCCAGCCCGTCGGCGAGGTTGAGGCGTCGCGCGGAAGCCTGTGCTCGCACGACAGTGGTGAGCACGCCGTCTGGGAGGGTCAGCGAGATGAAGAACCCACCCTCGGGACGAGTCGTCAAGGCATCCGGCATGTACGCGTCGAGACTGGCGAGGCAGGCCTCCAAGCGTGGAGCGTACAGCTTCTTCAGGCGCTCGATCTGCGCCAACAGAAGTCCTCGGCGGCACCACTCGAGCGTGATTCCCTGCGCGACGTACCCAGGGGAGATGTAGGTATCTTCCGCCACCCTGGCAAGCGCCTTGACCAGAGCTTTCTCGCCGATCATGAATCCGGTGCGTACCCCGGGAGCAATGAGCTTGGTGAACGAGCTCATGTGGACCGTACGGTCCGGCGCGAGCTCATGGAGTGTCGGCTCCTCACTGCCCCGATACCGAAGCAGACGATACGGCGCGTCTTCGACGAGGAGGAATCCGTGTCGGCTGGCAAGGTCCACGATCTGCCGGCGTTTGGCTCCTGAGCAGGTCGCGCCTGCTGGATTCTGGAAGTCCGGGATGATGTAAAAGAATTTTGGCGCGTGCCTCACAAGCGCGCGCTCGAGCGCTTCGATGTTTGGACCGTCAGCCTCGAGCGCAATGCCGACCACTTTCGCATGGTGGCGGCGAAGCAATGTGATGGTGCGGTCGTAGGTCGGAGCCTCGGTGAACACGACGTCGCCGTCTTTGAGCAGGTGCAAGCAGAGGAAGTCAATCAGCTGCAGCGACCCGTTGCCGATGAGGACGCAGTCAACGTGCACGCCCTGCCAGTCGGCGAGCCACTCCCGGAGTGGCTGGAAGCCGGCCGACGGCCCGTACTGCAGCATCGCTGGCCCGTTGGTCTTCAAAGCCGCGCGCGCGGCGTCGATCAGGTCGTCGATCGGAAACGACTCATTGGCAGGGACGCCACGAGTGAAATTGATGATGTTCGGATGTTCGTTCATTCGGTTGTCCGAGTCAGGCCGAATATTACCGCAGCTTCAATCTGGAGTACGTCGCGCCTTGCCATCGGGGCGCCTCACGCGTCCCGGTGCGACGCCAGACTTTCACCACCGGCTGCTGGACTAATTCTTGGTCGCGACGCCGGCCTGGCCGCATTCAGCAGCTATCGTGAAGAACCGCTGCACGTTCTCCTTGCCAATGACGTACGGGTGCGCGCCACCGCGGGCGCGCTTCCGGACGAGGGCGAGCTTTGCTGTCGAGAGGTCGTATTTCGTGTGATTGGAGAGCACCACGTCGGCTCCGGCGCGCGATGCCAGGTCGCGGAAGCGTTGTGCGGACTTTGCATAGGAATCGAACCAGAAGCGGGCCGGGCGCTCGGGGGTGATGTACGCGGCGGGTCCGCGCACCCAGTTGAAGGCCGTGCCGCCCCAATAGGCCGCCATGTGGGTGGTGCCGCCGTCCTTGACCGGGATGATCGACGAGATCGTCCCGAGGGTGTGGCCCGGCGTCAGATACATCGCGATCGTCGTATCGCCCAGGGTGAGCTTCTGTCCGTCGGTGGCGACAACGTCGCGCGTGGGCCTGGCGAAATTGACGCGCGCGCGCTCGATCAGATCCCAATCTGCTCCCGACATGACGATGCGGGCGCCGTGTTCCTGCAGGAATCGCGCGCCGCCCACGTGATCACCGTGGGCGTGGCTGACAATCACATACTTGATTTGCTTCGGGTCGAGCCCCAGCGTCGTGAGCCCCTGGACGACCTCATCCTCCACCGAGTAGTCGAAGATCGCGTCCATCACGATGATCCCGTCCGAGGTCGTGATGGCCCAGGCCGAGTATTCCGTCTGGCCGATGAAGTAGAGGTTGTCGAAGACTTTGACCGGCTCGGAGTGCCACGTGGCGCGGGCGGGTGGGCCCGACGCAGTCGCGGCCGCCGGCGGCGCCGGGGTTATCACGGCCTCGGGTCGGATATAACCGCATGTAGTGTCGAAGATGTCGGTGAAGTCCCTCCCGGCCGCAGCCCGGGCCCGGGCGAAGTGCTCATCGGCGGCGCTTTGCTGTGCGACTGCCGCGGCGCTGAGCGCCAACGCCAGACCGATCGCCGCCGTCCCAGCGATGACCCCAGATCTCATGTCGGCCTCCACAAATGCTTTCGTCGGCGCGCGGATCGAATTCACGAACGAGTTTGGCGACGCTCGTCGGGGTGACGCTTCCCGGTGCGCGGTCGGCTCATTTCCTCCGGTTCGTCGCCACTTCCGGATTCACCCAGGCCCGTAGCGGTTCTCCCTTGAGTCCGGCGATCAAATTGTCGGCGGCGATCTCAGCCATCGCATTGCGGCTGCTGACCGTGGCGCTGGCAATATGCGGGGCCACGATGCAGTTGCGCAGCCCCACGAGCGGATTGCCGGCAAGCGGCGGTTCGGGATCCGTGACGTCGAGGCCGGCGGCGAAGATGGTGCCCTCGAGCAAGGCCGCGGCCAGATCGGCTTCGACCACGAGCGGCCCCCGGGCCGTGTTCACAAACACCGCCGTGGGCTTCATCCTGGCAAACGCGGCGGCGTTGAACATGCCCCGGGTGGTGTCGTTCAAGTCGGCATGCGCGGAGATGAAGTCCGAGTCGGCCAGCAACCGATCGAACGCGACGCGCTCGGCGCCCAATTCGCGCTCGGCCTGCTCGTGGGCCCGCTGATCGTGATACAAGACCCGCATGCCCCAGCCCCCGTGACACCGGCGGGCCATCGCGTAGCCGATGCGGCCCATGCCGACGATACCCAGCGTGCGGCCGACCATGTCCTGTCCGATGTGCCCCATCGGCTCCCAGGTCTTCCACTGCCCGGCGACGGCGTACTTCTCCGACTCGACGATGCGACGGCCGGCCGAAATCAACAGGGCAAAGGCCATGTCGGCTGTGGCGTCGGTCAGCACACCCGGAGTATTTCCCACGGCAATACCCCGCTCGGTGGCCGCCGGAATATCAATATTGTTGAACCCCACCGCATAATTGCTGACCACCCTCAAGCGGGGTGCGGCGTCCAGCAAGGCCCCGTCGATCCGCTCGGTCAATAGCGAGAGCAATCCCTCGCAATCGGACACCTTCCGCCGCAGTACGTCGGCCGATGGTGGCAACGGCTCCGTCCAGATATCGGCATTGCAATACTCCCGCACCTGTTCCAGTCCAGCGGCGGGGATTAGACGTGTGACAAAAACCTTGGGCTTGTTCATGCCACCTTCCCGGGGTTGAAAACGCAAACGGACGGGCGTTACTGGTTCCCGCGCAGCCATTGTAATGTCTCCCCATGCTCGGCTATCTTGTCGCCTTCCAGCCTGCTCGCAGGATCGCTCCTTCGTTGCGAAGGGCCTGGGAATCCGTCCGGTCAAGGGGATCCGTCGACAGCAGGCCGTTGATCGCGAATGACGGAGACATCGCGTCGCGAGCGGTTGCGGGTTCTGCGGGTGCGCCAGGTCGACGCCCTCGATTTCGAGAGTCAAAGAGGCACCGATATGAGACCACGAACGTTGAAGATTGCGGCTGCCTGCATGGCTTTATTCGCGGTCATCCTGTTGAACAACCGGCTGGGTCTGGTCCAGGGACAGCAGAAGAAAACACCAGGGGAGGGGTTTGCAGCCGTCCCCGGACTCAAGGGCGGGCAGGACGTGTTCGGCCCATACGATCCGGTGCAGAGCTGGCCGAAGCCGTTGTCGGAGAGCCTTCCCAACCATGAGGCGTGGACATGGTCCCAGTCCACCGATATTTTTGCCGAGAGTCCAGACCGTGTGTTCGTGACGCAGAAAGGCGAGCTGCCTGTGCTGCCGACGGGGCTCAGAACCACCTGGCTTCCTCAGATCGGGCCCAGCCTCAAATTCCCCGTAGGCGGCGGCGTGCCTGTGCGCGAAACCGCCAGCGCCACGCCGAGCGGGGGCAAGGCCGCAACAGATGGGAGCAACGGCCGGCCCGGCATTGACTGGCGATGGGAGCACGTCATCGTGGTGCTCGATCGAAACGGCAAGATGATCGAAGACTGGTCGCAATGGGACAAGATCTGGGGCCGTCCGCATGACGTGGAGATCAGCCCCTACGACCCGGAAAAACACATCTGGATCGTGGATGCCGACAACCACTTCGTCACCGAGTTCACGCATGACGGCAAGACGCGCCTCCTGACGCTGGGCACGCCCGGCGTACCGGGCACCGACGATACGCATTTCAGCCGCCCGACGTTCATGGCCTTCATGGACGCCAACACCTGGTATCTGGCCGACGGCTACGACGGCACCCGCGTCATCAAGTACGACATGAAAGGCAAGAAACTCTTGCAGTGGGGAATGAAAGGTACTCCTCCCAACGAAAGGCGCCCCGGCTATTTCAACAGCGTGCACGGAATCGCCGTCGACCCGACCACGCGACGCGTGTACGTGAACGACCGCAACAACGGCCGCGTGCAGGTGTTCGACGAAAACGGAAAATTTCTGGACCAGTGGGATTTCGGTCCGCGCCCGCCGATGAACATTCACAGCATCTACATGGGCGCCAACCATATTCTCTGGGCCGCCGACCAGGGATCGAACAAGCTGCTCGCCTACGACGCCGGCGGACACTTCCTCTATTCGTGGGGAACGTTTGGCACCTGCCAGGGCTGCATGTGGGGCGTGCACGGGTTCGCGACCGACAAGGAGGGCAATCTCTACACCGCAGAAGTGAGAACCGGCCGAGTCCAGAAGTACACGCCGCGCCCGGGCGCCAACCCCGAGTTTCTCGTGGGCAAGCCGTGGCCGGGCGTGTGGTAGGAGGAGCGCGGCACAGAAGGGAGCAGGGAGATGTCCCTTTCAGGTTTCGTGAGACTTCGATGTACTCCGCTGATCGTCATCGTCTGGGTTGCACTGCAGGCAAGCAGCGCTCACGGGCAGCAGCGGGGAGGCACGCCTCAGACGGACAAAGTCCAGCCCGTCAACAGCGGCGCCAATCCCTATCGCGTGATCCGGAATTGGGCGCAGGCGCCGGAGGGAAGGGAGTGGGGTGGCTCCAACGGCGTGGCCATCGACCGCGATGGCAGGTCCGTCTGGGCGACCGACCGGTGCTCGCCAGGAACCACGCCCGGCTGTCTTGGCACCAAAGCGAACCCTGTCCACAAATTCGACGAGTCAGGGAAGGAGGTCAAGAGCTTTGGCGGGGCGATGTTCGTCTGGCCGCATGG
>Ga0137418_10003754_pt1 | contig 13972 bp, 11 predicted proteins | sample CZODoug3_1_2_16f_FD_122242 | JGI IMG/M metagenome (GOLD analysis project Ga0137418, IMG submission 122242) | Vadose zone soil fungal communities from Angelo Coast Range Reserve, California, USA - CZODoug3_1_2_16fungal (Hybrid Assembly) | ecosystem: Environmental > Terrestrial > Soil > Vadose...
TATGGAATCGCCATGGGCTGATTCGCGGTCACACTTGCAACGATAAAAACCACTGTCTGTATGAACATCCAGGTGACGATCCGCCCCGAAAAGCCCAAGGCATAAAGCTGTCACGACGAGGCCTCGCGAGCGAAGTAGTATCACAGCGTACCCAGGAGGTGCAGTGTGAAGCATAGTCCTTTTGCCAGGGTGATCGCGGCGCAGCCAGGACTTCCCGAATGCCCATCCATTTCGCGGTCTCACAGAACTTCTCGCCGTACACGCCGTCCCGGTCGCGCAGCAAGTAACGCGGGGCGTTGTCCCAGGGGAAGGCTTCCAAAGCTGTCGGGCTGTCCATTCGGCCGTCGGGTTAGAGGTCACGGCGAAATGAATCGGGCGTCTGCGGTCATGGCGGAGAATCACGAAGGCGAACAGGAGCTGAAACCTGATGGTGGGCACCACGAAGAAGTCTACGGAGACCAAGTCCCTGGCGTGATTCTTGAGAAAGGTTCGCCACGATTGGGAGGGTGGCTTTCTCTTTCGGACCATGTATTTGGCGACCGTCGCTAGCGACACCTGAATGCCGAGTTTCAGGAGTTCGCCAGGGATGCGCGGCGCTCCCCAGCAAGGGTTGGCGAGGCTCATTTTCTGGATCAGATTCCGAACTTCATTGGATACCGAGGGTCGTCCCTCAAGATGGCGACTCTTCCATATCCAATAATGGCGAAAGCCCTTTCGATGCCAGGCGATGACCGTTTCAGGTTGGACGATGGCTAACGCCGAGCGCCAGTTCTTCCACAAGCGACAAAGCCAGACCCACAGCAAGCGGTCCGTGGAAGTGATCTTCAGGCGATTCCGGACAATACCTGGATCAGCCAGCAATCGGGCGATTTTGCGTTGCTGGTAGCGCGCGATGCGTGCAGCATCGAATTCGTCGAAAGCCGAACGATAGTTCTCGCGTTTCTTCAGAATTGTGTCCCAGCTTAATCCTGCCTGCGCACCTTCGAGCACGAGAAATTCGAACAGGCGGCGGTCGTCGTACACCGGCACACCCCACTCTTCGTCGTGATAGCGAATTGCCAGTTCGTTGCGGGCCCAAGCGCAACGAACACGCTCCGTCACGGTCTTTTTTATACTTTTCGGGGCTGCCATCGATCCATGCTACATTCTTTTTCAAGGCGCACTCGGGGGTTTCCGCAAAAGGCGCACCGGACGAGCGTTTTCAAGCTTGAGAATCCGGCTTCAGCACGTTCCAAACGCATGGATCTATGGCTCTTTCGAGCCATGACCAAATGAGTGCTCCTTTTGTAACTTGGAACTCACCGGACTCTCTCCTAGAGTCGAGTCTGCAGTCAAGGCCCAGCGCGCGCTTTCGGCCTGTAACGTGCATCTAATGATTCAGGCCGTTTGCTGGCCGTGGTTGAGCGTGAAAATTTTGGAAGTAGTGAGAATGAAGTACACGACATACCTTTTTTGTCTCGGGGCGCTATCGGTCACGGCGGCTTTACAACCCGCCGTCGGACAAACCTCTTCGGCTGCCTACGTGGCCCGAACTACCAGCGCTCTGCCAGCCTCGAATGACGATCCCCAGGACTCGATGCTCACGATCCGGAAGCGGGTAGATGAGGTTAACGTCCTGTTCATTGCGACCGACAAGCGCGGTCGATTCGTTCGAAATCTGAACCAAAACGACTTCAGCTTTCTGGACGATCATAAGCCCGTCCAATCGATTGTCAATTTCCGTCGTGAAACCGATCTACCGTTGAAAATGGGGTTGTTGGTTGACGTGAGCGGCTCTGTACATACGCGTTTCGACTTCGAGCAGGATGCCGCGACCAGTTTCATGCAGCACGTCATCCGCGCGGGTTTCGACAAAGTTTTTGTAATGGGTTTCAACGGCCATCAACAGGTTTCACAGGACTTCACTGACAATATTTTGCTGCTTTCCCAGGCTGTCCATTCGTTGCGAGACGGCGGCGGAACAGCGCTGTACGACGCGATTTATCATGCCTGCCACGACAAGTTGCTCAAGGAGCAGTCGGATCGTCCGCAGCGTCGGGCTCTTGTCATCCTGAGCGACGGAGATGACAACCAGAGTGAATACACCCAGGCCCAGGCCGTCGAGATGGCGCAGCGAGCCGAAGTGATCATTTATGCGATTTCGACCGACGACAGCGGTCTGATCTTGCGTGGTGACAAGAACCTGGAGAAAATCGCGGAAGCGACCGGTGGTCGCGCTTTCTTCCCGTTCAAGATGAAAGACATCAAGAACTCTTTCGCCGCGATCGAAGACGAGCTACGCAGCCAGTACGTGGTTTCGTATCACCCCGCCGATTTCGATGCCGATGGCCGTTATCGCAGCATCGAGATCAGTGCGCTGAAGAAGGACCTCCAGGTCCGCGCTCGCAAAGGCTATTACGCTCCTCGCCAGTAGTTTTCCTGGTGACACTCCGTCCGATCAATCCTTCTCAAACGACACGAATCGCAGTTTGCCCTGATGTTCGATTTGCAAGGCGAGGGAATCTCCAGACTTGAATTGCGAAAGGGCGCTACGCAGATTCTCCACGCTGTCGACCGGACGACCGTTCACGGCATGAATCACATCTCCTGTTGTGAGTCCGATGTCAGGACCAAACAGGTCGGCCGCCCGGCCCAAAACTGCTACTCCCGATGAAATCCGCAGTTCTCCTAACAAGGGCCGAATCTTGTCGTCCACACTAACGGCGAGGACTGCCAACTGGGGCACCAGGTTGTTCTCGGAATCCGCCAGGTCGAGCAATTGGTCCATCCGCTGTCGCTCCTGGAGCACGGGAATAAACAGGGTCTTCTTTTCCGAATCGCGCAGAATATCCAGCTTCAACACCCGGTCCACAGGATGCAGATAGAGTGCGCCGGTAAACGCCGGCAACGTATCCACCACGCGGTCATCGGCGGCAAGCACAATGTCGCCAATCGTCAAGCCTGCCGCTTCCGCTGGTCCATCAGGCGTGACGTCAGAAATCAGCACGCCCCAACTGCGCTTCAAATTTAGACCGGCCGCCAACGAAGGTGTAATGGTCTGTGCGCCTGCCTCAATCTCAGAGCGATGGACGTGGCCGTATTTCTTCAAACTCTCGTAAACGAATTGCACGACCCGGGCAGGAATGGCGAATCCCAAACCCTCGCTTCCACCACCGCCGGAAACAATGAAAGTGTTGATCCCGACCACATATCCGTCCATGTCCACCAGTGGACCGCCGCTGTTGCCAGGATTGATGGGTGCGTCGGTCTGGATGTAGACCATGGCCTTGTTCGGATCGGGCTGGCGAGCGACCGAACTCACCACGCCCATGGTGACCGTACCCTGCAGTCCTTCCGGACTGCCGATCGCCAAGACCAACTGGCCTTGGTGCACGCCTCGGCCCGTGCCGAGCGGCAAAATGGGTAAGTCCTTCGCGTTCACTTTCAGCAGAGCAAGATCGGACTCCTGGTGCATCCCCACGAGTTTCGCGTCGAGGATGCGACGCTTGCCCTCGGGTTCCAGCACTGCGCTCTCGGCCGCCGGTACCGGCAGCACCACCCGAATTCGCTGCGCCCCCTCGACAACGTGGGCATTGGTGATAACGTAGCCGCTGGGATCGACCACCACCCCCGAGCCAATTGCCTTCTGGCGTGCAATCAGCGCTGCATCCGTCCGACCACCGTCCTCAATCGGACCGTAACCGGTTACCAGGATCTGCACCACTCCCTGGGACGCTTTGGCTGCCAGCCCTTCCAGCGCTGAATTGAGGGCCGTCAGGAACTTGGGCGTGGTAGAAGCGGGCTTGACGACCCGGTCCTTGGTGCCAGCTGGCGGCTGTCCTATAGAGGGACGGCCGTCGTCGGTTGGGCGCTGCCGGTGGTCCAAGTCCTGGGCCCACGCATGGGAAAAGGGAACAGAGGCGAGAAGAACAAAAATGATAGATCGGGAGAAAACACCGCCAGAAAAGTCTTGAATTCGCATGAGCGACGACTCCTTCACAACGGATCATCCATCGAACCAGGTCGTAGGTGATTGTCCCAGAACGGTAGATGATTGGGAAAACCCAGTGGGCGCCCATTTTGGAGGCCTGGTCACCGGGTCACCACCCCCAGGGAACCTACTTCCTACCCATAACTAAAGGGTGATCAGGCTTTTATCAGGGGTATCATCCGTGATATAACCGCCCCATAGCAGACGTTTTTGCACCCTCAGGAAATGTGGTAGCGCGAGCCTGTGCCGCCAAGCGAGGCCGCAAACGGAGGAGGGATTGTGTCCGAAGCTCGGACTGGTAAGCGATTCCCGTTAGAACTGCCGATCAAGATCCATAAGGAAAATGCCTCGGGCGAGGCCAGTGGCATGACCGGAAATCTCAGCGCCGCCGGCGTTTACATTCGCGCCGACGCATCGCTCGAAATGGGTTCCCCGGTGGAGTTCGAGATTACTCTTCCCCCTGAGGTGACTGGTGGCAAGGAGAACGTCGTCATCCAGTGTCGCGGACGGGTTGTCCGCACCGACGAGTCCAGCACCGATCCCGACGGTACCCGCGGGGTCGCCTGCGTGATCGATTCTTATGAGTTCGTACGCAACTCTTAACCTCGGAGCGGTGTCGAGATGCTCAAGTTAATTCTGGCCGATAACCAGGCTATTTTTCGCGCGGGAATCGCCAAAGTTCTGGCGGTCGAAGACGAAATGCGCATTGTGGCGCAAGCGCAAACTCCCGAGCAGATGTTCATGGCGCTGGATAAATTCCGCGCCGCCGTCCTCGTTGTAGCCGGAGGATTCCAGTCCGACTTCAACGCCATCGTGCAAGGGGCAATCAAGAACAAAACCCGCATCGTGGTACTTGCGGATACTGGCGAGAGCGCGCAGCGCTATATGAGCAACGGTGCGCACGGAGTCGTGTACCGGAACGTCACTAGTCCGGCGCTGGTTGATTGCGTCCGCAAAGTCGCGCGGGGTGAGAACTGGGTTCAGGACGTCGCCGTGCCCAGCGAACTCACCGAAAACGATATGGTCGGTCTGCGCGTGCGGGACCGCCTTACCGCGAAGGAACTGCGCATCGTCGCCTTGATCGTGCAGGGGTACAAGAACAAAGAGATCGCCTCACAACTCGGCACCACCGAACAGGTGATCAAGAATTATCTGCGCAACGTCTACGACAAGATCGGAGTATCGGACCGATTGGAACTGGCGCTGTTCACGATCCATCACCGTATTTTGAACGAAGCGGCAGCGGCCACTGCTGCTACCAATCAGCCGCAGGCCGGAGCGGGAGTCACGCCGTAAGCCAGGATTTCTGAACGAGAAGGCCGCCTTTGCGCGGCCTTTTTCGTTGGCCCAAAAAGGAGAGGTCTGCCAGAAATTTATGACTGATAGTCATGCAAACGTGCGCTGACCATGAACATTGCTGTCTTCGGTAACTTCCCGTAACTCCCCCTTGGTGCCATTGACCCGGAAACTGGTACCACGTCATAGTAGTCCACATGGCACTAGGCTGGTTGAAGGTAGGCACCGGGCTGGCGCTAGGTGTGATCGCCGCATTCCTGATGATTCACCCGGATGCGGACCTCCTGGAGTGCATATTCCATCCAGGGCAGGACGCGAACCAAGACTTGGCGTCGATCACCGTTGTATTGGACGGACCTCCGGTAGTTGCTGCGACCGCTCCGCAAGACACCACCCCCGTTTTAGCCGCGTATCGTCCGGGCTCCCTGGATCTGCAGTTTGTTCGTCTTTGTTAAGCTTCGAGACCCTAATCGTGGTGCGATATCTGGATTGCCGGATCAGCGCATACACGACGTCTCTTTCGGCCCCGCGCCGGGGAACGAACCGGTAGTGGCTAGTCTCCGTGGCTGCAGGCCGAGAGTGGGAAGCATGGTTTCGACAGACCAGGCGTGTAGGCCTGGAGAGTTACGCGAGGGTATGTTCAATGGATGGAATTAAGGCTAGTGGAATTCGGGTGGTGATCGCGGAGAACACGCGGATGGCCAGCCGACTGCTCGCCGATGCACTGAGCCAGAATAGCGCGCTGGAGGCCGTAGTGGCCGCCAGTAGCGCCACGGAAAGTCTGCAGGCGATCTCAGAGATTCATCCCGCAGTGGCGCTGGTAAGCGACACACTCGACGATGATCCCAAGCGCGGCTTCGAATTGGCGCGCGAGATCCGGGCCACGTGGCCAGAGGTGCAGGTGGTGATGTTGCTGGACGGGTGCAAGCCTGAGCCTGTGGTGGAAGCATTTCGGGCGGGCGCGAGAGGCGTCTTCAGCAGGAACGAGTCGTTCAAGGAACTTGCGGCCTGCATCGCGCGAGTGAGCCGCGGAGAGATCTGGGCACGCAGTGAGCATATGGCCTTTGCGATCGAGGCGTTGGCAAGCGCTCCTGCTTCCACCGAAGTAGACTCCGAAGCTTTGCTCACGCTCTCCAAGCGTGAGCGAGAGGTCGTTGACGCCTTGGCGGAAGGTTTGAGCAACCGCGAGATCGGCGAACGGATGGACCTCAGCCGGCACACCGTGAAGAACTATGTTTGCCGGATCTTCGAGAAATTAGGTGTGTCGACCCGCTTCGAACTGATGGTAGCTTTGACCCGAAGACAAGCGACAACGTACCGCAAACTCGCCGATGAGGCAGGGCCGTCTGATCTTCTGCCGGCGCTGCTTGCGGCTGCCGAGGCGGGAGTGGCCTCCGCGCAGTTTGTCGTGGGGCACATGTATCTCTACGGCGAAGGTGTTCGGCGAGACAAAGTACTCGCGTACAAGTGGCTGCTTCTCGCTGAACAGGCGGATGAGGCATTCAGCGACGCCAGCCGTCGAGCGCGAAAAAAGTTAGGTACGGAATTGCTGTCCGTGCAGGTCACCGAGGCGGAACGAATGGTTTCGCAGTGGGTGGGCAACGCGGAGATCCCGTCCCTATCCCGAGAGCCAGGCAGTGTGGGGACGGCCAAAGCCGCCACTGGCGTCGCGTGATTCTTCGATTCGACCCGTGCACGAACCAGGCTGTGCTAAGCGTTGCCAACTCCTGCAGCCGGCTGCAAGAATTCTCAGCCTTGACAGAAGGATGACGGGCATTGCCGAATTGCTGATGGTCCTGATGGGTCTTGGATGGTTGGTTAAATCCGGCGCCCTGAGGCAGTTTCGGAAGCGTGTCGTCTAAATTTCTACAGTGCTGTGCCCGCCTGGGGCGCCGCGATCTTGAGAACTTTTCTCAAAATCCAACTCTCGCTTGTTCGCTTAGCGCCCCTTGACCTCTTCGACCGCGTGTACGCCTGCAGTGGGTTGTGACAGTGTGAGAAACAACAATTCCACGCGATTTGAAACGCCGAGCTTGTCGAAAATCTTCAGAAGATAGTTCTTGATGGTGTGCCGGCTCAAGCCAAGACGCGCTCCAATCTCTCGATTGGTCAAGCCCTCCGCCAGATAGTGAACCACCTCCAGTTCGCGGCGCGACAGCAGGTTCAGGCCGCCGGCATTGATGGCGCGAATTGTCGGTGCCGACGACAGAGCCTCCAGCGCGAACCGCACTTCGCGGCTGCTGGCCCAAACCTGACCTTCGTACACGACACGAACGCACTTGCACAGCGTTTCGAGTGACTCGTGTTTGCTGAAAATCCCGCGTGCGCCGGATCGGAAGGCATCGAGCACAATCTCGCGTTTGGGGGAATCCACCAGGATGACTGCGGGAATTTGGGGATGAGCGTCGTGAAACTCGCGCAACGTAATCATTCCGCCCATGGGGTCATCGTCCAGATTGGCGCTTACGATTACGACGTCGGGATTCTGGACCGTAGCAATCTCCAGAAACTCGTGCGAACTTGAGGCAGAACCGACAATACGGAGACGGGGATCGCGTTTCAGCGCCTCAGCCAGGAGGTGACTGTGGATCCGACTGTTGTCACCCACCAGAACATGGATGGGTCCCTGGTTCTGAAGCTCGGCGGACACCATTGGGTTCACCTCCAACCACATCCCATCGGCAAAGCTCGCCTTTTTCTGTCGTCCTCTCGAGGAAGACCTACGGCTTTACCTGTCTACGACGGGGAACTGCAACGGGGGAGGCGGTCCAAGTTACGAATGTAATACGGCTTCAGCCAGAGTAGCGCCCATCCTCGAGGTGGCACGACACGAAAAAGCTGCACTCAATTGCAATACTGGTCGGAGCGGAGTCCGTGCGGAAGCGGGAGTGGAAACTGCGTGCAACCCTTCGCATTTTTCCATTTTCGTTGCCGGAGCGAAATACTCTTTCGCCAGTGAGGTGCCCTCGGATCAGACGTGATCACCTGAACGCATTGTCGCAGATGAGCAAACCGACGAATGTAAACTATTGTAAAACTTTCGAGCATGCTTACGTTTACAACGAATGCGCTAGTTGGTTCATCACTCGGGAGAGCGTGCCATGGAACCCCACTGTTGTGCCATGTCCCACGTAACGTTACCGGAACTCTGTACTAGTGAGACGGTCGAGTTTACCCGAGTGCGATGTTCCCTGTTCCAGAGGAACAACAACCTTCGCGCAAGAGTTCTTTTGTCACTAGGGCGCTCGACCTCTTGCAGCGATTTGCATCCGCCCGTAGTCTGAGCGTGTTCACCGGCAAACTTGGTTTCAATCCTCCCTCCTGTACGGTGAGTTCCCCGAAACGTGCTGTGCTGGTCCATTTGGATAAAACGGTCACTGTGACCCAGAGGGCGAAGCTATGAGCAGCAGCCAAGTGTGGAGCGTCGAATCACCAGCTCTTTTAGCGCCCAGCGCGGAGGCTGAGTGGTACGCGGTGCACACTTATCCGCGTCACGAGAAAGTGGTCGCGGACCGCATTCAGCAACAGGGCTTGACGACATTTCTTCCCATGCTGACCGAAATACATCGCTGGAGTGATCGTAAGAAAGTTGTGCAACTCCCGATGTTCAGCTGCTACGTGTTCGTTCAGTTGGTTCCCACCAACGAGCAGCGGCTTCGCGTCCTGCAAAACAACGGCGTGATCAGCTTCGTCGGCAGCCAGCGAGTCGGAACCGCGATTCCGGACGATCAGATTGAGGCAGTGCGAACGTTGCTGGAGCAGAGTGTCGATTGCGCGGCTCATCCCTTCCTGAAAATTGGACAGCGAGTGAGAGTGCGTGGCGGAGCTCTCGAAGGTCTCGAGGGTGTGTTCGTCTCGCAAAACGGAGATGACAGCCTGGTGATTTCCGTCGATGCAATTCAGAGATCACTGGCAGTTCGGATCAACGGTTACAATGTCGACCCTGTTTAGCCCCGCATAAGAAATAATCCGACCCGTCTCCCATAGGGCCATTCTCGGAGTTTCACCGTGGAAACAGAAATCAATTCAGCGCGCATGCTGCTAGTCAGTAGAGACCTTTCTACGCTTCGCTCGGTGGCGAAGGTAGGAGAGGCCAATGACTGGCAAATGGAAACGGCGCATAGCGGCTTAGAGGCGCTGGAACATGTGCAGTCCACCCCGTTTCCGGACCTTGTGCTGCTCGACCTGGTGCCGGATGATGCTGACAGTCTTCACACGCTGCGTTGGCTACGTCGCGTGTGCCCGCGAGTGCCGGTGATCCTTATCGCTCAATCGGAGAATCATCACGACATGGTAGAAGCGTTGCGCCTGGGGGCGCAGGATTTTCTCCTCAAGCCTTGGCAGGAGCAACAGCTGGATCGTGTTTTGAAGAGCCATCTGGCCGCGGCCAACCAGCGTGAAACACCTGTCGGCGGCGAAGAGATCGAACGAATCAGCGACAGCCTTTCGTTTGTGGCTGCCAGTCCAGCAATGAAAAAGCTGCGTGCCCAGGCCGAACTGCTGGCGCAGGTGAACGTCCCGGTATTGATCGTGGGTGAACAGGGAAGCGGCAAGGAAACAACCGCGCGCCTGATTCATGAACTTTCCGTCCGTTCGGGGATGCGCTTCCTGAAGTTAAGCTGCGATGCACTCGCAAGCGACCAATTGGAATCGGAATTGTTTGGATCCTCTGCCGACGAGGTCAATAGTGGCGGATACCCCCGGCCCGGAAAATTTGAACTCTGCCACCGTGGGACACTGGTGCTGGAAGAGATCTCCGAAATGTCGCTCGGCCTGCAAGCCAAGGTGGCGGCCGCACTGCAAAGCCCGCGACTCGTCAAGAGAGGCGATGACAAAGCCGGCTTGGATGTTCGAATCCTCAGCACCAGCAAGACCGACCTCGATGCAGCCGATATCGAAAAAAAGATGAACAGAGATCTGCTCAGCCGGTTGAGCGCTTTCACTGTCAACGTGCCGCCGTTGCGGGAACGCAAGGAAGACATTCCGGTCCTGCTGGGGCATTGCATGAGGCGCCTGGCGCGGCACTATGGACTTCCTCCCCGGAACTTGTCGACCCATGCATTGCAGGGCTGTCAACGGTATTGCTGGCCGGGGAACGTGGACGAGCTCGAGAACTTCGTCAAGGGCTATTTGATGCTGGGCGACGATTCGCTGCTGATGCTGGGGGACGGATCGCTGCGCCAGGGAAATCCGCAACCCAAGCTGGAAGTGGCCATTCAGCCCCCTCTCGACAATCTGAAGCAGCAGGCTAACGGAAACGGAGCGGCGTCCTCGACGCCGACGACCGAACCAGCGAGCTTGAAATCTCTGGTCCGGATCGTGAAGGAAGGAGCAGAGAAAAGCGCGATCGCGGGAGCCCTGGACCAGACCCGATGGAATCGAAAAGCCGCGGCACGCTTGCTCCAGATCAGCTATCGAGCGCTGCTCTACAAGATCGAGCAACATCAGATGAGGCCTCCTCAGTTAGCGGACGCCTCCCGGCAACTCGAGTAACGGCAGGAAAGCCAGACCGTGTATAAGCAATTCTTCAATTTAAACCGCGCTCCGTTCGAGCTGTCGCCCGATCCGTATTTTCTGCTTCCCACCATGCGGCACAAGGAAGCGCTGGCCTCCATTTATTACGGAGTGTCGCAGCACAAGGGCTTCATCGTTCTCACGGGTGAAGTTGGCACCGGCAAGACCTTGATGGTGCGCTGCCTGTTGGAAATGCTGAAGCGCCAGCGAACGCTCTTCGCCAACGTCTTCAACCCCCTCCTGTCGTCGAAAGATTTCCTGGGATATCTAGCCTACGAACTGGGTGTTCGTCCGTCGGAAGCAGGCAAGGGTAATCTTCTGCGGGAACTCTACCTGTATTTATTGGCGCAGCACCGCAGCGGGGCAACCGTAGTCCTGGTCGTCGACGAGGCGCAGCAGTTGTCGGCGCACGTGCTCGAGGAAATCCGATTGCTGACGAACCTGGAAACCTCGCAGCAAAAACTATTGCAAATCGTGCTGGTCGGCCAGCCGGAACTCGACCAGAAACTCGAGTCTCCGCAGCTTCGGCAGTTGAAGCAACGCGTCTCCGTGCGCTGCAATCTCGATGGCATGACCGCGGAGGAGACTCGGGAATACATCACTCACCGGATCCGGCTCTCGGGCGGAAACGCGAACAGAATATTCCCGCAGGAAACCATCGCGGAAATCTACCGTTATTCACGCGGCACACCCCGGCTCATCAACACCATTTGCGATCAGGTTCTGGTCGCAGCCTTCGCTCGGCAACTACATTCCATACCCGTCAGCCTGGTGGATGAGATTGCCCGGAACTTCCGGCTTCAATCTTCTGAAACCGTGAGTTCGGTGCTGGAGGGCGGCGCCCCAGACGACCAGAGACTGGTCGCTAATGCTCTCCTTAAGATTTGCGAATCCCTAGAACGAGTGGTGGCGCGTCCCACCCTCGATTCCAAGTTGCCCGGCGTTTCCACGAAACCGATGTAGCCTGGTTTTCCTGAGCGATTCCCTACGTTTCAGCAAGATCCTACCCCGGCACGGTTCGACTTCTCCGTCTCTCCCTGGTTTTTAGCAAACGCAGTTCCCCTTACGATCGACCAATTCTTTATGCGAGGACTTATGAGCACAATGAGAGTAGAAGTGGCGAAGATGCAGCTCCCGACCGACGCGAACGCGTCCGGCCGCACCTTTGGGATCGAGGAACTTGATCTGCTCAGGCAAGCTCTGGGCTCGGGCACGTTGAACTGCACGAAGGGAACCTTTGTCTCGCACTTCGAGAAGCTGTTCGCGCAGCGCCTGGGAGTCGCCCATTGCACCGCTGTCACCTCCGGCACCGCTGCGATTCATTGCGCGGTGGCGGCCGTGAACCCGAACCCGGGTGACGAGATCATCAGCTCTCCGATCACTGACATGGGCGCCATCACGCCGATCCTGTACCAGGGCGCGATCCCGGTGTTTGCGGACGTCGACCCGAGCAGCCTGGTGGTTACCGCCGAGAAGATTGCGGCACGCATCACCCGCCGGACCAAGGCAATCATCGTCACACACCTGTTTGGAAACGTCTGCGACATGGACGCGATCATGGAGCTCGCGAAGCAGCACAACCTGGTCGTGATCGAAGACGCAGCGCAAGCGCTGGACGCCAAGTACAAGGGCAAGCCGGTTGGCTCGATCGGCCACATCGGCTGCTTCAGCCTGCAGCAGAGCAAGCACATCACCACAGGTGAAGGTGGCATGGTCGTCACCAACGATCCGGCATTTGGTCGTGCGGTGCGCTTGTTCCACGACAAAGCCTGGGGATACGGCGATCCCAGGCCAGATCATTATTTCCTTGCCCTGAACTACCGCATGACCGAACTGCAGGGTGCGGTGGCTGTGGCCCAACTCGACAAGCTGGCTTGGTCGGTGCAGCAGCGGCAGAAGATGGCCGATCGACTGGCGGAGAAACTCGAGGGCACTGCGAACGTGCAGTTGCCCGACGTCACTCCCGGCGCCACGCACGTGTATTGGAAGTACTACCTGCGTCTCACCAAGGACAACGTCGGAGATGTCGCGAAGGTGCTGCGCGAGGAATATGACATCGCCTCTGCCCCGCGTTACATCGTGAAGCCCGCGTTTATGTGCGAAGTGCTGCGCGACAAGCGGACGTTCGGTACCAGCCACTGGCCGTATGAAGGCGAGTGCCGCGCCGGCGAACCTGAAGTTGATTACGATCCGGCATCGTTCCCGGGCACCGTGGACGGTCTTGCCCATGTGCTCGTCCTGCCCTGGAACGAGCGCTATACCGAAGAGCATGTCGATTACATGGCGATGGCCATCATCGACGCGATACAGCGTGTGAGGGAGTCCAATGTCTAAAACTAAAGTCGCCTTGGTGGGTTGTGGCCGTATCGGCTCAACCCACCTGCAAGCCCTCAAGACGATTGAGGAAGTGGAGATCGCGGCGGTCGCGGATGAAAGTATGCAGGCCGGCGAAAACTTTGCAAAAAGTGCCGGTTGTCCGTCGTTCACGGATTACCGAGAAATGATCGACAAGGTGCAGCCCGAAGTGGTGACCGTCTGCACACCACCGGTGTCACATCCCGAGATTGCCATCTACGCCATGGAACACGGCACCCACGTTCTCTGTGAGAAGCCGTTTGCGATCCACAGCATTTGCGCTTCCAAGATGGTGGAGACAGCCGAGAAGACGGGCCGCTATCTGACCATGGCGTCGAAATTCCGGTTCGTGGAAGACGTCGCCAAGGCAAAAGAACTGGTCGAAGCCGGGACTCTCGGCAAGATGGTCCTGTGTGAGATCGCGTTCTGCGGCCGCGCGGATATGAGCGGACGCTGGCCCAGTGATCCTTCCATGTCGGGGGGCGGCGTGCTGATCGACAATGGCAGCCACGCGGTCGATATCATCCGCTACCTGCTAGGTCCGATTGGCCGTGTGCAGGCTCAGCACGGTCGCAGCATTCAGAACCTGGCGGTTGAGGACACCTCCATGGTGTTCGTTGAGACCAAGGATGGAGTCTGGGGCCGCATCGACCTCAGTTGGTGTATCGAGAAAAACCACGACGCCTACATCTGCATGCACGGCAGCGAGGGCATGCTGGTGGTCGGCTGGAAGCAGTCACGCTATCGCCGTTACGACAGTCCAGACTGGGTCACGTTCGGGGGCGGCTACAACAAGCTAAGTGCTTTCGTTTGCCAGCATCGCAACTTCATCGATTC
>Ga0137418_10000318_pt2 | contig 13971 bp, 13 predicted proteins | sample CZODoug3_1_2_16f_FD_122242 | JGI IMG/M metagenome (GOLD analysis project Ga0137418, IMG submission 122242) | Vadose zone soil fungal communities from Angelo Coast Range Reserve, California, USA - CZODoug3_1_2_16fungal (Hybrid Assembly) | ecosystem: Environmental > Terrestrial > Soil > Vadose...
GCACACGCTGCACATCGCGCAAGGAGTCGAAATGGGCCGCCCCAGCGAAATCGAAGTGGAAGTTTCGCAAAACGGAAAAAAGCTGACACCGCGCGTAAGCGGCGCCGCCGTTAAGGTTTTTGAAGGCACCATCCACACCTAGCGTACCGGGGATAGGCGCGCTGCCAATCGTTCACTTGGTTTTCAGGGTTTTTTGGTAGGCGTCGAGGATGCCGTTGACGAAGCCGCCGGCATCGTCGGAGGAATATTTTTTGGCGAGATCCACGGCTTCGTTGATGACGACTTTCACGGGCGTGTCCGTTGCGCGCATTTCGTGCATCGCCAGTCGGAGAATCGCGCGATCGATGGCCGCGAGGCGGTCGAGGCGCCAGTTGGCGGCGTGTTTGCTGATCAGTTCGTCGAGCGCGGTGGCGTCATGCGCCGCGCCTTCAAAAAGCTGATTCGCGAACGTGCGCGTCGGCTCCGCGGCTTTCGCGCTTTTCCAGAAAGTAGGCTCAAGTTTTTCGGGTATCTGCTGGCTCATGTCCCACTGAAACAGCATCTGCATGGCGAATTCGCGCGATTTTGTCCGCAGGCTCACGTTATTTTCGCCGCCCTTTGCCCGTGGCGGTGGTTGATTTCGAGGAACCGCGCAACTTGCGCGACAACCGCGCCATTTCGATTGCGCCCAGCCCGGCTTCAAATCCTTTGTTGCCGCCCTTCAATCCCGCGCGGTCAATGGCCTGCTCCAGCGTGTCGCAGGTGAGCACGCAGAACATCAACGGGATTCCCGTATCCATCTGAGCAAGCTGCAAGCCACGCGAAGTCTCCGAACATACGTAATCGTAATGAGCGGTTTCGCCCCGCAGTATGCAACCGATCGCGATCAGCGCATCGTAACGCCCCGTGACCGCGAGTTTTTTCGCAGCCAGCGGCAGTTCAAACGCGCCCGGCACGTGAATCACGTCCACGTCTTTGCTCGCGGCGCCCCCGCGTTCCAGCGCATCCACGGCGCCCTGCAGCAATCGCTCAGTGATAAAACTGTTGAACCGGCTTACGACAATCCCGAATCGCAATCCTTCGCCGCTCAATCCACCATTAATTTTCGTGGGCTGAATCATCTAATCTCGTTTCCCCGTTTCCTCTACTTCCCCTTAAATTGCGCGGGCCGCTTTTCCAGGAACGCTTTCGTGCCTTCGCGCATGTCTTCTGTCGCGCAGCACAAACCGAAAAGCGTCGCCTCCAGAAACAGACCCTCTTCCTGCGGCATTTCCACCCCGCGCTCAATCGCTTCCATGCAGTATTTCACGGCCAGCGGCGCTTTCTCGATAATCTTTTTGGCCAGGGCTTCCGCGGCGGACAGCAACTCGGCGGGCTCGTAAATGTGATTCACCAGGCCGATACGCTGCGCCTCTTCGGCGGTAATCATTTCACCGGTCAGGCAGAGTTCGTGCGCCACACCCTTGCCGCAGAGGCGCGCCATGCGTTGCGAGCCGCCATAGCCGGGAATGATGCCGAGCTTCACTTCGGGCTGGCCAAGCTTCGCGGTTTTGCTGGCGATGCGAATCGTGCAGGAAAGAGCCAGTTCGCAGCCGCCGCCAAGCGCAAATCCGTTGATCGCGCAGATCGAAGGTTTCCCTATCGTCTCCAACAGATGAAACACCCCCTGCCCGAAAAGCGAAAACTCTTTTCCGTTCGCCGGAGTCTGCTGCGCCAGTTCGTTGATGTCCGCGCCGGCAACAAACGCCTTCTCGCCGGAACCCGTGAGAATCAGTACGCGCACCGAAGCGTCATCGCGCGTATCGAAAAGCACCTGCTGAAACTCTTCAATCGTCTTGCGGTTCAGCGCGTTCAGCACCTTCGGCCGGTTGAAGGTGATCCAAGCGATGCCGTCTTTCTTTTCATACAGCAGATTTTCGTAAACCATAATTTTCCCTCAGAACGCGATCGGCTTCGGATTCGTTGGATCGGCGTAGTCGTAAAACCCGCGTCCGGATTTCTTGCCGTTCCACCCGGCCAACACCATGCGTTTCAGCAGCGGCGGCGCAGCGAAGCGCTTCTCCTTGAATTCATCGAACATGATCTGCGAAATGTAATAAGTGGTGTCGAGACCGACAAAATCCAGCAGCGTGAACGGCCCCATCGGATAACCGCAACCCAGCTTCATCGAATTATCAATGTCCACCACGGAGCCGACGCCTTCTTCCAGCGCGCGAATCGCGTCCAAGAGATACGGCACCAGCAGGCGATTGACAATAAAGCCGCCGCTGTCGCTGGCACGCACCGGCGTTTTGCCAAGCTTTGCACCAAAGGCAACCATCTCGTCGTACACGGCGGGATCGGTCGAGATGGTTTTCACGACTTCCACCAACTTCATCACCGGCACGGGGTTAAAAAAATGCAGACCGACAAAGCGTTGCGGCCGTTTGGTGGCGGCCGCGATTTCCGTAATGGTTAACGAAGACGTGTTGCTGGCAAAAATCGTTTGCGGCGGGCAAAGCTTGTCCAGCCCGCCGAAAAGTTCGCGCTTCACCGGCAATTGTTCGATGATCGCTTCCACAATCAGGTCGCAATCTTTCAGATCGTCCAGCGAAGTCGTCCCCTTCAGCCGTCCGCGCATTTCATTCTTAGCCGCTTCGGTGAACGTCCCCTTTTCCACCAGCCGCGCCAGATTCTTCTCGATGCTCTTTAAACCCTTTTCCACCAGCTCCGCGCTTACCTCGCGTACCACGGTCGTGAATCCCGACTGCGCACAGACCTGCGCGATGCCGGAGCCCATCAAGCCACACCCCACTACGCCGACTTTTTGAATCGCCATGGATTCCTCACGTCTGCAAGTACAAGCAATACCGGCGGGAAATTTCCACCCGTCAAAGTGTACCAAAGCTGCTTCCAGAACTCACTTTGCGCAGCAAGCAACAAAAACGTCCGTGCCGCACGCGAGCTGCTTATCCAAATAGATAGCCGGCCTATCCAATTGGTGAGGCCAAGCGAGAATTCGGCCTTCCGAATTGCGGATCTGGAGGGAATTCAGGTAACCCACAACCTGTGAATAGCGTGGTCTCTATTGGGGGGCTCTAAGCTCCGTCCATCAGAGATTGAAGTGCGAAAACGCCACACCGCTAGAGGCGATTCGGATAGGCAACCATGGGCAAACAAGGCGACCCAAGCCAGTCGAAAAAGAGGAAGCTGGCGGCATAATGCGTTCTATCTCCTTGAGGCTGAAGCAAATTCAAGCATGCTCACCTGGGCCGAGAATTAGCGGCCGACGTGGCAGGTGCCATGCACTCGGAAACGTTGTGAGCAGTCAGAGGAAACGGAAACAAGGCACTTGAAAAAATCACGAGCTTTCCTTTCCGCCTCTCGCCGCTATTGTTCAATTAGGAGGTTTTATGAAAAATCTGCGCTCCGTTCTTTTCGTCCTGGCCGCGGTCCTGCTTGTCCCGGTCGCTCGAGCCCAGCAAATCGGTATCAAGGCTGACGTACCTTTCGACTTTGTCGTCGGCAACCGCGCCTACCCCGCGGGTGAGTACACTCTCAGGGCCGCTCTCACCGAAGGCGGCGTCATTCGCATCGATAACATGAACGAAGTTTTGACCGCTTTCACTCAGTCGAACCCGTGCTCAAAAGCGACGCGTGCGACGGAAACCAAGCTGGTGTTCCATCGCATGGGCGGTCATTACTTCCTCTACCAGATGTGGACTGATGGCAATCTCACCGGACGTGAGTTCCCCAAGGGCCGCATTGAAGTCGAACTTGCGCAAAACCACGAAAAACCCGAAGTCGTAATCGTCGCGGCCGTCATTTCCCACTGACGTGGCGCCGATCATCCCATCTTTCCGGGTCAAGGAGGGAACGTCTTCACGTTCCCTCTTTTTTTGCTCGCAGCCCCTGGCGTTACGTTTAAACATTGAAGCGATTGAATCCAAGCGGTGAACGCCGGCCAGTGAGTGAGGTGCACGCCTGAATTAGAAGCGTGTCCGGTAATTAGTTTCCAAGGGATTCCACGATGATGGCGATGCCCTGGCCGCCGCCGATGCACGCAGTGGCGAGACCATAGCGCAAGCCTTTACGGCGGAGTTCATTCAGCACGGTGATGACGAGGCGCGTGCCGGAGGCGCCGAGCGGATGGCCGAGGGCGATGGCGCCGCCGTTCACGTTGGTCTTGTCGCGGTTCAGGCCGAGTTCCTTTTCGACGGCGAGGTATTGCGCGGCGAAGGCTTCGTTCACTTCCACGCGATCGATCTGCTCGAGCTTCATCCCCGCAAGCTGCAGCGCCTTGCGCGTCGACGGCACGGGGCCGATGCCCATGATGCTGGGATCCACGCCGGCCACGGCCCAGGAAACTATGCGGCCCAGCGGCTTCAGCCCGCGTTCCTTCGCGTCTTTTTCACGCGTAAGCACCACGGCAGCGGCGCCATCCACAATCCCGCTGGCATTGCCCGCGGTTACCATGCCGTCTTTCTTGAACGATGGCGGCAACTTCTCCAGAATCTCCATCGTGGTTTCCGGCCGCCGGTGATCGTCTTCCTTCACCAAAATAGTTTTCTTGCCCTGCTTCACTTCCACCGGCACGATTTCTTCCGTCAGGTAGCACGCTTTGAACGCGGCTTCCGCCGCCTGCTGGCTGCGCAACGCATAGGCGTCCGCGTCTTTGCGCGTAATGCCCTTCTGCTCCGCCAGTTTTTCCGCGGTCAGCGCCATCGGCAAGCCGCAATACGTGTCCGTCAACCCCACAAAGAGAAAATCCTCCAGCGCGCCTCCGCCGAGCTTCAATCCGGTGCGCGCGCCGCGAATCACAAACGGCGCTTGGGTCATATTCTCCATGCCGCCCGCCAGCACCATGTTCGCTTCTCCGAGCAGCAATCGCTGCGCTCCCTGCACGATCGCCTCAATGCCGGAGCCGCATAGGCGATTCACCGTCACCGCCGGTGTTTCAACCTTCAGCCCCGCCTTCAGCCCGACGTGCCGCGCGCCATAAATCGCGTCGGCGCTCGTCTGCATCACGTTGCCAAAAATCGCATGATCGAACTCAGCCGGGTCCACGCCGGACTTCTGAATTGCCGCCTTACCCGCATGCGCGCCCAGATCAATCGCGGACACTTCCGAAAACGCGCCCGTATAGCGCGCCATGGGCGTGCGCGCTCCTGCAACAATCACCACATCCGATGGAAACATGATTTTCCTCTCCTGCTACAGCTTGGGCATCGCGGAGAGCACGATGACGTCTCCGCCGCGTTTGCGGGCTTCCTCCACGCTGAACTCCGCGCGGTTGATCAGGTCGGTCACAATATCCTCGCTGTCGTATTCCTGCCGCGCCGCCGCTTCCACAACCCCGGCGCTCAACGTAATCTGCGTCGAATCCCACGGTGGCCGCACGCCCGCCGCTGCGCGCTTCAATTTATCCACCAGATTCTGCGCCCCGGAAATATTCGTGTCCGGCAGGATAAACGCCAGCGCCCACGACGTATATTTTACCGCCATATCGTTTTGCCGCACGATGGGCTGCAGCGAACGCGAGAGCTGCTCCAGAAATTTCTCCAACGGCGCTTCTCCCTGCTGCCGCAGCATGTCCGCTCCGCGGTCGATCTGCAGCACGGCCAGCGAAAGCGGCGTGCCCTGGGTGCGTGCGCGATCGGCTTCGTTCAGCAGGCAACCCACGTACGAACTGCGGCTGAGCAGGCCGCTTTTCTCATCCGAAACGCCCATCCGGCGCACCAGGCTGCGCAGCCGCGTGTGGCTGACGCTCATCATCATCTGGTCGCCGATGGCCTGCAGAAAATAAGTTTCGTTGGGCTTCCAGTGATGCGCCTTGTCGTGGGCTACAATCAGCATTCCCGCCGGCGCCTGCGTTTCCTTGTCGGTGATCGTCACGCCAAGCGCGGTCGCCAATCCCAATTCCTTCAAAATGGACTCGTCGGAGCCGTCCACAATCAGTCCGCCCAACTCGTCTGGAACAGCCTTTTCAATCTGCGCCAGCAGGAAAACCATCTGCGCCGCCGGCGCCGGCCGCAAGCCGGACGTGCAGTGCTCCGCCGCCATTTCCGGCGGACGCCCCGGCGCTCCAATCACGGAAAACGTACGCGCCGCTTTCATGTAAGCGCCAACTTCGTTCACCGTGGTATTCAGCATGGCGCGCGGCGTCTGTTGCCGGAAGATTTTCTGGTTAATCTCCGAAATTTTCGTCAGGTCGCGCAGCGTCTCGACGGTGTAGCTGCCCGTGCGTCCGGTCGGAGGCGTCGGCTTCTCTTCGACCACCTTCGCCCCGCCGCTAGCAGGGTTTTGAGCAGGCTGCGGCTTAACCGCTGTCTTGGGCCACCAGTTCGCCATCTGATACAAATTCTGCAGCCGCGGGTTGTGCGCCTCTTCCCCGGGAAACATCGACGCAATCTTCTGCAACCGCTCAACTGCTTTCGCGTGTAACGAGTACTGCAGAAAAATTTCCGTCTGCACGATCAGGTCGTCCAGCGCCTGCATCTTTCGCCCCTCATCGGTGGCCGGGGGTGGCGCTTCAAATTGCTGGCTGGCCTGGGACTGGGTCTTGGGCGGCGCAGTGTTTCTCGACTGGACATCGGCGCTGCGTGACATGCGCCCGGCAACCCGCCGCAGAAAAGCATCGTCCGCGTGGCCGCGCAGCCGCTCCAGGCGTTCCTGGCAGCGGTAATCGTAGGAATCGATGTCCACCAGGCGATCCAGGGCCTCGCAAGCCTTCGGGAAGAAGCCGGAATTAAAATTGGCGTCAAACAACCGGATCAGCACTTCGAAGTATTGCGATTCGCGGTTCAGTTCGTTGTAGTACGCTGCCCAGAATTCCAGGACGGGGATGGATTCCGGATGTTTGGCGCCGAGCGACTCGAGTTGAGTGGTGAACTCAACGATCTTTTTATCGGCAAACAGGCGGCGTTTCAGGACCTGCAGAATCTCCACCGATTTTAAGTCCTGATCCGCGCTGGCGTAGGCGTCGGCCAGATCAAACAGCCGCACGATACCTTCATTTTTTTCCTTGAGCAACTTCTCAAGAATTGTACGGGAACGATCCAGTTGCCCGGACTGCAGCAAGGCATCGGCAAACGTGTCGAGAAACGCCACATCACTCTCGGAGGCCGCGAATGGCTCCAGCAGCGCCGCAGCCTCCGCAGCTGCTCCATTGCGCAGCTTGGCTTCGGCATAGAGCAGAGCTACGCTGCGCTCTTGCGGCGCCAGTGCATAGGCGCGCGCCAGCAATTTCAAGGCGTCGGCTGGCGCGCCAGAAGCGCTCGAAAGTTGCGCCGACCGCAGAAACGCCCGGGCAGCCAGCGCGTTTTTCCCCAACTGCGCGGCGATTTCCGCCACTTTCATCTGACGCGAAAGTTTCTCCGGGTCCAGTTGCGCGGTGCGTTCCCAGCAGAACAGCGCGTCTTCCCCGCGCCCGGCTTCGGAGAACATCTCCGCCGCTTTTGTGTATTGCTCGATGGCCTCTTCGCCGCGATTCTGCTTTTGCAGCAGAAAGGCATAGCGGGTAATGCGTTCCGGGGATTGAATCGCCAGCGTGTTGCGAAGGAAACGGTTGTAAATCGCCAGCGCCTTGGTTTCGTCCTTGGGGTCGATCAGCAGGTCAAACAGGTGGCCGTAGTAGACGGCGGCGCGGTCAGGCTGCTCCAGCCGCGTGTAAAGATCGCCAAGCGCCTGCGAGGCCTCCAGGTGCTGCGGAGAGCCATCCAGCACGGCAAGATATGCCTCGATGGCGTCCTCGACGCGGTTCTTCTCCAGAAATTTCTTCGCGCGCTCCAGCTGTTTGCTGACGTCTGCGGCCATCAGGAATTTGCCTTAGGTTTCTTGCCTTGGGTTTCTTGCAAGGTGCGTTCACCGCCACAAGGGGCGCTCTGAACGCCATTTCCACTATATACCTGTGATGAGATGCCGCCAAAAGCAGAGTGGCTACGCGTTGGGCAATCCGGCAAGAGGCGGCGCTGCGCGCTTGCATTTATGCGCGGATTCTCAGTGATTACGATTATTCCGGGTAATAATCTTCCCACGGAAGAATTACGAAAAATTTGTGGCCGGGTTGGAAGCCCCGGCCACATTCAGACTCAAGTAGTTTTCCAGTTTTTCTGGGGTCACTTGCCGCCTTATCAGCTAATAGGTGATTTCCCGGTAGCTGATCAGCGTAAAGGCGCTATTGTTGGTAGGCCGTAGCGCGGTGGCTGTGTCGTAATGGAATTTTCCATTTCCGCCGTAATCAATCGTCCCGCCAATCAGACGGCCGAAGAACTCCCCGTTCCCTGCAACGGAAAGATTGGAATTCGGGGCGTCTACGATGGCATAACTCGTTCCCTGGCCCGTAATGCTGATCGTGCCTGTGCCGCCGTAGTTGATTTGCAAGTTGTTCGGTATGGGATTCGCGGCGGTCTTATCGTTCAGAAGGCCTTGGCCCGAGAGGGTTAGGGGGCTCGCGCTCCCTGACGGAAAATTCAGTACCACTGCCCCCGGGGGGGAAATTACTATAGCGCCTGATCCGCCCCCTATGTTGAGGCTGTAGATGTTGTAGACGCCCGGCGCCAACGTGAGTTGGCCGTTGAGACTAATTGCGCCGTAGGTTCCAGGCACAGCCGGATTTGTAGGTTGCGGACTATTGGCCGCTGGCATCGGACTGGGATCCGGCGGGGTTGGAAAGGAAGGCGGTGGTTGAGACAATTGCACCATGACGTTCGGGTTGGGGTTGTTATTGCCGTTGGGGTTATATATGCCGGCGTTGCCGGTTGTAACGTAATCGCCTCCGGGGCACGGGAATTGCGCCCCGGCCCCCGGCAGGCTTTGCACACCGACGTTCCCGCCAATCTGCGAATGTCCACTCAGGCTGACGCCGCCAATGGCCCCGACGCTCCCTCCCGTATTGAACAGATTGCCGTTGCCGTATGCTCCGTTCTTGGAGTTATAGCTGTCCGTGGACGGGTTGCTGTTGCCGCCGCCGTGGAAGTTTATAGCCGGGCAAGCGGTTGAAGTAGCGTACAGCCCGTAGATGAAGGGTTGAGCCGGAGTCTGAGCCACCTCGGCCTGAACCATCTTTCGCGTGGTGCCCGTGGAACTGACAGCCAGGGCGGTGATCATGTACACGGGAGTAGCCGATTTAATCGCTGGGGGAACGGTCAGGGACGTCGGATCGATATTATCCTGACAGATCAGATCCGGGGCATTTACAAGTATTTCATTGGACCCATTCCAGCACACCTGGGCTGTAGAGGCGCCGTTTACCGAATAATTCTGGTTCGACCCGTTCTGTTTCAAAGTCACGCGAACCCATTTGTAGGTCAATGCTGCCTTGGTGCCAGCCCAGGGATACGTGCTGGTGGTTGGCGTCGCTGCAGGTTCTCCCGCCACCAGCATCGCAGCGGTAGGCGGCGTGGTGCAACGAACGTCGGATGCCGGTTGTGCCCCTGCTTGCACGCCTGCGAAATCGTGGCACAGTTCATCGTCCATGTAAGCGTTCCCTGCCACCCAGGGTTGGACGGTGCCCGGCGCAGCTCCTTCGTTCACCACGTACAGTATGCTATTCGCTGCCGGAGGAAAGACGCCCGGCAAGGGGTTCCCGGCAAGCACTCCAGGGAGCAGGTTAAGCAACGCCTTTGGGTCCGTCGTCGGCAGCGCCATCCGGTCGCGAACTTCTTCCATGCCCGACTTGGCGCCGAAAGAGGATACCCGCTCTGCACGATAATTGCTGTTTACCGAAGTTTCGGTGTTGGTCATGAAGACCAGCGTGGCGGCAATCGCGGAAACCAGGAGCAAGGTGAAGATCGCAAAGATCAGGGCGACGCCGCGTTCTCGTTTGTTCTTCCAAGTTTCAGTTAACTTTCGCATCTGGTTCCTCCGCAAGATCCTGTATCAATTAAAATTGTGGATTTTCGACGACGTGGACATGTTGATTATGGGATAAAATCCGTTAGTGTCCGGAGAGATCGCTTTCACGCTCAGGGTGATCTCAATGGCTGCCAAATTGTTGCTCGGCGCGCCGGCCAGCGGCACGTTATTGCCGCCATTGTCGTAACCCTGAAATATATTCGTGTTGTTCACGTTGTTCACTTCGGTGTAGTAGGAAGGAAGCGTTCCCGCCATCCATAATGCTTTTGAAACCGCACCGCGTTGGATAATGCAAGGGCAGGGCCCATTGAGCGGGCTCAACTGAATGAATACTTCGCTGACCGTCCCGGTTCCATCCACGTCACCCTCGAACTGCAGGGAGCTTGGCGTCACATTCACCAGCCCGCACGCGACCTGCACATAGAGGTTGCAATTTACGGGATTCGAAAGGGGTACAAGGGTGGCCGGGTCAAACATCTTCGCGCTGGGGTAGCCCGATTGATGAATGTCGTTTACAATTTGATCCATAAATTCGCGCGATTGCTGCGTTAAATCGACCTTCGCCGTTTCGATGGTGTTTCGTTGCATTAACTTAGTCAGCCCTTCAACCACCACGCCCACAACCACCGTCAAAATGCCCACGCTGATCATCAATTCGATCAAGGTAAAACCCTGCTCACGGCCACGCCTCTTAGTCCAACCCATAAGCTTCCTCATCGCATCCCCTCTCAGCTTCCACCAACCGCACGCAGAGTGACCGGAATGGCATAGTGAAGGCCATCGCTGGTGGAACCCCTCTGCCTCGCCGAAGCCGTAATCAGCCGCGTGCTGTTTGCAGTCACGGACATCACGTTCCAGCGCACGTCATACGTGGTTTGCGTGCCGTTCGTGCTGCAGTCCACGTACTGCATGGAAAAGCCCGCTGGAACAGTACCGAGCGACTGAGTGAAGTCAATGCCGCCATAGTAGATACTGCTGGCGCTGGTCGCCAGCGCCGCGCCCTGCCCGCTGGGAGCGGCCGCTCCCTGCGTGGAAGGAATCGTCCAGCTATTGCCGGCGCAATCGGTCAGAATGACCGACGTGTTCGCGGCATTCGTGTTCTGCGCTGACAGTTCCTCGACCACCTTCTGGGCCAGCAAGGTCGCTGAGGTGTCCTTGCTGTTTCGGTTGTCGTTGGTCATGCAGGCCACTATTAACGTCGTGAGGGCTCCGAGACCCGTGGCCAGCACAAACATGGCGATCATCAACTCGATGAGCATTGCCCCACGTTCTGGCTTTCTTTTGAAAACGGCGATGCGTCTACTCGTACGTTTCATGGCGTCCTTCCGTTCTTCAGTATCTGGTCCAAACCCCTGCGGCTCCGCCGGTAAACAACCACCTCTGAATTCTGCCGGCCGGAGTCACCGTGACCGCGCCCCAATTTGTCGAATTAACGTCTTGAAAAAAAATCCAGTAAGCAATGTCCCCCGCCGGAAGGCGAGTTTTGCAAGTCAAGGCCGATGCCGAACAGGGAAGACCGCGAGGGCCATATGTGATGGCTGATGCGGCGACGCTTCCGTCCCCAAGCACGACGGTGGCATTGGCCGGCAAGAATAGCGCCTGGAGATTTGCTGTATTGGGCGCCGATCCCACGGGCTTTTGGACAACTTCGGCATTAATTCCAACTAGCGGATCCCTCGGATCATACTGAGTCCCACCTGACCCTGAGGCTCCGGACACTTGTTGCGGATAAATGTCCACAAAAGCCTCTCGTGATGTACCGCCGAGGACATATACAGAGTAATAGCGATCATCATCTACTGCCCTGATTCGCGCGGATTGCAAGAGTCCCGCAAAGTCGCTGACGACGCCCTTTAAGCGCGCTGAACGGACGGCGGACACGAAGTTGGGAACAGCCATGCTGGCGACTATCAGACTCACGGCGAGCACGACCACCAATTCGATCATGGTAAATCCACGTTCCTTGGAAAGAGGATGTTTAGGCATATTTTTCATAGTCGTCGTTGACCAGTCTTTGCTTCTTTGCTGCGAATTGACGCTCTCAATTGCCCTCGGGACTTCCAGAAGAACACGGGTTGCGCGTCTCCGCAGCTACGTCGACTATTTCACAGGTTTGTCGTGTTTGTTCCTATAGGACGAAAGTCCTGTTTTGCCTGAACTCCAAAGACCTGTCCCTGCATTCAGTTGTGAACGCAAATGCTGTCCGTGTGGACAGTGACCCAGAATGGAACAATCGCGAATCGCCAATACTGTGGCTCTGGAACGTCACGCTGCATTGGACTCCCTTGCCAGGCTGACGCCCTCTGCCGTTTGTGGCAAACTAGATGTTTACGCGGCACGCTTTCGAGCAGGGTGAGCGGCCCTCATCTGGCAGCAAGGCCCGCCGTCGAGCACTCAGGAACACCCTCAGGAAAAATCCTGGCGGTAACGGACACGAATGGACCCAAAGTTCATACGCAATTTCTGTATCATCGCGCACATTGACCACGGCAAATCCACACTTGCCGATCGGCTGCTGGAAATGACCGGGGCGCTCTCGCAGCGCGAGATGCACGAGCAGGTGCTGGACTCGATGGACCTGGAGCGCGAGCGCGGCATCACGATCAAGGCCAAAAGCATCCGGCTGCATTACACCGCGAAAGACGGAAATACCTATCGCCTGAACCTGATTGATACGCCGGGCCACGTGGATTTTTCGTATGAGGTTTCGCGCGCGCTGTCTGCCTGCGAAGGCGCCCTGCTCGTGGTGGACGCGAGCCAGGGCGTGGAGGCGCAGACCGTTGCCAACACCTTCCTTGCCGCTTCGCACAACCTCACCATTTTGCCGGTCATTAATAAGATAGATCTCCCCGCCGCGCAGCCCGATTTCGTGAAAGAGCAGATCGAAAATGTGCTGGCCATTCCCGCCGCCGATGCGCTGATGATCAGCGCGAAAAGCGGCATTGGCGTGGAGGACGTACTCGAGGCGATCGTGCACCGGATTCCTCCTCCCAAGGGCAGCGCCGATAATCCGTTTCAGGCGCTGGTGTTTGATTCGTGGTTCGACATCTATCGCGGTGCGGTGGTGCTGGTGCGCGTGATGGAAGGGCGCATCACCAAGCACATGAAGATCCGGCTGGTGGCCACCAACGAAGTGTACGAAGTCGAGCAACTCGGGACGCTGACGCCGAAGCCCGTCGCTTTGGAAGAACTGGAAGCGGGCGACGTTGGCTTCATCGTCGCGAACATCAAGCGCGTGGCCGATGCCCGCATGGGGGACACGGTCACCGAAGCGTCTCGGCCCGCGCCGGCTCTGCCCGGGTTCGAGGCCATCAAGCCGATGGTGTTCGCCGGAATTTTCCCGGTGCTCGCCGACGAGTACGAGCCGCTGCGCGATGCTCTTGGAAAGTTGCAACTGAACGACGCCGCGTTTTTTTACGAGCCGGAAAACTCTGTGGCGCTTGGCTTCGGTTTCCGCTGCGGCTTTCTTGGCTTGCTGCATCTCGAAATCGTACAGGAGCGTCTGGAGCGCGAGTTCGGCCTGAACCTGATCACCACTGCGCCCAGTGTGCGTTACCGCATCACGCGCGTAACCGGCGAAGTGATTGAAGTGGACAGCCCGGCGAAATTTCCGAATCCCGGCGACATCGAAAAAATCGAAGAGCCGATGATCAAGGCGATGATCATCACCAACGACGACTCCGTCGGCGGAATCCTGCAGCTCTGCCAGGACAAGCGCGGTACCCAGAAAAATTTCGAATATCTCTCGCCCACGCGCGTGATGCTTACCTATGAATTGCCGCTGAATGAAATCGTGCTCGATTTCTACGACCGGCTGAAAAGCGTGTCGCGCGGCTACGCTTCGCTCGATTATCATCTGGCTGGTTACAGCGAATCGGATTTGATAAAGCTGGATATTCTGGTGGGCGGCGAGCCAGTGGATGCATTGGCGCTGATCATTCACCGTGAGTTCTCGGTCGAGCGCGGCCGCGACCTAGTGACGCGCCTCCGCAAGCTGATTCCCCGGCAAATGTTCGAAGTGCCCATTCAGGCCGCCATCGGCAGCCGCGTAATCGCCCGCGAAACCGTTGCGGCTATCCGCAAAAACGTTCTTGCCAAGTGCTACGGCGGCGACATCTCCCGCAAACGCAAACTCCTCGAAAAACAAAAAGAAGGCAA
>Ga0137418_10003757_pt1 | contig 13970 bp, 7 predicted proteins | sample CZODoug3_1_2_16f_FD_122242 | JGI IMG/M metagenome (GOLD analysis project Ga0137418, IMG submission 122242) | Vadose zone soil fungal communities from Angelo Coast Range Reserve, California, USA - CZODoug3_1_2_16fungal (Hybrid Assembly) | ecosystem: Environmental > Terrestrial > Soil > Vadose...
AGGCGCACCTCCAACCGGAGGGCTAATGGGCGAGGCAGGCCGTCTGACGCGGTTGCGCCCCCCGTCAGACGGTGCAGGTGAGCTGACCAGCACCGAGGAAGCCATCGACGAAGTCCTCGCCGAGTCGTTTCCAGCGAGCGATGCTCCACCGTGGACGCTCGGACTCGATCGGCACTCTGCTTACGTCGCCGATTCGGAAGTGCCGGACGCGAGCCTGATAGGCGCTCGATCCGATCAGGTTCCCAGATGATCCGTGGCTAGCTGGTCTCCACGGTCACTTCCGCCCTCATTCCCGGCCGCAGCGCGACATCAGGCGGTCGTCCAACAAACTCGACCAGCACTGGGTCCTGCTGGGCCACCATGCCCTCGACGCGGGCAGATACAACGTGACCGCCCACGCGCACCGTGGCCTGCTGCCCGAGGCGTAGACAGGCAAACTCCGACGGCGCGAAGCGCGCCAGTACCCACATCGTGTTCCTCTCGAGGATTGACACGAGCGGCTCAGAGACGCCGACATACGCGCCGGCAAGCACGCTGCGTCCCAGGACGCGGCCAGCCACCGGCGCCCGGATTTCCGTCTCGAGCCGGTTCACGCGCGCCTTCATGTACGCGGCGCGCGCCCTGTGCACCTCGATCGAGGCAGGCAACTCCACGGGTGCCGACACACCTCCACGACTCCGCGCGGCCAGGGTGGTTTTTGGGGCCCTCGCCTTGGACTTCGCCAATGCCAGATCCAGGGCCGCTGCCGCCAAGGCGATCCGTTGATCGAGCTCGCGGTGGCCGAGCTCGACGAGCAGATCGTCTTTCTCCACCAGCTGGCCTTTCGCGACCAGCACCCGTTCGACCACCCCGTTCAACTCTGCCCTGACATGGACGACTTCGCCGTCAATCTGGGCTTCGACGGCGGCAACGCGGCCGGGCCGCCAGGAAATTGCGCGAGCGAATGCATTCGCCTTCATGCGGAGCTCCCCTGTTGAGTCCATCTCCATTCACGGATCGTGCCGACACCGGTGGACGGCGCCGGCTGGCACTCCGGTGCCCGAACGAGCGAGACCGCCACCCGCCGCGCTCGGCTACTTTCGTCGCGCTGACAGATCTCCGCACACCGATGTTGGTTTGGTGGACAGCCGTACCGATGTTGGTTTCGTGGACAGCCGTGCTCACCCGGCATACCCACATCAATCGTCGTGATACCCTCCACGCAGGCACCTCGCCTATCGGGCCAACCATCCGTGACGGAACTTGGCGGCTACGCGTTTTCGGCGTTTCAGGAGGGCGAGGTCATCACCCTCTATCGAGGCTCCGGCGACGATCTGGACCCGATCCTGTTGGTCGTTCCCGTCGGTGAATGTTTCGCGCGCGAATCTCTCGACCGGCTCGAGCACGAATACGCGCTGAAGGCCGTGCTCGACCGCGACTGGGCAGCGCGGCCGGTGGCACTCGCCATGCGCGATGATCGCATGACGCTGGTGCTCGAGGATCCCGGCGGCGAGCCGCTCGATCGACTGCTGGGCCGGCCGCTCGGAGTGACGCAATTCCTGCGTATTGCCATTCCACTAGCTGCCGCGCTCCGCCAGATGCATGAACGGGACCTCGTCCACAAGGACATCAAGCCGGCGAATGTCCTGGTGGACGTGCCCAGCGGCCGCGTCTGGCTCACCGGGTTCGGCATCGCCTCCCGCTTGCCCCGCGAGCATCGGGTCCCCGAGCCGCCCGAGGTGATCGCCGGAACGCTGGCGTACATGGCGCCGGAACAGACCGGCCGGATGAACCGCTCTGTCGACTCGCGCAGCGATCTCTATGCGCTGGGCGTCACCTTCTACGAGATGCTGACGGGGACCCTGCCCTTCAGCGCCGCCGATCCGATGGAATGGGTGCACTGCCACATCGCAAGGCAAGCGCTGCCGCCCGACGAGCGGGTCGCGGGAATTCCGGGCCCGCTCTCGGCGATGGTGATGAAGCTCCTCGCCAAGACCGCCGAGGACCGCTACCAGACCGCCGCCGGCGTCGAGGCCGATCTTCGAAGGTGCCTCGCAGCATGGGAGTCGTTCGGATTGATCGAACCGTTCTCGCTCGGCACGCAGGACGCGTCGGACCGGCTCATGATCCCGGAGCGGCTGTACGGACGGGAGCGCGAGATCGATGCGCTGCTCGCGTCCTTCGAGCGGGTCGTGGCCACCGGCACACCCGAGCTGGTCCTGGTCTCCGGCTATTCCGGGATCGGCAAGTCCTCAGTCGTTCACGAGCTGCACAAGGTGCTCGTCCCGCCGCGCGGCCTCTTCGCCTCCGGCAAGTTCGACCAGTACAAGCGCGACATCCCGTACACCACGCTGGCCCAGGCTTTCCAGGGCCTTGTGCGCCCGCTTCTCGGCCAGCGCGAGGCTGAGCTTTGCCGGTGGCGGGAGAGCCTTCAGGAGGCATTGGGCCCGAACGGCGCGCTCATCGTAGGCCTCGTCCCCGAGCTCGAGCTCGTCATCGGAAAACAACCGCCGGTCCCGGACCTGCCGCCGCAGGAGGCGCAGAGCCGCTTCCAGATGGTCTTCCGCCGCTTCCTCGGCGTCTTCGCGCGAAAAGAGCACCCACTTGCGTTGTTTCTCGACGACTTGCAATGGCTGGATGCCGCGACGCTCGACCTCCTCGAGCGCCTGGTCACGCACTCCGAGGTGCGAAATCTGTTGGTGGTCGGGGCCTACCGGGACAACGAGGTCGGCCCCGCGCACCCGCTTCTGCGGACGCTCGAGGCGGTCCGCGAGGCCGGATCTCGGGTCCAGGAGATCGTGCTCGCGCCCCTTGGGCTCGACGATGTCAGCCGGCTCGTCGCCGATGCCCTGCATTGCGAGCCGGAGCGCGCGCGGCCCCTGGCGCAACTGGTTCAGGAGAAGACCGGCGGCAATCCATTCTTCGCGATCCAGTTCTTCACCGCGCTGACCGAAGAGGGGCTGCTCACGTTCGACCCAGCCGCGCGCGGCTGGCAATGGAACATGGATCGCATCCGCGCCAAGAACTACACCGACAACGTGGTGGAGTTCATGACCGGCAAGCTGAAGCGGTTCTCCGCCACTACCCAGGAAGCCCTGAAACAGCTCGCCTGTCTGGGGAACGTCGCCGAGATCGCCACCTTGACCATGGTTCACGCGGAAGCAGAGGAGGCGATGCACGCTGCACTCTGGGAAGCCGTCCACGCTGGGCTGGTCTTTCACCAGGAGGGCGCCTACAAATTCCTGCATGACCGCATCCAGCAGGCGGCTTATTCGCTGATTCCCGAATCGCAGCGCGCCGAGGTCCACCTGCGAATCGGCCGTGCGCTTCTCGCGGGCATGACCGCCGACGAGCTCGCCGAGCACCTGTTCGACGTCGCGAACCAGCTCAATCGGGGCGCCGCCAAGCTGGTGGACGGGGACGAGAAGACGCAGGTGGCGGCGATCGACCTGCGTGCTGGGCGAAAAGCCAAGGCGTCGGCGGCCTATGCGTCGGCGCGCGTCTACCTTGCCGCCGGCATGGCGCTGCTCGACGAGACGTATTGGGCCAGCCACTACGAATTGATGTTCAGCCTCCGTCTCGAGTGCGCGGAATGCGAGTTTCTCACCGGTGAACTCGACCGAGCGGAGCAACTGGTTGCGGAGCTGCTGCGGCGGGGGGCGTCGAAAATCGACCTGGCAGCGGTCTATGATCTGAAGATCCTGCTCCACATCGTGAAGTCAAAGAACGCGCAAGCCGTCGACAGCGCGCTCGCGTGCTTGAAGCTGTTCGGTATTGACATCCCGGCCCACCCGAGCTGGGAACAGGTCCAGGCGGAATACGAGATGGTCTGGCGCAACCTGGAAGGCCGCCCGATCGAGGATCTGATCGACCTGCCACTGATGGAGGATCCGGAACTGCAGGCCGTTACGCGTTTGTTGTGCGCGCTTTCGAACTCAGCCTACGTTACCGATCGCAATCTCTTTTGTTTGGAGCTGTGCCGCACCCTGAATCTCAGCATGCGGCACGGGGTGAACGGCGCTTCCGCGCACGCCTGTGGCTACCTCGGGTTCAGCCTCGGACCGGCCTTTCAGCGTTACCCCGAGGGTTTTCGTCTCGCCAAGCTCGGATGCGACCTGGTCGAGAAGCACGGCTTCCTCTCCTATCGAGCCAAGGTTCAGGATGCGACGGGAATCGCTGCCTTCTGGACGCAGCCGATGGCGACCGCGATCGATTTCATCCGGGCATCCCTTCGCACCTCGATCGGGACGGGTGATCTGACCTACGCGTGCTACGGCATGTACCATATCGTCATCCTCCTTCTCCTGCGGAACGATCCGCTCGATGCGGTATGGCGCGAGTCGGAGATCGCCCTGGACTTCGTGCACAAAAGCAAGTTCCGCGACATGGAGGACATCATCGTCCCCCAGCAGCGCTTCATCGCGGCCATGCAGGGTCGCACTGCGTCCTTGTCCACGTTCAACGACGCGCAATTCGACGAAGCGGCGTTCGAGGCGCAACTGACGGGCGACCGGATGCCGACGATGAACTGCTGGTACTGGATCGTCAAAGCGAAGGCGCGGTTCCTGTCGAGCGACCATGCCGAGGCGCTCGTGGCAGCCGACAAGGCTAAAGCGCTGCTTTGGTCATCAACCGCCCATTTCCCATTGATCGACTATTTCTACTACGCCGCGCTGACGCTGACGGCGCTCTACCAGAACGCTCCTGCCGACGCGCAATCCGGGTGGCGGGAGCGCCTGACGTCGTACCAGGAACAACTGCGCGAGTGGGCCGAAAACTATCCACCGACTTTCCGCGACAAGCACGCGCTGGTGTCGGCGGAAATCGCCCGCATCGAAGGACGGGAGCTCGACGCAGAGCGCCTGTTTGAGGTGGCCATTCGATCGGCGCGCGAGCACGGTTTCGTGCAGAACGAAGGCCTGGCTCACGAATTGGCTGCGCGGTTCTACGCGGCGCGGGGCTTCGAGACGATCGCCCATGCCTATCTGCGGAACGCAAAGTCCTGTTATCTCCGCTGGGGGGCCGAGGGTAAGGTCCGGCAGCTCGAAAAGGCCCACCCGCAGCTCCGCGAGGACCAAGCCCCGCCCTCTTCCACCGCTACGTTCGGCGCCGCCGTCGAGCAGCTGGACATCGGCGCGGTGGTCAAGGCCTCGCAAGCGATTTCCCGCGAGATCGTCCTCGACCGGCTCATCGAAACCCTGATGACGATCGCGCTGGAACATGCCGGCGCCGAGCGCGGCCTGCTCGTTCTCCTCCGGGGTGACGCGCTGCAGATCGAAGCAGAGGCACAAACAGACCTCAAGACAGTCGGCGTCACGCTCCGACAGGACATGGTGACACCGGCAGAGTTGCCCGAATCCATTCTCCACACAGTGGTCCGGACGCGGCAGAGCGTGATCCTGGACGACGCCTCGGCACAGAACCCGTTCTCGGCGGATGAATACATCCGTCAGAAGCGCACCCGGTCAGTGCTCTGCTTGCCCTTGGTCAAGCAGGCCAAGCTGATCGGCATGCTCTATCTCGAGAACAATCTGGCGTCGCACGTGTTCACGCCGGCCCGGATCTTGCTACTGAACCTCTTGTCCTCGCAGGCCGCAATCTCGCTGGAGAACGCCCGCTTGTATGCCGAATTGATCGAAGAAAACCGCGATCGGGAACGGGCCGAAGAGGCGCTGCGGGCAAGCGAAGGTCGGTGGCGCAGCCTGTTCGAAAACGCGCCTGTCGGCATCGCTCTCCTCGGTTCGGACGGGCACTTCGTCGCGGCAAACCCGGCCTATCAGGAAATGGTCGGCTACTCCGAGGCGGAGCTCCGCAGCCTCTCGCCCGTCGACATCACCCATGAGGACGACCGCGCCCTCACGATGGAGGCCATCGTGGCGCACGGGGAGGAGCAGCCCCACGTCGCCCGCTGGGAGAAGCGCTATCGCCGCAAGCATGGCGATGTGATCTGGGTCGAGCTGAGCACGTTCTTGATACCAGTCGCGGGGAGCAAGCCCCTTCTTTCCGGGGTCGCGGTCGACATCACCGAGCGGAAACGGGCGGAGGGCGATCTGCGGCGGAGCGAGGCCTCGCTCGCGCAGGCGCAGGAGATCAGCCAGACTGGAAGCTGGCGCTGGAACGTCGATACCGGCCAGCTCCGCTGGTCGACGGAATTCCTCCGCATCTTCGGCTTCGATCCGGCAGCATCGGAGCCATCCTATGCGACCGCCATGGAGAGAGTCGCGCCCGAGGATCGACCCGCCTTCGAGCAAGTTCTCGACCGGGCCGTGCGCGAAAGAACCGGCTTCCAGCATGAGTATCGAATCTTCCTGGCCGATGGATCGGTGAAGCATCTCCAAAGCGTTGGACATCCCGACATCGCCGAATCCGGGCACGTCGAATACATCGGCACGGTGATGGACATCACCGGACGCAAGCGCGCCGAGCAGGCGCTGAGAGACGCCCAGGCAGACCTCGCCTACGTGACGCGGCTGACGATGATGGGCGAGCTCGCCGCCTCGCTCGCCCATGAGATCAATCAGCCGCTCGCCGCCATCGTGACCAATGGCAGCGCTGGTTTGCGCTGGCTGAACCAGGATCCGGCCGATCTCGGCGAAGTGCGAGCAGCGTTCTCGCGGATCGTGCGGGACGGCGCGCGCGCGGGCGACGTGATCCGGGGTCTGCGAGCGCTCGCCAAGAAAATCGGGCCGGAGCTGGCAAAGCTCGACATCAACGACGCCATCGACGAGGTATTGGCGCTGACCCGCAGCGAGCTGCAGCGGCACGGCGTCGTGCTGCACACCGACCTGCTCGCCGGCGATCGGTCCGCCTTCGCGGACCGGGTTCAGCTTCAGCAGGTATTGATGAACCTGATCCTGAACGGCATCGAAGCCATGAAAACAATCGCGGGTCGTCAGAGGATTTTGACGATATCCTCGGAGGCCGCGGAACCGGACGGCGTGCTCGTTGCCGTCGCAGACACGGGCCCGGGGCTCGACCCGGATACGGCCGATCGCATCTTCGAGCCTTTCTTCACGACCAAGCCCCAGGGCTTGGGCATGGGGCTGTCGATCTGCCGATCGATCGTCACAGCGCATGGCGGCCGCCTGTGGGCGTCGCCCAACGCGCCCTACGGCACAGTCTTCCGATTCACCGTGCCGCAAGGACCGTCAAGATGAACCCTACGAAGCCGCCTGAACACAGCCCGACTGGTAGGCGGCGGATTGCTGCTCCCCCTGCCACGAGCGGAGCGCAGCGCGTTCGCCCGCATATTCCTCGTCGGCTACGGGCGCAAATCGAAGCACGCCGAACGAATGGAGGACCTTCGCCGAGTGCTCATCGAGATGCATGGAGCACAGCGAGGCCGCGATGCGGTTTGCTAGAGCCGCCGGCAAGCGAGAGCTCACCACGATGGGCTGGATGGGATGAGGACCCCACGACTCGAGGATCCGCAGGCGGGACGCAAGGTTGGGCTCGCGGCGCCTGAGCACTGCGAGCGCGTTCGAGTCGACGGCGGCGCCGTCGACCTTGCCAGTGGTGATGAGCCGGACGGACTGGAGGTGGGAGCCGGACTCGCGGAGGGCCCGGAAGAACGGCGCGCCGCCGACGTCGCGGAGCCGGACCAGGAGGCTGAGGTAACCACTCCACGAACAGGGGTCGTTGAAGGCCCAGGTCCCGCCGCGAAGGTCCTCGAACCGCATCGCGGGGCTCCCCTGTGCAACGACGACGTCCGAAAAGTACACCGGCCGGCCCTCGGTGCGCGGATCGTCGAACACGGGTGCGGCTGCAAGTAGCCGCACGGCTGGAGGCTGGAGATCGGTCATCCAGACGTATCCCGGCGAACAGAGAAACCCGATGTCGGCCTCGCCCGAGCTGAACGGATCGACCTCGCCGGGCGGCGGCGCTGAGGTCCGGATCTGAAACCGGAGCGACGTCGTCAGACCGGTAGCCTCGGCGATTCGAGCTGCCACAGCGGCGAAGAGGCCCTCGGGCAGGCTTGGCGCGAGATAGCTGATGAGCCGCAGGTCGCTCACGGTATCCTCGCGCAGTAAAAGCAGGATCCGGACCAATGACCCAGCCGTCAGGGCGCCTTCAAAGAGAGCGCCCTCTCTGATCGATTCAGTGACAGGATGTCGGATCGCTGTGCACGTCGATTTCGCGGGGCCGGGCGCGGACGCCAGGCGGTGTTCCCGTTGGCTGGTGGATTCACGACAGTGACGCCGGATCCGCACACAGGATCAACGCCGCGCGAGGGCCTCGGACGTCGAATTCGCCGATTTGCGGCGATCCGCGTGTGAATCGCGGGTCCTCGCTGCCCGGGGGGTACCGGCACGATCCGTGAATAGGTGCGCCGGATGACCACGCACCGACAGATCGTCGCGCTCCTCCTGGCGGGCGCTGCTTGCCACAAGGCGCCGGCGCTTCCGCCACCGCCTCCTCCCTCTGTTCAGGTCGCCGACGTCCTGCAGAGGGACGTGCCCATCTACCGCGAGTGGGTCGGAAGCCTGGATGGTTTCGTCAACGCTGACATCAGACCGCAGGTGGAGGGGTACGTCCGCAAGCAGGTGTACCGGGAGGGGGCGTTCGTCGGTCAGGGAGAGCTGCTGTTCTTGATCGATCCGCGCAATTACAAGGCGCTAACCGATCAGGCAAAGTCCACTCTCGACAGAGACGTGGCGGCCCTCGCCAAGGCGCGGCTGGATGTCGGACGGGACAGGCAACTGATTGTCCAGGACGCCATCACCCAGCAGCAACTCGACAACGACCTCGCGGCCGAACGACAGGCAGCCGCGACCGTCGAATCGGATCGCGCAACGCTGGCTCGGGCGCAGCTCAACAGCGGCTGGACACAGGTGACCTCGCCGATCGCCGGCATCGCAGGTATCGCGCAGGCGCAGGTCGGGACACTCGTCAGCACGACCACGACCATGACGACGGTCTCGCAAGTCGATCCGATCAAAGTCCAGTTCAACATCGCCGAGACCGAGTACTTGCGCTCCGCCGAGGGCAGCCACTGGGCAGAGCCCGGACGAGGCGCAGAGCCCGCGCTCGAGATCATCCTCGACAATGGCAGCGTCTATCCGCACCGCGGGACCGTCGTCGTGACCAATCGCCAGGTCAACCCCCAGACGGGTACGATCGCGATCCAGGGAGCGCTCCCGAATCCCGGGAACATCCTCCGCCCAGGTCAGTACGCGAAGGTGCGCGCAGCTGTCGAAACGCGAAAGGAAGCGCTGCTCGTGCCGCAAAGGGCCGTCAACGAGCTTCAGGGCGCGTACCAGATCGGCGTCGTCGCAGCGGACGGCAAGGTCGACGTCCGGACGGTGCGCGCGGGGGAACAGGTCGGCAACCTATGGATCATCGACCAGGGTCTTCGCCCCGACGAGAAGATTGTCGTCGAAGGATTCGCGCGCGTGAGGCCTGGCATGCTCGTGCGCGCCTCGCCTGCCTCTGACAGCCCCACCGCCTCGGTGACCTCGCCGCCGGCCGCCGCGCCTTTCCGGGAACAGTAGGCCATGTCCCGCTTCTTCGTCGGCCGCCCCATCGTGGCGATGGTCATCGCCATCCTCATGGTCATCGTCGGATCGGTCGCAATGCTCGGCCTCCCCGTGGCCCAGTACCCGAACATCGTGCCTCCTCAGATCCTGGTGCAAACGAGCTACGCGGGGGCGGATGCCGTCACCGTCGAGCAATCGGTGGCGACTCCCATCGAGCAGCAGATGTCCGGCGTCGAGAGCATGCTCTACATGCAGTCCACCAATGCCAATGACGGCACGCTGAGCCTGCAAGTCACCTTCGATGTCGACAGCAACACCGACATCGACCAGGTGAACACGCAGAACCGGGTGGCCCAGGCGCAGGCGATCTTGCCCTCCGACGTCACCAATTACGGGCTCACCTACCGCCAGTCCACGGGTCTGCCGCTGCTCCTCTTCTCTCTCTACTCGCCGAACGGGAGCTACGACACGCTCTTCATCGGGAACTACGCGACCATCAACCTGAACGACGCGCTCTACCGCGTACCGGGCGTAGGCCAGATCAACAACTACGGCGCCGCCGATTACGCGATGCGCGTGTGGGTCAAGCCGGACAAGCTCGCCAAGCTCGGCCTCACCGTTTCCGATCTGGTCACGGCTGTGCAGGCGCAGAACAACGTGAACCCGTCGGGCCGCCTGGGCGCGGAGCCCATTTCGCCGGGCCAACAGTTCACCTACACCGTCCGCGCGCAGGGACGGCTCCTCAAGGCGGAGGAGTTCGGCAAGATCGTCGTGCGGCTGGACCCGGACGGCTCGACGGTTCGGCTCAGCGACGTCGCTCGCATCGAGCTCGGCGCACTGACGTACACCCAACTCGGCCGTTACAACGGGAAGCCGGCGCTCATCATCGCCGTCTCCCAGACTCCGGGCTCGAACGCCCTTGCCGTTGCGAGCGGGGTCAAGGCGACGATGGCGGAGCTGAAGAAGCGCTTCCCGTCCGACCTCGACTACAGCATCTCCCTGGACACCACGCTGCCGGTGACCGAGGGCATCCGCGAGATCCTCATCACCCTTCTCGAGACCACGTTGCTCGTCGTCCTGGTGGTCTTCCTCTTCCTGCAGAGCTGGCGCGCCACCTTGATCCCGCTGATCGCCGTGCCGGTCTCATTGGTCGGGACGTTCGCGGTGTTCCCGATGCTCGGCTTCTCCGTCAATTCGCTCTCGCTGTTCGGCCTGGTCCTCGCCATCGGGCTCGTGGTCGACGATGCGATCGTGGTGGTGGAAGCGGTCGAGCGCCTCATGGAGGAAGGGCTCTCGCCGCGGGACGCGACCCTGCAGGCAATGAAGGAGGTGTCGGCGCCGGTGGTCAGCGTGGCCGTCATCCTCGCGTCTGTCTTCATCCCCATGGCATTCATGGGCGGCATCACGGGACGCCTCAACAAACAGTTCGCCCTCACCATCGCCGTCTCGGTCCTCATCTCCGCCTTCAACGCGCTCACGCTCTCCCCGGCGCTTTCTGCATTGCTCCTCCGACCGCGGCAGCAGTCGAGTGGCGTGCTCGCCCGGTTTTTCGCGGGCTTCAACCGCTGGTTCGCGCGGGCGACCAGCGGGTACGTGAAAACCTCGCGCTTGCTCATCCGCAAGGCGGTCCTCGGCGTCGCCATCCTGGTCGGATTCGTCGCCCTGGCGGGGCTCGCGGGTCGCCGCATTGCCTCGGGCTTCGTCCCCGACGAGGACCAAGGATTCTTCTTCCTCAATGTCCAGCTCCCCGACGCTTCCTCGCTGGAGCGGACGGACGCCGTCTGCCGGAAGATCGAAGCGATCCTCGCTGCCACACCCGAGGTCGCGTCCTACAACACGGTAGTGGGCTTCTCGCTCCTCAGCTACAGCTCGGCGACATACAGCGGCTTCTACTTCGTGACGTTGAAAAATTGGTCGGAGCGTCCGGGCGCGGAGCACACCGACGTCGCGGTGATCGGCCGTCTCAACCGGGAGCTCGCCGGAAAGATCGACGAAGCGATCGCCTTCGGCTTTCCGCCTCCCGCCATCCCCGGCCTCGGGTTCTCGGGCGGCTTTTCCATGTGGGTCCAGGACCGCAGCGGCGGCGACGTCGCCTTCCTCGACACGAATCTGAACACGTTCCTGGCCGCTGCGAGCAAGCGCCCCGAGATCGGATCGGTCAACACCGTATTCCGCGCTTCGGTGCCCCAGATCTATGCCGATGTCGACCGCGACAAAGTGCTCAAGCAAGGCATCAGCCTCAGCGGCGTCTACCAGACCATGCAGGCATTCATGGGCGGGGCCTACATCAACCAGTTCAACCGGTTCGGCCGCCAATGGAGGGTTTATCTGCAAGCGGAGGGCGACCAGCGGGAGAACATCGGCGACATCTCCGGCTACTACGTCCGCAACGGGAGGGGCGACATGGTCCCTCTCTCGGCCGTCGCTTCTACCCGGCGCGTCTTCGGTCCGGAGTTCACGAACCGCTTCAACCTGTACCGAGCCGCCCACCTCATCGGTACCCCCGCCCCCGGCTATAGCTCCGACCAGGCGATGCAAGCGCTGGAGCAGGTCGCCAACGAGGTCCTCCCCCGCGAGATGGGCTTCGAGTGGGCCGACGTCTCCTACCAGCAGCGCAAAGCCGGCGGAACCGGCAACCGGGTCTTCGTGCTCTCGTTGGTCTGCGTCTTCCTCATTCTCGCCGCCCTCTATGAGAGCTGGTCGCTCCCGTTCAGCGTGCTGCTGTCCGTGCCGATCGCGGTTTTCGGAGCCTTCGCCGGACTGCTCTTGCGAAATTACGATTTTGACGTCTACGGGCAGATCGCGCTCGTCATGCTCGTCGGTCTGGCCGCGAAGAATGCCATTCTCATCGTCGAATTTGCCAAGGGAGAGCTCGAAAAAGGCCGCCCTCTCGTCGAGGCCGCGTTGGAGGGGGCAAGGCTTCGCTTCCGGCCGGTCCTCATGACTTCGTTCGCATTCATCTTCGGTCTCTTGCCGCTTTGGTTCGCGTCGGGAGCGGGCGCCGTCTCCAGGCGGATCCTGGGTACGGCAGTCATCACCGGCATGCTGACGGCGACCGGAATCGCGATCTTCATCATCCCGATGCTGTTCGTGCTCATCGAACGGGCGAGCAATTGGCGGAAGCCACATGGCCAAGGCGTGCTGCAGGGGACGGCCCAGAGCGGAGGCAGCGGAGGGCGCGTCCCGGCAGCGCCCTACACGCCCGAGTGAACGTTCTGGCGCACGCAATGATCGGTGGGTCCCGAAGAATGGTCAGCGAGGAGGCCGAAATCGAGGGCCACGTCGTCGGTGTCTTTGCTTGGATGCAGGCGCGCGTCGAACGGGTGCTGGCCCGCGAGGATCAGCTCATCGCGCAAGGCGACGTTCTCATCGTGCTGGAGCACCGCGAGCTCGATGCCCGGCTCGAAGCTGCCGGAGCCGATCTCCCTTCCCCGCCTGCGGCGCCGCTCGAAGGCCGCTCGCGCGCCGGCCGGATCAGGCCAGTCACTCTGTCGCAAGCTCACGCGATCCTGCGGAGCGGTTCAGGGAAGGCAGTGCCCGATCCGGTGGAACCCGCCCTGGCGTTTGCGCAGGCCCGGAAAGCGCGGCAACCGTACCGCCTCGCTTCGCTGAACCGGGACAGAACCAGTGTACGGGCGCCGGTGGCGGGCCGGGTGATCCACCGTGCTGTCGTGCCGGGTCAGCTGGTCGATCCGTCGCGGCCGCTGGTCACGCTGGTCGAGCGGGATGACGTTTGGGTGGTGGCAAGCTTCAGGAAGGATCAGCTCGACCACGTGCATACCGGCCAGCGCGCGACGGTGCACGTCGGAGAGCGCGCTTTCGACGCCCGCGTGGATGGCGCCGTCCGAGCAGGATCTCGGGTGCTGCTGGAGTTCGCGACCAGGCCCGATGTTCCGCCTCGTCCGGGGACGAGCGCGATCGTAGCGGTCGAGGTGGGTTGACCCGGCTGTATGCCAATCCGGCAGGGCTGTCGGCCCAGGGCACGACGCGTAGCGGGAAATGACTCGTTTCGCGCGGCTCGCATCTTGCTTTGTAGCGGGCCATGGACCGACGACCATTCCTGACCGCGCTGCTCCTCGTCGCCGCGAAGGCCGCGGGCGCACTAGAGCCGGACGAGATCCTGATCACCTACGCCATGAAGAGGGGCGGCCAGCAGATCTCCGCGGTGTCGCACGAGCTCGAGTGGAATTTTCTCATGCTCGACGACCACCGCGCGAGGATGCAGGTGCGCGTACCCGTCGATTCGTTCGTTTCCGGCGATGCAGAGTTCGATTCCGCGCTTCGCAATGCGATCGGTTCCGCCGAGCATCCCCTCGCGCAGATCGACGGGATCGCAAGGCACGGGCGACTCGACGGAACCCTGGAGCTCGCCGGTGTCGTGCGGCCGGTCACGGTGCTCCTCCACGCCGAGCGGGCTGCGGGCGGCGCCGCCGCCGTCGCGTCACTCGCGATCGATCTCCGCGACTACTCCATCGTCCTGAAGGGTGTGGATCCGCGTGTCGAGATCGCCGTGAT
>Ga0137418_10003759_pt1 | contig 13965 bp, 5 predicted proteins | sample CZODoug3_1_2_16f_FD_122242 | JGI IMG/M metagenome (GOLD analysis project Ga0137418, IMG submission 122242) | Vadose zone soil fungal communities from Angelo Coast Range Reserve, California, USA - CZODoug3_1_2_16fungal (Hybrid Assembly) | ecosystem: Environmental > Terrestrial > Soil > Vadose...
TAAATTTATTAAGATTCAGATTAAGATTAAAATTAAAATTAAAATTAAAATTAACATTAACATTAAGATTAAGATTAAGATTAAGATTAAGTAATCACATTTATTTTATATCATTTATTAACCTACCTCCTAGGGAAGCTTTTTTTAAGTGCAATTTAAATTAAGTTAAGTTAAGTTAAGTTAAGTGCAATTTAAGAAACTTTAATAAATAATAAATAAAAAGATATTTTAATATAATAATATTTAGTAATATTGTATAATATATAATTATTATTCTAAATAGATAGCTACAATTTATTTTTTTAATCATTCAATATATAATATAAATATATAAGATATAAAATATAAAATATAAAATATAAAGTATAAAATAATTGAAATAATATAAAAGATAATAAAAAGGGAAAAGTTTTTTGAAAGCAACAGTTTTATGCAGGGGTTAATAGGTATTATTTTTATGTTAAAAAAGCTTGGGATTTCTCCTGCCTTTAGTCGCTTTAGAAAACGGAGGAAGTTTTAGCTTTGAAAATGATCCCAAAAGTTTGGGGTTTTAAGGTAATATAAACAGTTTTAGTTTTATAAATTAGATATACTTAAAAAGCTGTAATTATACACTTAAGTTTTATTACATTATATTATATTTTATTATATTATATTATATTATATTATATTATATTATAAAAAAAGAGGAGTTTGAGTAATGAGTAATGAGTAAGGTTTAACAGGAAAGTTTTGGGTTTTTTTGAAAGCTTTTGGTTTTTTAAATTAAATTATTCAGCAGTGCTTGCTAACCAACTTAAATAATCTGGCATAGAAACAGCTTCCACGTTAATTGGCATAAATCCGTGTCATACTCCACAAATTTCAGAGCATTGCCCATAAAAAATTCCAGTTCTATCTATTAAAAATGAAGCTTGATTTAATCGACCGGGTGTACAATCCAATTTCATACCAAGAGAAGGAACTGCAAATGAGTGAAGAACGTCGTTAGCTGTAACAATTAATCTGATATGAGTATCAACTGGAACTACCATTTTGTTATCCACATCTAATAATCTGAATTGTCCTAATTCTAAGTCTGATTCAGGTATCATATATGAATCAAAAGAAATTGCATCACCACTATCTGTTATATAATCGGAATATTCATATGCTTAGTTTAATGTTCTTAATTTTAAAAAGCTCGGAAGAAATGTTGAGTTTTAGAAAACAAATTTTTTGAAAAACAAGCTTTCAATAACAATAACAATAATAATAACAATAACAATAACAACAACAAAAACAAGCGTTTTTTTCTAAATAAGAAAAGCTTTCTAAAACGATTTTGTTTTTTTAATTGAAATTTATTTATATTTATATTTATATTTATATTTAATATTTTATATTAATATTTATTAAGAAGGAATAAATAGGACTATAACTTTATTAATCATGTACTCCCGTTTTTTTAGCTACCGAAAGCTTTTATAAAAAAGCTAGTTTTCTAAAGGAAGAAAGCAAAGCGGAGGAGTTTTCTGTTTTAAATGGTTTGTTTTTATTTTTATAAAAAAAATTAATAAGAAAACTATTAGAATCATAATTACGTTTAGTCTCTGAGGTTTTAACCTACTGATTTGAGCTTAGCTTGATAAAATCATTCAGTAAACACCTTATTACTTAAAAAAAATATCAAATATCAAATATCAAATATCAAATATCAAATATCAAATATCAAATATCAAATATCAAATGAATATTAATATTTAAAAAGTAGTGCTACTTAAAAACAAAACTCATTCCAGAATATAGTAGAATAACAGCGATTTTTATACGCTGGGCCGTAAATCTAATTTTGGTATACACTAATTTAAATAATTATATAAGAAATTAATAAGCTAAATATTATTTAATATTAATAATTAATAATTACCATAGAAAATCTAATATATATATTTGTGGATTTTTTAACATTAACATATATAATAATAGCGTTTTTTTAGAAAGCTAGTGAAGAAAGCTTTTCAAGATTGTTTTTTTAAAGGAGATATATAAAAAAAACCTGTAGTTTTTTTCAGGGTTTTTTTAGCGGGTTTTGGTAAATAATAAATATAAGTATTAATATAAATATAAATATAAATATAAATATATAGATAAATATAAATATAAATATAAATATAAATATAATTAACAAAATAAGTATTCTATCAATATAGATTTGAATATGACCAATATCATTGTGAAGCAGTTACTTTAATTGTAATTGTAGGACTAATAACTTCCATTATTTTTGTTTTATTTTTGTAAAGTATTAAAATATAGTTTTGAGACAAGAAAGCTTTTGTTTTTTTAATTGAATAAAGCTACTTAGTAAATCTTTGGGTTTTAAAGTTTTGTTTTTTTAACTTAATAATAAAGCTAAGAAAATTATCAACATATTATGTCTATATTTATATAAGAATATTTATTATAAAAATTGGACTCTGTCTTAAAAAGATTAAAATATAATATAAAATATAAAATATTAATTTTTTTTTTCAAATAAAGTCTCTGAAGAATATGAATTTTATACTTGCAAGTAATATTATTATTTATAAAATTATAGATTTTTACTTTTAATCTAATAAAACTCTTGTTTTTGCTTTTTTGTTGGGCTAAACCTTCGAAATCTTTTTGGTTTTTTAAAGCTTAGTTGTTTTTTAAAAAAACGCCAAAACTTTGAAAGGGCTTTCTAAAAGCTTTCTAAAAGCTTTATTCTTGGTTTTTTAATATATATAGATTTTAGTACTATATTTATATTATATTATATTCTTGCATAAATTAAAATTTAGTCTGAACAAAGTGTACTCTACCAAAACTCTTCAATATATAAGTTTATTTTAAAAGGTTTTCTAAATCTAAAAGTTATCAAGCATTTTTTTCTTCCCTAAAACTTCCCCTTTTCCCCTAATGGACAGGATTGGAGAGTTTTATTGCATAATTTACTACGTTTTTTAATATATTAGTACTTTAGAAACAATGTAAAGCTATGTAAAAAATATAACAAAATATAAATATAAATATAAATATAAATAAATATATAAAGCTATCTAAAGATATATAAAGCTATCTAAAGTTATATAAAGATATATAAAAAGATGTAAATGTAAATATAGATAATAGATAAAGATATGTAAAGAGATATAAAGAAGAGAGTTTTATATAATAAAATTGAAAATGTTTAAAAGAATTTTTTGGAAAGCTAGTTTTTTTAATTAATTTTATATGTTAGAGTGATAAATGTCGAAAACAAAACAAAACATAATCCAGAAGGTAAAGTAATCTGAAACTTGGGAAAGCAATAGCAATTAATACTAAAGCAGGTAAACAAGTTCATATAAATTCTAATAGAGTTCCATGATTTAAATATTTATGAATTAAAGATGATCTAGAACTACTATAAACATATATAATATTAAATAAAATTCAAAATACACCAACACAAATAATAATTAAATAAAAAAAAATAGTATCATGTAGATCAGTTATACCTGTAAAACCAGGTGTAGCAGAATCTTGAAAACCTAATTGTCAATTTTCGGGAGCATCATTAAATATAGTATTAAATATAGAAAATAATTGTAACATTTTTAATTTATTATTTTAAATACAATACATTCAGTCTTAGTTTTACTTGATCCTCTCGGTTTGTTTTTTTGTTTTTGTTTTTGTGTTCCAAAGCCAAAGCTTTTAAAAACCCAAACTGTTAGCCCCCCAAGGCTTTGGAGAAACACTAAACCTTTTTTTTTGAAAGGCTAAACCTTCGAGTTGATGCTTTGTTATTAAGAACTAGAGAAAAACACCTGATAATAATAAATTATTACTCTTTAGCTTTATTTTTAATATAAAATATTTATAACTATTTAATTAATTTAAATTTAGAAAACATTTTTAAAAACCAATTAAAAAAACTATTAAGAAATCTTTTTTTATATGTATAACGCTATCAAAGGCATCCTAAGATTAATCTTTTTAAGGTTTTTAGTTGCAATTCTTTTATTAGGTTTTTTATAATAAACTATATTATTTATAATCAACTATATTATTTATAATCAACTATATTATCTATAATCAACTATATTATTTATAATCAACTATATTATTTATAATCAACTATCAAAATATTAGAAAGCTTTTTTTGAATTAGAAAGCTTTTTTTATATTATTTATTTTTATTATTCTTAATATTATTATTATTTTTTAATAAAATCTTAGAGAGTAAAGGATTCGAACCTTTAGATTATCAAGCTAAAACAAATCTTTCCTAAATCAAAGAAATTAAGTTATAATTTAAAATTACTTAATTAATTGTTATTATTATACCATTAACTAACTCCCTTTTTTGTAGAAATCTAAAGCTTTTTTTGTATATGTATATTTATATCTATTTATTTTGATATTTAAATATTAGCGAGTTGGGGAATTGAACCACAACTAACAGTTCATGAGACTATTGTGCCGCCGTTACACTATCTCGCTTTAAAATTAAAGATTTTGTAAATATAGCAATTAAATTTAACTTTAACTTATTTAACTCTTTACACATATTAAATCTCTTTTATATAAGTTTTCAAAACAAAACTAAGCTTTGAATAATAATTTACCTTTAATTAACTTGAATAAATTATAAATATAAATATTAAATATTAAATATAAATATAACTATAACTATAACTATAACTATAACTATAAATATTAATATAAAAATAATATAATTATAAATATAAATAAATAAAAAATATAAAATGTATATTTTAAAAATGTAGTTGATAATTTAGTTTAAATTTAATTAAAATTAATAATTAATAATTAATTAACGAGCCCTGCCAGATTCGAACTGGGACCACCCTAATTGACAATTAGGTACTCTACCATTTAAGCTAAGGGCCCTGCCAGATATTAAAATATTCAAATATTAAAATATTAAATTATGAAAATATTAAAATACTTTATATTAAAAAGTAAGTTTTATAAATGATTAAATTAAATTAAAAAACAGTTTCTAAAACAAAACAAAACAAAACAAAACTCAGATCTTTGTTTATAATAGGATAATAACTCTTACATCTATTCATAAAAACTTTGAAAAAAACCTTGGCTTTAAAACTCTTGGGATTTAAAACTCTGGGGATTTAAAACTCTTCTTGAAAATGACTTGGCTTTAAAGCGAAAAACAAGAGCTTTTTTCTAGCGTTGAGTTTTTTAAAACTATTATAAGATTAATATACATATTTAATTAAAAAAACTTGAATATTATTACAAGAAAACAAAACATTAGATTATATTATATAAAAAAGCTTTATAAAAAACAAGAAGCTTTAGCCTTTCAAAAAAGATTTCCAAAACACTCCCTCCCTTTTGGAAGGGAAAAAAAGAAGCTTTAGAAAGCCCCAAAGATTTAGAAAGCTTTTAAAAAAGCAAAAAAACTCCAATATATGTAATATGTTTTATCAATAGCAATAGCAATAGCAATAGCAATAATAATAGCAATAGGAATAGCAATAGCATTCAAATAAAAAATATCATAGCATTAAAATAAAAAAGATCATAGCAAGAGCGAGGTGACTCGAACACCTACTGAAGATTTTGGAGATCCTTATACTAACCAATTATACTACGCTCTTTCATATAAATGATTTTAAGTTTAAGAAAGCCTTTGGTTATTAGTTTATTACTTTATTACTTTATTACTTTATTAGTTTATTAGTTTATTAGTTTATTAGTTTATTAGTTTATTAGTTTATTAGTTTATTAGTTTATTAGTTTATTACTTTATGAAAGTTGGCTAAACCTTTTTACCAATACCAAGTTTTTTCAACTAACAAAAGCTTTCCTTTTTCAAGCGTTTTTTACCCCAAGCTTTGGCTTTGGATGTTGGCTTTTTTTACCAATACTGCTTTTAATTAGTTTTTTGATTGAGAAATCTTTTTTTATTTAGAAATTTTTTTTTAGTTAGAAATCTTTTTTTATTTAGAAATCTTTTTTATCATAGTTTTTTTATTGATGAAAGAAAGCCTTGTTTTTTTTAAAGCTTATAAAAAACCTTAAACTATAATATTACTTTAATAATCCTCCTATTTTTATATTTATAAATAGCGTTTTTTTGCTTTTTTTTGTTTTTTTAATAAAGCTTGATAACTTTTAGAAGGTTTAGCGAATGAAAAGCCGTTTTGAAAGGTTGGTTTTTTTAAGTTTAGAAAAAGAAATAATAAAAATAATAATAAGAAAATAACAATAACAATAACAATAACAATAATAATAATAATAAAAATAATAATAATAATATAAATAATAATATTAATAATAATATAAAGAATAATAAATTTATATCTATCTTATCTACGTGCTTTACGAATAAGACTTACGAATAAGAATAAGAATATAAAGAATAAGAAGAATAAAGATTTTCAATAGTTTTGAAAGCTATCCCAAAGCTTTGGCTTTGGAAACCTTTTTAAAAAGAAAGCAAAGCAATTATAATAATCCGAACTTATAACTTAGAACTTAGAACTGAAAAATTCAAAGCTTTATTAAAAATTCAAAATTAAAAATTAAAACTTAAAACTTAAAACTTAAAACTTACAAGATATATTAAAAGCTTTCTTAAAAGCTTTCTTAAAACTTAAAACTTACAAGATATATTAAAAGCTTTCTTAAAAGCTTTCTTAAAAGTTAAAATTTACAAGCTTTTTTAAAAACGAACTTAAAAACCAAATTAAAAACCAAGGGCGCTTTTTTCTTTCAATAAAACTCCCCTTTCCCCCTAAAAAAACGGACAAAAAGTTTTGGGATAGCTTCTTTTTTGTTCTTAAAAACCGCTTTTCTTGGAAAACTCTTGGCTTTGAAAACTCTTGGCTTTGAAAACTCTTGGGAGTTTGTTTAAAAAAACAACCAACTTTCTTAATCGTGGACAGGGGTTATTAGATAGTTATATTTATATTTAAATTTAAAATTAATCAGACAGTCCAAAGCTCTCTAAAAAAGCGGACTCTAGGATAATCGAGAAAAAAGCAATAAAAACGCGTGGATAAAGCCCAAATCTGCCAATTTCAAAACTTTGATCGCTTTAGGAAGAAAACAATTCGGGAAGAAAAACAGCTTTCGAAAGCAAAGCCGGGTTAAAAAAGCGCTTGAAAAGGAAAGCGGAGGGGTTATATTTGTATTATATTATATTATATTACATTATAAATAATATCACCATCAATTAACTAATCAAGAATAATCTCTTCTTAATTGTTCAATTTGAAGGAAAGTTATGATTAGATAAAATACAAAATAGCTTCCTCAGGCAAGCCACGCGATCTTCACAATGTGAATTGGTAGAACATATTCATAATTAAAAAGTAAAATTATTAAGCCTATGTAACCTAAGATAAATCATAATAATCTCAGTCAAAATCAGAAAGATAAATTAATATCGTAGGATAAGAAATTAGGTACACGTTCTATAGGCGGGTAAAATAAACGTAAAGGAGGATAAATTCATAATCGTATTCTGATAATTAGTTTTGTTAAAACTTTAAATAAATAGATCCCTAGCATTATTACAAATAATATTACTGGTAATAAGTATATAAATAGTTCTCAGTTGTTCATGTTTTGGGTTTACTTTTTTTGTTTTTTTAATGTTGTGTGTTATTTGATTTATACTAAAATGAAAGTTTTTATATGGTTTTGGTTTTTTAAATTGTTTTTTTTTTATAATATTAGTAAAGTGATTAATACTGGAAATCAATAGAATTATCTTCAGTTACTTATTACTACTTTTATATTTTAGCTTTTTAATTGTTTTTGTTTTTTTGTTCGAAACTGGCTTTTTTCGCGAGGATTACTTAAATCTTTTTTTTAGATGTAGATGAAAACATCTTTTATATTTTAATTTTAATTTTTATATATTATATATTATATATTATAGATTATAAATTATAGATTATAGATTATAGATTATAGATTATAGATAATAACATACCATCATTAAAATTTAAAACTATCCTATAGTTGGTGAAAAAAACCTGAAAGCTTTGGAAAATGACAGCTTTTGTCATAATTTTTATACTATGTTTTCTGTTTTTATGTTGATCATTAGATTAGATTAGATTTAAATTGAAAGTTGTTTAAAAACAAGAAGCTTTAGCCTTTATGAAAAAATATATAAAATAATTATATAGGGGTTAAATTGATTGTATATAATAGTTGTGTTTTCTAAAAAGTAACAGTTGTTTAAAAATAATAATAATAATAAAAATAAAAAAAACAAAATAATAATAATTAAAATATTATAAAAAATCGTAAATTTATTTAATTTAAAGTTAAAAAAACGTTAAAATTCAAGTTAAAGTTAAAGTATTAGTTTAATTATGTATATTCAGTTTATATAACATACTAGGCATCATATGGGGTTTAACAATAGATACTAAGTTATTCATAGATTTAGTTGAGATATATATTCTGTATTGTCCTGGTTTATTCTTATTAATATTAATAGTACATTTTAAATTATATCTAATAATTAAAACATTTATTAATAGTACAACCTCTTGAATAGAAAATTTATCTGTACATAAAAGTAAACCAGAACCTCTTCTTGATCCTGCGCCCATGATTCAGTGTGCTAATGCAATAGGAGTAAGTAAATTAAATATATCATTTGGAATAACTTTCATTATATTTAGATTTATATCTCCTATAGAATTAATACTAGATATTTTATAAAATAATTTATATAATTCTGTTAAACAAGGTAAAGCTCTCGTACTAAATCTTATAGCCGTATAAGTTTTACTTCTAGTTTTTAAAATTTTTTTAAATTGAAGAATAGGGAAACTTGAACAATAATGCGATAAAATATTAAATATAAACATAAAATAATGAAATTTTGTAAAAGACTGAGAAAAAGTTAATGAGGCATTTCTTTTTAAATTTAAATTTAGACTATCTAATAATTTATTACTTAAACTGAAATTTGAATATGAAAGTTGTAATTTAGCATCTGATAATAATATACCAATAATCACAGAAAGTTGATAATAAGGTAATTTAACCATATTTCTTATAATAGTATTAAAAACAGGCAACCCTATTGTTAAACCTAAATTTGATCCTCAAACTACAATATCTTTACAAGTTCTTTCAGGATTATCATTCTGTTTAATCTTTTTATTATTTTGATTTTTTTTATTATTTTTATAAATTTTATAATTTGTATTATTTTTAGAAGTAGATTTTGTTATGGGTATAGTTTTAAAAATGGAAAGTGTGTTTGATAATGATTCATTCAAAGCTTGATTATTTATAATTTTAGTAATTATAATTGGCATACTGAAAACGCTGGTGAATAAATTTGTTAATTCTGAATTAAAAGCCACAAAAAAGCTTTCTTGAATAGGGGTTAAATTAATTGTATATAATAATTGTGTTACAGAAGCATGTAATGTATCTAATATTAAATTAGGATAAATTCCAAATAGTAAAGTAGGTATTAATAAAGTAATTAAACTTATAAATTCTATTCTTGATATATCTTTTAATGGTTTTAAATGAGGAGAATAAGCCCCATAAGAAATTCTATTATAAAAAAATATTGTATAACAAGCACTTAAAACTATTCCTGTACCTCCAACTATAGATATTATTGGATTAATTGATCAAATTCCAATTAAACTCATTTGTTCCCCTAAGAAATTCAATGTCAATGGTGTAGCCATATTTGCTAAACTAAAAACAAAAAATAAAATAGTAAAAATTGGCATATAAAGTACTAAACCTTTAAGTTGTTTAATAAGTCGAGTACCAGTTCTATCATATATAATACCTCCTACACATATAAATAATGCAGGACTCACAAATCCATGCGCGATAGATAATAATATAGCACCTTCAATACCTATTATATTATTAGAAAATATACCTAATACAACTATAGCCATATGTGTTATTGATGAATAAGCAATTAATTTTTTTGTATCTTGTTGTAAAATAGTAGATAAACTAGCATATATTAAACTTGTAATTGCAATCATTTGTACCACAGGTGAAAAATAATTAGAAGCATCTGGTAAATAAGTTAATAAAATTCTTAACATACCATAAGAAGCTAATTTAAGTATTGTTCCAGCTAATATAATAGATCCAGCAAGAGGTGAATCTGCATGTGCTTTAGGTAATCAAATAGATAATGGTCATAATGGTGTTTTAATTGCAAAAGCTATAAAAAATCCTAATCAAAGTAATTTTTGTGAATCTAAATTAATATCTACTAAACTTAATAATAAATAATCAGTAGATCCTACTATACTTTGAATACTTAATATTGATAATAACATTGGTAAACTTCCAAATAAAGTATATAAAAATAATAATAAAGCAGATCTTGTTTTATCTTTACCAGATCCATAAATTATAATTATAATAAATAAAATTGGTAAAACACTTTCAAAAAATACATAAAATAATAATAAATCTAATGCAACAAAAGTAAATATTTGTAATGTTTCTAATAATAAAAAAGATATTAAAAAATATTTTAAATTTTTATCTATATTTGTATAATTAGATAATAGAGCTACAGGACTTATAAAAGTTGTTAACAAAACAAAATATAAAGATATCCCATCAATTCCAATATTAAAATCTAAAAAACTTAATTTATTAAATTCATAAACAAATTGATAATGAGTAGAACTAGAATCAAAATTTAATCATAAAAATATTGAGATTATAAAATTTATTAAAGATGTTGTTATAGCTATATTTTTCATTTTTGTTTTATTTTCAGATAATTCTTCATTAATCGGTATTAATAACAAAGAACCTAAAATAGGAATCAGTATTAGTAATGTCAACATATGTTATTTTTTTTAGTTTTTTTATTTTATTTTTATTTTGATTTTTTAATAATTCTTATTATATTTTGTTATATCTAGTCTTAATATTTTTATTATTACTAATAATACTTATATCCTTGTTAGAAAAGCTTTCTAAATTATTTATTTTTATTTTTATTTTTATTTTTATTTTTATTTGATTAATATTCTAAAACTATTATAAAAAAACGTTTTTTTAAAAATATTATTATTATTATTATTATTATTAAAAAAAAAATGTTTTCTCGGTTTTCCGAACCGGTTTTTCAAGCTACTTAGCGGGCCTTGGCCAAGCTTCAGTATGCTTTGTCACTTGTTACTCAATTTAGGAATTTTCTGACTATGTGGCATGTACTTAGAATGACGGCTTTCTGTAGCTCTACATATATGTATTTGTTCAGGTCTAGCATCCGTGTGCTGTCATGTATCGAATGGGGTATTATTCCAGTTGCCGAGATGACGATCGGTATTATGATCACTCGGTTCATCGCCCATTGGCTCTTGATTTCATCAGACAAGTCTTTGTATTTTGCCTTTTTCTCTTCGCACGTTTTCTGCACATTATTCGAGTTGGGCACCGCTATATCAACCAGATATACTGTCTTGTGTGCCTTGTCTATCAGTGTGATATCTGGTCTGTTGTGCTGTACTGTCTTGTCCGTGGTAATTGTTCTGTCCCAGTACATCTTGTGCTTGGCATTGTCCATCACTGCTCTTGGTTCATACTGGTAGTACTTTTCGCTCTGTGTGGCCAGTCCGTGTTTGATGGCTAAGGTCTGGTGTATGATCTTAGCTACCTGGTCGTGCCTCTGCTTGTAGTCTGACTGGACGATCGCGCTGCAGCCTGCTGTTACATGCTGTATCGTCTCGCCCGTCTGATGGCACCGTCTACACACGTCTTGAACTGTACTATCCTTCAGTATGCACTTCCGGTAATTTCTCGTGCACACAACTTGATCTTGGATGGCTATCATGAATCCTTCGGTCTCTGGGAACAGGTCACCATGCATCAGCCATGCGTTTGATGCTTCCTTGTCTACGTGTGCCTGATCCAGTTCATGATAGTGCCTTCCGTGCATTACCTTCTGTGCCCAAGCTTGCAGTTTCTCTTGTTCTTCGGCACCTTCGTCATGATCACTGTCTTGCTCTTCGCACATATTGAGTGGCGTATGGCCTCGATCTGCTGAGACTATCGCTCTGTGCATCTCCGACTGATCTTGCTTTGATCTGAAGTATTGGCGTAATCCTCGTATTTGCCCGTTATGCATACTCTTGATATCAACCAGACCTCTTCCACCTTTCTGTCTTGGCAGAGTTGTTCGCTCTACCGCCGACTTCGGGTGATGCATCCTGTGCTTGGTCATGATCGTTCTAGTCCTTCTCTGCAGCTCAGCCAGCTCTGTCGTCGTCCATTTAATGACTCCGAACGAGTAGGTTAGTACAGCGACTGCGTATGTGTTGATTGCTTTGGTGAGATTTCTTGCATTGAGTCTAGATTTGGTGATCTTTTCCACTCTTCGGGTATACGTCATTTTCAGGTCTTGTTTGATCTTCTTGTGCTCGATTCTTCGTCCTTGCTGGAGCCCGAGGTACTTGTACGTCTCTTGCTCTTCCATGGCCTCGATCTCGGCTCCATCTTGAAGTTCGAATCCGGTCGCATCGTGCTTTCCTCTTGTGATGCACTGCGTTTTGCACTTATCAAACCCGAATGCCATCCTTATGTCATTGGAGAATGTTTCAGTGATCTGAGTCAAGGTCCTGAGTTTCGACTTTACCGATGCGTACAGCTTGATGTCATCCATGTACATCAGGTGCGACAATCTGTATTGCACACTGCTGTTTTTCACTTGGAAGCCATATCCTGTGCTATTCAACATTTTCGACAACGGATTGAGGGCGAGGCAGAACCATAGTGGACTCAGTGAGTCACCTTGAAATATGCCTCTCCTTATCTGTATGGGCTGTGTGACTATGTTCTTTCCGTCCACCTGTAACTTGGCCGTTGTCTTCCATGTTGTCATCGTGTGCTGCAGGAATCTGACTATTGCTGCATCGATCTTGTATATCTCTAGTACTCGAATCAACCATGAGTGCGGTACCGAGTCGAAGGCTTTCTTGTAGTCGATGTAGGTAGTGTAGATGTTTCTACTGCCTACATATGCCTGCTCGAGTACCACCGAGTCAATCAGCAGCTGCTCCTTGCAGCCTTGCGAATTCTTTCTGCATCCCTTCTGCTGTTCCGTCACAATGCCATTCTCCTCGCAGTGTTTGTACATCTTCTCTGTGATGCACGAGGTTAGTATCTTGTACATCGTTGGCAGGCATGTGATGGGCCTGTACTTGGACGGATCCTTTGTGTCTCCGCTCTTAGGCAGCAGGTACGTTATTCCTTGCGTCAAGAATTCGGGCATGGTTGCGGGCCGCTGTATGAACTTGGTCAGCTGCTCTGCTAATTGACTATGCACACAGGTGAATTTCTTGTACCAGTAATTGTGAACATTGTCCACCCCGGTCGCTTTCCAGCTGTGCGTATTACGTATTGCAGCGGACATCTCTTCCGATGTTATGTCTGCGCACGCCATGTGCTGGATTCCACTCGTGTTCTTCTCTTCCTCTCTGATCCACGATGCTTGATCGTTGTGTTGGACTTGGTTTGACCAGAGAGTACTCCAATAGCCCTCCACCTCCTCTTGACTCGGAGCGCCATTACTTGCAGTCTCTGTAAAACATCTTCTCATTATTCTTGAACTGCTCGTTCTGCTGCTTTCGCTCTGAGCTCTCCTTGTACCTGCGAAGGCGGTTTGCTATTACACTGAGTTTCTGCTTGAGGGTATCAATATGATCATCAATGTGGACGTTTTTCGGTTCGTGTATGGAATGTATTGCAGTCTTCCGCAGTATTTCCTTCACGCGCTTATTCAGCTTTTTGCTTCGCTTTCCTTGCTGCTTGTATTGGGTCAGTTGTCCCAGCTCGCGCCGGATGTCCTCGATGCGATTTATCAGCCTACGCTCCCAGGGTGGCCTCTGCGCCTTTTTGTAGGTGCCCTGCTTATTTGGCCTTGTTTTGGAGCCATTGGCTGTTACCGCT
>Ga0137418_10003761_pt1 | contig 13964 bp, 12 predicted proteins | sample CZODoug3_1_2_16f_FD_122242 | JGI IMG/M metagenome (GOLD analysis project Ga0137418, IMG submission 122242) | Vadose zone soil fungal communities from Angelo Coast Range Reserve, California, USA - CZODoug3_1_2_16fungal (Hybrid Assembly) | ecosystem: Environmental > Terrestrial > Soil > Vadose...
CGCTCTATCTTTTTGTTTGAGCATGATCTCCGCGCAAACGCTTCGCGTTTGTCGCGAGGGAAAACCGGTACCCACCCTCGGATCAAGTCCGGGGGCATGCTTTTCCGGATCATGCTCCAGCCGCAGCCGTTTCCTCATCGTCCTGTGCAGGGCATCGCAACGCCCGTGTCTCTGCGGAATTATTTGGACTCTCCGCCAAGCGCATACGGTCGCGTTTCCGCTTGTGCCTGTGTGAAGCTTACTACCTGGCCTTCGCGGCCGCGGACGCTGCCTTCTTCTCCTCGAAGGAGGCCGTTGCCTTCCCCGCGTCCACGATCGCAGGTCCACCGCAAGTCGGGGGACCTTTGCTTCCTCATCCGCCAGCAAAAAAACGCACCGTCCGCTCAATGTCGCCGTTCATAATTGCGTTTTCAAGAAGCGTCTGATTCGTGAACCTCAACCCATTCTGCATCTCTATGAAGCGCTTCGCCACCCCGGTACCGCGGATGCCCATACTATCAGAGGCTAGTTCGTGGACAACTTGCTTGTAAAACTCCATTGCTTCCTTTAGCGCCTTCGCCTCTCCGTTAATCCAAAACTCATTCCCCTGCCGGGTCATCAGGTTCGTAGCATCCTTTATGACCTTGACCATCTCCGCTTCCGTCTTCCACACAATGCGGCGACCGTTGGCTCGAGCCCAATCGCCAAGAATCTCGAGTGTTGCGCTGGTGAGACGCTGTTCAGTCAACACCCTTGCGGCCATAAGCCGTCTTAACTCGGGATGCTGTCGTATGATGTTAGTCAAATACGCGATCATTTCTTCGGCGCTTAACTTCCCTTCTTTTTCTAAGATACTTGCAGCAACTGCCCGCGCAGCGATCTCCGCAGCCTCCTTCGGCGCCACGCCGCCGCCCATAACTGCTGCCAGTTCATCAAGTGTGAGTTCCACCAGCTCTTTCGCCTCGCGATCTATGGCCAATCTGACTGCCCGGATCATGACCTCCGTTGCGATCTTGATTCCAGCGCGAAGCAGGACAACGGCTATGAGGGCGAAGTCGAGGAACATCGAAAGCGTAAGTGCAAGTTCGAGCCCAAACATCATGAATTCGGCGTAAGAGTAGAGGTTCTTCTGAACGCCCATCACGCGCTGTAGACGCCCCTCAGGGTCTACAAGGACCAGGAATTCATAGCCGCTCGAAAAAGGCGTCTTCGGCGAACCTACCCCTCGGCCATCTGGGACGCCCGGAGCCGGAGCCAAATACGAGGCATCCCCGCGTTTAACGAAGTGACGTCCGACGAACGCTTTCCCGCCTCCTGTCACGAAGAGATTGAGGTCGATGCGGTATGTGTCTTCTGCCGATTTGTCTTTGAGTGGACCGCGGCGGGCCTCATCGCTACGCGTCTCCAAGTTAATGGTGTGAGGACGAGGGACACAAGTTTCTGGTCCCCTCCACCTCCTCGCGTCTTTTGGCGCAGGCGTGGTCGGGCGACTAAGGGGGAATTTGGGGAATGGACGAGCTCGATCCCAACGAGCATCGTCATCCAGAAGCTGCTGCCGCTCCCCACTCAGTCGCATCTTCTGGAGAATGGACCAAAAGAGACGATTATTTTGAATCGTATGCTCGGGTACAATTATGTCGTTTCCGTCGGCCCAGCCCAGATGACCAACAACCCTCCGGCTATCATCGATTATTGGTGTAAAGCTTGCTTTGCTGAAGTTAGAGCCTCCGGGCGTGAACACGCTACTGTACAGTGACTCCCATTCGGTTGCGAGGAACGACCGAATGTGGGTGTAAACAGCATCGGAAATTAGCTTGTCGCCAGAATAGCGGAGCACTGGCGTAAGTTGGGCCTCGCTAAACGCGCGGTATCGAGATCGGGAGTTTCGTTAATTCCGAGAGGACGAAGCGTGCGGCCGTCATCGTGGATATCCTGATGCGCATCTTCGTCGTGCGGCACCGTTTGGTCATGCTCGCCCATGTTTTTCCTCCTCGCCGATTCTCATGGTCCCTTTCCGCAAGCCTGGCGCGGGCTTGGGCTTGCGATCGTCAAGCAGATCGCCGACGCTCATGGTGCCCATATCGATCCAGGCACGTCGCCCGAAGGCGGCCTGCGGGCGACGGTCGCGTTTCCGCTTGTGCCTTGTGTGAAGCTTACTACCTGGCCTTCGCGGCCTCGGCCTCGACCGCTGCCTCGACCGCTGCCATCTTCTCCTCGAAGCTGGCCGTTGCCTTCCCCGCGGCCTTGATCGCGTTCCACTCCGCCTTGGTGAACTCCGTGAACGCCATCTCGGGTTCACCACCCATTATCATCATATGCCGGCTTAGCTGCCGTGCTCTTGGGCTGATGGCGAGCTTCGTTTCAGGCATGAGTTCGACTGTCTCCCAGTGCGAGAGTCCGTTGTACTCACTCCATTCGTGCGCGATGATCGCGTCGATTCGATCCTCGATGGTGGTGGTGGGGGCGTTCCACAGCTTGAAGCCCTCCCACGGATCGAACACATTGCCATGCACGCTGATGCCCAACTGATTGCCATACATGTCTTTGGTGGCCGGGGCGCTGCGATAGTTTATCCCGCGTTCGCTTCCCCGCGGGTTGAAAGGTCCCAACTCACCCATATTTAGACGCTTTGCGCCGCTCTCCCCGGGATACAGCTTTTGGCCCTTCGCCGGAATAGTCTTGAGCCCGGCGCCCTGGTCCTTCTTGGGAATGCCAAGCTCGCTCATCCGTTTCGCAATTTTGTCGTTCCACTCCTTCGCCTCAGCCGCGCTGAATTGTTTCCTGGGCGGCCGGCTTCCCGCGTCCCAAAATTTTTGCTTCAGCTTCGCCCATGCGGTCCTCGCCTCAGCCCGTTCTGGACCGGTCATCGCGCCGCGAACAAGTACTCTTTCGGCCTCCTGCTCTGCCAATTTCAGCACCGCTTTCGCCTCCTCGTCTATGACCACTTTGACTGCCCGGATAGCTGCCCTTTCTGCTACCATTGCGCCCAAGCGAAACAGAACGACGGGAATGGTGAAGATGTCGATGATCATCCAGACGGTGAGCGCTATGTCGATAATTTTGAAAGCAACCCTGAGAACCTTCTCCTCGGGAAGCTCAAACTGGTACTTCTCGACCCCCAGCACCGCCTGTATGTGTCCATCAGGCGCTACAAGAACCTGGAAGCGATAGCCGCTAATCATCAAATAGGTGTCAAATGGGTAGCTATAGATCGGATAGTCCAGATGTTGGCGCACTTGCCATTGCTCGCGCGGGACCAGGTTCCAGCCAAACTTAAAGCCGACGATCGCGTTGCCGCCGCCTGCGAGAAAGAAGTTCAGGTTTCCCAAGCGTCTCTGTTCTTCCGATACATCTTTGCCCGGAGCTTCGAGGAGAGAGTTCCAAAGTGCTTCCTCGTCTTTCGGGTTCGGAAGAGAAAGTGCAGGAGGTTTGTTGGCGGGCCAGCAAGGAGCAGGGCGTTTCGTAGGAGCAGCAGAGACGGGCTGACCAGGAAAGCCAGGAAGCCGACTATCGACTATACTATAATGGATCGAGACAAGCCGCCGATGCACTCCGAACAATCGAGCTTTCTCGAGCTCAGCCGCATAGGGATAACCATAACCTTCCGCGATCGTTTTTTTGGGGACGCAAATGTTCTTGCCGTCGATCCAGCCTAAATGACCGACGACCCGAAAGTCGTCATCGACAACCGGTACAAAGCTTTGTTCGTCTCCGCTCCCGGTCAGGTCCGAGAACTGGGCCTCCCATTCGGTTGGCGTGAACTTGTCGCCGTGAACGTACACGATTTCGGGAATTAACTCCTTGCTACTGAACAAGAACGCCTGGTGCGCGTAAGTGGGGAGATACTCTGAATCCGGAATGGGATTGCCGTAGTGGTCATATTGGTGGAAATATTCCTCGCGTCGGATAGGAGATAGCTTGCGGCCGTCATCGTGAATAGACCGATACGCATCCTTGTCTAACGTTTGATCATGCTCGCCCACGTTCTGCCTCCTGGTCGATTCTCATAGTCCGATTTCCGCAAGCCTGGCGCCCTCGGCAATGCAGGTTTCCAAGCGGGCCGGACGTTGATCGCGGCTCACGTTCAATGCACTGATCAGGATCGCGGTGCGCGTGGCCCGCGCGGTCATGTATTGCGGCATCGGAATCGACCGTTGGGGACCGGATAGGAGAAAACCGCCGGCCCATCAGGCCGCGAGCGCGACCCAGGTCAGGGGATCGTCGCAATGGCCCCTGGTTCCAAGCTCCAGTGCCGCCTGCCTGCGCTCGTCGTCGGGCTCATTGACCCAGGCCTCGGCGGCCACGAGCCCGGTGGCACGGTCGTCTGCGATCCGGCCCAAGAGCGCCCTCGCGCATCCGCAGGCCCACCACACCGCTTCGCGCCGCGGCAGCAGGTAGGCGCAGAACGTCACGGCGTCCGCGATCTTGCCCGCGGCCACCAGGGTCCGCAAGAAGACTGTCGGACATTGTTCGCCCGGTCTGGCACTGATTTTCTGCAACAGTTCCGGAAAGGTCTCGAACAAGGCCTCGGCTGTGGCGAAGCGCAGCAGCGACATCGACATAAACTCCGGCGCCGGTCATCGGCCTGCCTCGCGGTCGACCGGCCCTCGCTGGTGCGCAGCGTGACTTTGCTTGCTGCGGGCGGTCTCATCGGACCCGCAACGCCACTGGGCACGTCCTTTCGCAACGCTACGGAAGTCAAGATGAACGGCAGCGATTGCGTCACCGTCCTGGGGGCGCGCTGGCTGTCGCCGGCTTCGGATCCGAAAATACTTGCGCGGGTCGAATGCTGGCCGGCGGAGCGATTGCAGCGACCGGAAGGGCATGGCGTTGCCTCTGCCAAGGGCCTACTGTTTTATTTTTTGCCAGCTAAGCGTTTCGATGACGACAACCTTGGACAAGCTGCTTGCTGAGAAACAGGAAACAGGCGTTATTGGAGCGGTTGCAGCAAGAGGATATCGGTCCCGAAGAGCGCAATGAGATTGAGCGCTTGCTGGAAAACATCGAAGCGGCCCTACAATCGCTCGACAGGCTTGGGCGAGCATCCGGGTGATAAGTAGGGTGATGGAAGCGTTCGCCTGATCGGGGTTCGGTTGATCCAGATCAATGGAGCAAGCCATCGAGTCTGATCAGACTGAGTTTTTTGGGCGTCTGGATTTCCGGATTGTGGCAGCGCTGAATGAGTGCAGGGACCCAAAGGCTGGTGAGCGGAACGCGGCGCGTCCACCACAAGGCGGCGTATAAGTGCAATTGGCGGTCGAAGCAGGCGCACACCCGCCGGAACCTTGACCCCGATCCATTCCGATCGTCGCGACAGACGCACGCGCCACACTTCGGTTCGACCGGACAACCCTGGCCGCAGCGAAATTCGATGTTGTGACCCGGTCCAGACACATTCTGTTGACCGTGAAGTTGCAAGACTAGTTGCCCAGACTTTCTTAAGGCGCAGGCTTACCAATGATATGAATGCGCCCTTTTGTATCGATAAAAAACTCGGAACTCCCGGAGGGCAAAGTGGCGATGTCCTGCGGAGATGGAATGTCTTCGCCAAAGCCCGGTACATGAGAGTGGCCAACCACCTCTGCTTTTTTAGGAAACACGATGCCCTGCGGGCCACCTCTTCCGATAACGAGTTCATTATTCGCGTTAATAATAACTCCAAACTCGTCTATGTTAACCGCGGCTAAGTCTCTTGCCTTTTGAACCGCAGCGAGTTTGTTCGCAAAAGTTGGAGTTCTCAATGCGGGCGGAAGTTGTGGAACCCCCTGTATGCTGAAGCGACGTATCGCCCCGGTTTTTATGAGCTGTTCAATTTCCGCATCAGTCAGCAGGCGGGTGCTGGTCATGCGCGGTGTCCCCCTAAGCACCAAACCCAAGATTTTTTTCAAACCAGACCGTGCACCCCGAGCAGCAATTAAAGATACGCTAATTCCGATCGCGGCCAAATCAAGGATAGTCAGTACATCTAAAGCGAATCCAATAAACTCCAGAGCCATTGTCCCAAGGCCTTTAGCTCTCTTTTCAAGAACTTCTAAGACTTGCAAAACTTGACCATTGGGATCGACTAAAACTAAAAACGCGTCTTCCGGTAGGTGATACATGTCCCATTTTTGATCACCAGACCAAACAACATTATCACCCGGCCGAGGTGCCACGTACGCTATCCCGCCTTGCGCTAGATAATTATTTACCTGCTCAGAAAGATACTTCTTCCACTGGGCCACACTTCGTCCACTCCGAGATAAACCTGGAATAGACGAATTGCGGGGTATGGCAATATCCGTGGCAAGGACATAGCCAACGTGTGCGATAACTGTATCGTTCCCGTTATTAACAACTGGCCTAAAGGTTGATTCCGCGTACGAGTCCCATTCAAGAATGTTATCGGAGCCGTCCCATGGGTGGAAAGCATCGCCAAAATCTGCTTTGAAGGTCGGTCGCAACATGTATTTTGACTCCCACTCGGTAAAATCGAATTGTGAATCAGGTCCATGAAATACGTCAGCTACCAACTTATCGTTGGTATATAAAAACACACGAACCTTCGGAAGGTCGACGCGGGGTGCGCCGGGTGCATAGCTCCCGGCGCCGGCACCGTCTAAGACGGCGGGGTAAAGAGAACGGCCAGTCAAAACCGCATTATCAAGCTCGCCCACGTTCTGCCTCCTGGTCGATTCTCACGGTCCCTCTTCCGCAAGCCTGGCGCCGTCGGCGACGCAGGCTTGCAGATAGGCCGGACGTTGATCCCGCTTCACGTTCGACGCACTGATCAGGATCGCGGCGTGCGTGGCCCGCGCGGTCATGTATGGCGGCATCGGAATCGACAGATGAGGGCCGGATCCAAGAAGACCGCCGGCCCATCCGGCTGCGAGCGCAACCCAGGTCAGAGCATCGTCGCAATGGCCCCTGGTTCCGAGCTCCAGCGCCGCCTGCCTGCGCTCGTCGTCGGGCTCCTTGACCCACGCCTCGGCGGCCAGCAGCGCGGCGGCACTGTCTCCTGCGAAATGGCCCGAGGACGCCCTCGCGCATCGGCAGGCCCACCACACCGCCTCGCGCCGCGGCAGCAGGTAGGCGCAGAACGTCACGGCGTCCTCGATCTGGCCCGCGGTAACCAGGGTCTGCAGAAATTTCGTCGGAAATTGCTGGCTCGGCTTGGCGCTGATTTTCTGTGACAGTTCCGGAAAGGTCTCGAACAAGGCCTCGGCTGTGGCGAAGCGCACCAGCGACATCGAAAGAACCTCCGGCGCCGGTCCCGTCGGCGCGTTCACAATAAAATCCAGTTGACCACAGCGGCAGGTCCGCCGGGCTCATGCGCCGACATGCCTAGACCGGCCTCCCGCCGACGATGGCGGAGCCGGTAATAAGCCCCGGGAGGATAGTGACGGCGGGGGGGCCCGTGATGGTGACGGGGGCGCCCGTGATGGTGAGGGCACCCGTGGCCGTAATGCTGATGACAGGGGACATAAGGCTTATCGAGCCCTTTGTAATGTTCAAAGTGCTCGCCCCTACCTTGAGGGTTATGCTTATGTCCGCCTCGGTCGAGATTGCCATCTTAACGTGCGTGGTCTGATTGCCCGACTCGATGGTCAGTTGGTCGTCGCCATGCTTGATGGTCGTGCTGCGGGACGGACTGCCCGGTTTGAACGTCTCGCCGATCGTCCGGGTCTCGGCGTGCTTGACGGTGACCTCGTGGTCCCGCTCGGCGTGCATCCGTATTTTTTCCTTGTTCTGTTGGTCATCGAACACGAACTCGTTGTAGCCGCCATTGTGTTTTGAGGAGTCGGATTTCCAACCGGAAATGGTTTTGTTTTTTGGCAGATCGTATGGCGGCTTGTTGTTGCCGTTGTAGACGCAACCCGTGACAAGCGGGCGGTCCGGATCGCCTTCGATGAAGTCGACGACCACCTCCATTCCGACTCGTGGCAGGAAAATCGCTCCCCATCTCTTGCCGGCCCACGTCTGCGCGACGCGGACCGGGCAGGATTTTTGCGGTTCGCGGTCCCAGTGGAACTGGACCCAGATGTGCCCGTGCTCGTCGGTGCTGATCTCCTCGTTTTCTTCGCCTTCCTTGCCGACCACCTTTGCCGTCTGGATGCCGTAGATGCGCGGCTTTGGGGTCTTCGGCAGGCTGCGATAGGGCCGGTAACCGGGGAGGAATTCGTAGGAACCGGCGTAGGTGTCACCGCTCCCGCCACCGCCGCTGCGATACTGCTGGGACGAATACATGTGCCTCGCCCCGATGACCAGATACTGCTTGTTTTCCGACTCCATCGGGTGGTGTTCGACCGTGACAAGACCTCCCGGATGGATGGAGGCGGCATCGCCATGGACGCTGCGTCGATGGTCGAAGGCCTGCTCCGCCTCAAGGCGAATCCTCGCGTGGTTCTCGCCCTTGTCCTTCTCGTCGTACTTGTGATGGTGATCGTACATCTCGAGCTTCGAATGAGCGTATTTCTCCCCGGATTCCTTGGGTGCTTTCAAATCTTTTCCTGGCGTCAAATAGTCGTAATCATTGAAGTGAACCTTGCCGGTGCGCAACTTGCGATCTGAAACCCATGAATGAACATGCTGCCTGGTACGAGTTGCGCCCGCGTGCCGCGGGATGAACGGGAGCGTCGGCAGATCCGGGATCTTCTTGTGGGACGTCGGCGCGTTCGCCATCACCAGCGTGTGCTTGCCGTCGGCGTGCTCGAAAAAGTAATAAATACCGTAGTGCTCCATCATGCGACTGCAGAACGCCAGATCGGTTTCGCGATACTGGACGCAGTAGGGTATCTTGTGAAAGTCGCCGCTGGTGCGGAATACAAAGTCGGTATTGACGGTAAATCCCGCCTTTTCGAACACCTCCGAAAGGATTTGCTTGACGTCCTTCTTGAGAAAGATACGACAATCGGCCTTTCGGCCGAGCAGCCACAACCACGGGCGCAGCGTGAGATGGTAGTGAAAGAGGTCTGCCGTGCTGCCGGTCCGTCGTGTCGCCGTCAGGATACCATTGTAGTAGCGGATCTTGTTGTCATAGGTGGTCTGCTTGATCGTGCACGCCCGGCCGATTGCGCGGTTGAAATTTATGCTTTCCCTTTCGCTAAGCGTTTCGACGTTGACTTCGAATAATTCACTTAATCCCTCCGTGGCGACGAAACTTGCCAAGACAAGAACATCCTTGCCGAGCGGAGTGTGCAATTCGGCGAGACGCTTATCCTGAGTAAGCTGAGCCATCAGCGATTTCCCTTCAAGGCTGCATGCAAGTCCGCCATGTCTACCAGCTCGTGCATGTCGACCAGCTCGTGGCTGTTTCTCGAGGCCAGGCAATGAAAGGGATGCGACATTTGCAGGTTCCTATCGAATAGCGGCCTCCTCACCCACGCGATGTGCGAGCCGCATCCTCTTAATCAGACCGCTGATCAGTTCCAATTAGGACGCAGCACAGGCCGTTACGGTTCATGTTCTGAATAGGAAAATGCATCTTCGAAAATCGTTCAGAAACATTTGGTCTTCGTTCCACTACCGGCGATCGATGACGCACCGATTGTGTCGCGACTATTGCAGCCGGCATGCTTGCGCGCGTCATCCGTACGGATGATAGACCTTCGCTCCACTTCTGGCTTCCCGGCGCCTTCGGCAGCCTCGCAGCCGCCCCGACGGTGCCCGGATGGGCGTACACGACGTGCGCGGATGCGTTGGTCCAAGGGATCACTTACACGTGAGCGAACCGGGCGACTTCAAGGAACGCACCATCGGCATCGGCAGATCGTCACCGTCGCGTCACTGGCGGCGCAGGGAAACGCGGCGCCGCAATCGCGCACCAAAACCGATGGCGCAAGCCCCGGTTCCAAACTAACATTCCAAACTGACCACTCCCCACTCCGTGGCGGCCGGTCAGCTGCATTCGCCGCCGCCATCCGAATCGAGAAATGACTCAATGTTTCGTAAGCTTCTGCCCTCCATCGTTCTGGGGCTCATGATGCTCTCGGAGCCCGTTGGCGCCGCCGATCGTGTCGTGGACGGTGTGCCGCTCCCATCCGACGCTATCCTTGCCACGGCGTCGCCGATAACTGCCGTACAACGGCAATGGAGCGGCGTTTGGGTCGGAGCATGGGGAGGCACTCTCAAACACATATTGCTTGTCGAAGCGGTCGCCGAGGACGGCGCGGCGCGGGTCGTTTATGCGGTCGGCGAAAACCCATACTTCGGAGTGCAGCGAACATGGCTGCGTCTTGATGGGCGCGCGTCGGAGAGTACGCTTAAAGTGCTGGGTACCCACTTTTCCGCAACTTATGAACTGACCGAAAGCGGTGGTTTGAAGGCTCTATACAGGCGCGGCGATAGTGTTAGTCACGCGTCGATGACGAGAGCTGACTTTTCCTCTCTGACACAGCCGGATGCTGTTGTTGAGTGGACGCGCGGCAAATCCGAATTTTTGGAAACCGACCTGATCGAAGACGGCAGGTCGGTCCGACTTGAAGCAGTGATTTTCAAGCCCAACGGAGCGGGACCTTTTCGGCTTGCGGTGATCAACCACGGCTCGACAGGGACAGGCCGTAACCCAGAACTGTTCACGCAAACCTGGTTCTCAGCCGACCTTGCCGATTTCTTAAATGAGCGCGGATGGATTGTGGCTTTTCCCCAACGCCGCGGCCGCGGCAAATCCGATGGGCTCTACGACGAAGGTTTCCGGGAAAACCGCAAGCTCGGCTACAACTGCGACACCGACATAGCGCTGCGCGGTGCGGATCGCGCCTTGAGCGATGTCGACGCTGCGATCGCCGCCCTTCGGCGACGGCAGGACGTTGCGCCAACGCCTATTCTGATCGGCGGAGAATCGCGCGGCGGCCTGTTGTCGGTTGCGTATGCAGGTCTTCATGCCGCACAGGTATTCGGTGTCATCAATTTTGTCGGCGGCTGGCTTGGCGAAGGCTGTTCGACCGCGAGCTTCGTCAACCAGACCCTTTTCGAACGAGGCGCGCCTTACGGACGGCCGACAATCTGGCTCTACGGCCGCGGCGACTCGTTTTACTCAATCGCCCACAGCCGGAACAATTTTGCCGCCTTCGAGAAAGCTGGTGGCCAAGGTACATTCTTCGACCTTAGCGCCCCCGTCGGCCCGGGCCACTTTGTTCTTCGCGATCCAGATCTCTGGTCCAGTCCAATCGACAATTATCTCAATTCACTTGCCAATGCGGAGCAGCACTAGAGCATGATCCGGAAAAGTGGGTACCGGTTTTCCGAAAAGATCATGCTCAAACAAAAAGATAGAGCGGGATGACGATTCGAAGAAAAGTCATCCCGCTCTAGCGGCGCTTAACACGACGTCAATCTTGCTGGAAATCGGGGCCGGACTTCCTGCGGCGAGGTGGTTTACCGGCGATCCCAGATCTCAGGCCGCTGAGCCGCCGAGTAATAAATGCGACGTCGCTTTTTCATGGCCCACACTCCATCCTTGCTAAAAGATTAGTGTGTTGCGCTGACCAGTCGAACCCGTCACCATTTGCGGACGTTCTCGGGAACGCCGGCCGCTCGACGCGCTTCCTGGCTGCTTTATGGCAGGATCAACCCGGAGACCGCTTCGTCTTCGTCAAGAAGCACGGTATGTAGTCCCGGTGTGACCATTGCCCCGGAAATCAATCCGGCGGCATCCACCGCAACTCGCCAATGCGACACGCCGTGTTCCTGCTCGACCGTGTAGACGTCCGCAGCCTGATTATCAACACCCAGATATTGGACCGACTGAACCGCCCCCAGTGGTGCAATAACAGACTGCAATTTTGACAACTGATGATTGACCCCCGTCGCCAACCAGGAACGCATATCGTCATAGTTGGGTTTGCCGGTTACGATGCCGTCAACGAAGCGACTGAGCATCGCCACACGTCCCGGGTCGGACGACCGCGTCCTCTGTTTCTCTGCCGTCGCGCTGGCGATCTGTTGCGCTGTGGCCGCATCGATGCGCTTCATCTTCACGTCGCCGCCAACTCGGTGCATTGTCAGTGACACCGCCTTTCCCTGCGTATCGGTGATGAAGGTGATCTGTGCATCAACCCTTTTGAAGAAAAATTCCGTATTGCTCCGCGGGTAGATCGGGTATCCCCACTGTCCGGCCGGTCTTGCGGCCAATTGCTGCCCGTCGCGCGTAACCAGCAGGACGGCGTTTCCATACTGATAAGATCCAACATAGCCATCGAGTAGTTGGGTATCTATCGCTGTTTCCTGGTACGAAGTCTTGTCGGCGAAGTTGACTTGAGGCGGAGCAACTTCGGCCGCACAAACCGCAAGGCCGGCCCCCAGGCAGGCCAGCGCCGTCGCCCACACCCGGGCGTATCTTGTCTTCTTCCGCAGCATGTTGTGGATCCTCTGCTCCAGGAATGACTTCGATCCGAATCTGGCCATCCCCATCGCATGGCTTGCAGACTGTCTTTCGCCAACGGCGATGAGGGTCTCGCCATACCGCGCAATAGGGTAGCCGAGGCTCAGGACCCGAACGTCACAATCGATTTCAATGGCCAAGCGGAGCCGTCGCAGCTGCCACCAGAGCACCAGGTTCCAGGGCATGCAGACGAGAAGGCAGACGGCGATGGTCAGCAGTTGAGCGTCGTAAGCGTCGAGATGGGACCGCTCATGCGCGATCACCAGTTCCTGCTCGCCGGGAGAGAATTTTGTCAGCCAGCGCGGCACGATAATTTGTGGACGCAAAAACCCCACAACAGCAGGACCTGAATCCTCCGATATATAGACGGCAGTACCGGCCATGTGACCCCGGCCCCAGCGACGCCGGCGCCACGACAAGTGTGCAGCACCGGCGATGATGACCAGGGCCAGAGCTATCGATGCCGTACGCCAAGCCCCGACCAGCAGCGTGTCCACTCCTCGAGATGCCGGGAGCTGGCCGGTGCCGGCGATCGACCAGGCGGATCGCGAGAGTCCTATTGCAGCCATTTGCCGAGGCGCGGGCATTTTTTCGGATGTCGCTGGGGCGGCGACGCTGGTCATTTCCGGGATCTGCACCGAGACCCTGGAAGCGGTGAAGGGGATCACGAGAGAGGCAATGATGCCCATGCCCCATAGAAAACGCGCCGGCTTTCGCCGAACATGGGCCGACCGCTCAAGCGCGAGGGCAGCAAAGCCGATCAGCAGGCTCACGACGATGGCATAAAGCATCCAGGACAACATTCAGGTCTCTCCCGTGTCCGACTTGCTTTCCAGAAGCTCGCGCATGTTTCGGATCTGCTTTGCACTGAGCTTCTGATCCGAGACCAGATGGATGAAGAGCAACTCGGTCGATCCCTTGAACAGTTTGCGTGTCAGGTGCCGCAGGGCACTTGTTTGCGCGGCCCTATGCTTGACGGTGGCGAAATATCGATGGCCACGCCCCTCTTGTTCACGGCTGACATATCCCTTGCCTTCAAGCGTGCGCAGGATCGTCAGCACTGTGGTGTAAGCCAGCTCGTCCCTCAGCGCCGCGCGGACTTCCGCGACCAGCGACGGGCCGCGTTCCCAAAGCACCTCCATGACGTCGATTTCTCGATCCGTGAATTGGATGTCCACCCATCACTCCTACTAGAGCTATAGTAGATCATGTCGACTTCGGAGATGGCTGTCAACTATGAGAATAGTAGTAAGTTCAAAGGCACGGTATGGGAGCTGGCGAAAGTCGCTTCTTAGACGTCTCTACCGCTGCACACCGGACATTGCTGGGTCCGCTTGCGATCTTCGAAAAGTACCAAAAGCGGAGGTCGCCGCCACATTCGATCACCGCACGGCACACCGGGAGTCGCGGAAAGCACCGCAATCACGTCATGACCTGGTCGTACAGGTCGACTGATTTGCCCGACCGGGCTCGATCCGGGCATCCGGCGGCGTCAGGCGCAAAAATTTTCGTCACACAGGCTTGGCGCGCACAGCCTGATTTCTTGAGCCGATTCAACAAATCGACCCGACGGGCAAATCACCCAAAAGTCTGTAAAGCCCCTTTTGCAAAAATATTCTGATTT
>Ga0137418_10003762_pt1 | contig 13961 bp, 15 predicted proteins | sample CZODoug3_1_2_16f_FD_122242 | JGI IMG/M metagenome (GOLD analysis project Ga0137418, IMG submission 122242) | Vadose zone soil fungal communities from Angelo Coast Range Reserve, California, USA - CZODoug3_1_2_16fungal (Hybrid Assembly) | ecosystem: Environmental > Terrestrial > Soil > Vadose...
CGGGTCTTGACGATGACGGCGGACACGCGCGAAAGATCTTCCTGCGGAGAGATGGCGACTTCGCGCACGCGACCGCTTGCCATCCCGTTTGCATCATAGACGGGTGCGCCGAGCAGTTCGGTGAGTGCCATGCCAGTCATTGCATCTACCGATGGTCAGCATACCGAAAGCCCGGCGCAGGAAGCCATAGAAACCTCAGAAAATATGCCGCTTTTTGTGGTTGCTCCCGGTTCCGACCTTCCGCTAACACGAGTTTCGTTGACTTTTCCGCGCGTCAAAGGCAAACTTACGGCTTCTCCCTCCGAACGAGGGACCGGCCCGGCGGGTACTTGGCCAGTCTTGAGGCAGCGGCAGGCGAGGCGAAAACGCTCGAATCTGAAGCCCGACTCATGACCGTCAAACAAGTCTCCTACACGTTTGAATCAACCTTGGAGACGATCAACCATGCCGAAGAACAGGCCAGTAGAATCGCCACTGCCGCTGGTTTCAGCGAAGATGACGTGATGAGCATCGCCATGGCCGTGCGCGAGGCTGCGGTAAACGCGGTGTTGCACGGCAATGCGTACGACCCCGGAAAAAAGGTAACGTTGGCGTTTGACCAGGGCGATAAAGATTTGACGATTGTGGTTCGCGACCAGGGTAAAGGGTTGGATGTGGATTCGATTCCCGATCCCCTCGCGCCGGAGAATTTGTTGAAGCAGTCGGGACGGGGCATTTTTCTGATGCGTTCGTTGATGGACGAGGTGCAAATCAAGGCCTCGGAGACGGGTACCGAAGTCAAACTTATTAAGCATTTCCACGGCGACGCCGCGGATTCACAGGAGGCTTCTCAGTGAGCATGAAGGTCAGTACTCGGCAGGTAGATGGAGTGGTCGTAATGGATATGAGCGGACGAATCACGCTCGGAGAAGGCAGCGTTGTGCTGCGTGACGCCGTGCGCGAGTTACTCTCAAAAGGCAACAAGAAGATCCTGGCGAACCTGGCGGAGGTGAATTACATCGATAGCTCGGGCATTGGCGAATTGGTCAGCGCTTTCACCACCGTAAAGAATCAGGGCGGCGAGTTGAAACTCCTGAACCTCACCAAGAAGGTTCACGATCTGCTCCAGATTACCAAGCTCTACACAGTATTCGACGTAAAGGACAACGAAGCGGCAGCCATTAAGTCATTCAACTAGGCTCGTTGTTGTCAGCAGGGTATTTCCCAGACCAGTGGACCGTCCCTCAGGGACGGTCCGCAGAGTCTCCGCTCCAGGTCTTCTGAGGCGCTCCTCTCGATCGATCTCTACCCCCTGTTTCGTGCACTGTTTCGTTGCCTTCGCCCCGCCCATTTTGCCCGTAGAATGGGCTCATGCGCATTCCCCGCCTAGACCGGTCCCAAGTCGATTCCGCCACCGCGGAAGTATTCGACAGCTACCAAAAAGAACGCGGCAACGTGCCCAATATGTTCCGCACCGTGGCCCACCGTCCGGAAATTCTGCGCACGATGATTGCGCACTTTCGCGCCGTCATGTCGACCGGGACGGTTCCCGCCAAACTGAAAGAACTCGTGATTGTGCGCACTTCGCAGATCAACCGCTGCGAGTATTGACTGGCGTCACACACCGTCTTGGCAAGACGGCACGGTTGGAGCGACGACCAGATCGAGCATCTGGCGGACTTCGAAACACGGGATGACTTCAGCGCCGCTGAAAAAGCCGCGCTGCGCCTGGCAGAGAAGATGACCAGCGATCCCCAGGACTTCGACGACGAGCAGTGGACGGAGTTGCGGCGGCATTTCGACGAGGGCGAGATTATCGAGCTGGCGGCATCGATCGGGCTCTTCAACTATTTCAATCGATTCAATGACGTGTTGAAAATGGAACCTACCCGGTAGCGCGGGCCCGACCTCCCCTTCTGGAGGCGGGGAAGCGGATATTTGCTTCCGGGGAGCGTTCTTCCTTTAGGGAAATTAAAAAACTGCATTGGACAGAAGTCCAGCATCCGGCGGCCAAACCCTGCGCGGGGAGCACTCGGCCGAAGGGCTGAGTTACCTGAACTTCGGCCAAGACGATCGCGCGTGCCACGTTTCCGTCGCGCGATTGGCCGAGGATCTACACCCACCTCGGAGCGCTGGAAACGCAGGTGGACCGCAACATCGCAATCACACCATCGCAATCACACCATCGCAATCACATCATCGCAATCAGCCGTAAGGTGAGGAACTACGACGGCCTCGCAGTGATCGTTCTTGTAGACATCGTTCTTGCAGAGATCGTCCTTCCAGAGATCGTCCCTCCAGAGGTCGTTCTTCCAGAGATCGTTCTTCCAGAGATCGTTCTTGAGGATTTCCGGAGAGCTCGGAGGAGAGTTCGCCAGGCTGCCACAGGTGCCCAAGGAATTCGACTGGAGCCACAGGGCAAGTTTTCAGCCCGCACCTCGACGAGTGCAGGAGGCTAGACCAAGCCTTTGCGGAGCTCATCGAGCGGGTACTTGGTTCCCCGCCAGGTCACGCCGCCGTCCCTGAGGGTAACGACCATCGAGCGCAGCAAGGCGTAGTTAAATAGCAACGTGCTGACGGGATGCAGAAAGAAATAGTAGGGCGCGATCTTCGTCCGCAGTGACATGCCCGCGTAGATGGCGAACATGGAGAGCAGGGCGAGCGCGTAACCCGCGCGGCTCCAGCCCGACGAAAACCAGACCCCAACAAAGGGCATGAGATTCAGAAACAACAGACCCACGGCCGTGGCCACCGTGCGCCACCACTGGAACGACATGACCGCGAAGAAATTCTTGGTGAAGTTGTTGACCACACCGAGCGCGCCCTTGGCCCAGTGGATGGAGAGCAGACCGTCGCCAAAAACAACCCTCTGGGCCAGGCCGGCATTCTTGACGACTTTCCCCAGCTTCATGTCGTCGAGCACTTCCATGCGAAGCGCCGCATAGGTGCCAACTCTTGCGTAGGCCTCGCGCCGGATCAGGTTAAACGCGCCAACGCCCATGTGGTCTTTGGCCTTCGGATCGGCCACCTTCCAGGGGCGATGGCCGAAGGCGAAGAGGGTCTGGAAAAAGGCGATCATCATGCGCTCGCCGGGGGACTTCATCACCAGCGTCGGAAAGACCACGAGGTGGTCCGCCTTCTCAGACTCCGCGTAGGCTAAGGTGCGGCGCAGGGTGTCGGGGCGAAAAAATACGTCGGCATCGGTGAAGAGCAGCCAATCTCCCGTGGCCTGCTGGCTTGCCATCCACATGGCATGAGTCTTGCCCAGCCAGCGTTCGGGCAGCTCGGTAAGGTGTAGAACTTTGAGTCGCCCGGCAGCAGACTCAGCCGACGCAACTTCATCCATCCGTGCGCCAGTTTTATCTGTGGAACGATCATCCACCGCGACTACTTCGTAATTGGGGTAGTCGAGCGCCAGCAGTCCACGCAGGACGCCGGCGATGGTTCCTTCCTCATCCTTGGCGGGCACCACAATGCTGACCCGCGGAGATTTGCCCTTCGCTTCAGCCCATTCCGGCCCGGCGATGTCAGCCACCTTGGGCATGCCCAAACCGGCATCCACCACCCGGGAGAACCACGCAGCTCCCAACAGGCCCCCGGAAATCGAGTGAAACAGGCTCATGGCTCAGGTAGCCTTGGCCAGCGCCTGCGGGTGCGCCCCCATCCGCGGAGCAAATTGCATGCCGTAGTAGAGAATGACGGCGGAAAGGGCGAGAGCGACCGAAGTGCTGCTGAGCGCCAGATGCAAGGGCCAGCGGTCGGCCAAGCGTCCGATGATCCATGGCGAAAAAGCGTCGCCGAGCAAGTGAATCACAAAGATGTTCACCGCCAAGGCGAAGGCGCGGATATGGGGTCCGACGGCGTTGATCAGGGCCGCATTGAGCGGCGAGGTGTTGAGCAGCAGTAAGAATCCAGCGACGAGGATGGCAATCTCCATGGGACGCCCCGAGGAGTGCAGCGCAAAAGCCATGGTCGGAACCCCAAGCGCCAGGCTGATCGCGGAAACCAAATAGTAGGCACCTTGAAAGCGCGGCAGCAGCTTGTCGCCAATCCACCCGCCCAGAAGCGATGCGACCACGCCATCAAAAGCGAGGATCAGTCCAAACATGGTCCCCGCCGCCGAGACGGAATACCCGCGCTCGCGCACCAGGAAAGTCGGCATCCACACGGCGATTCCCCCCAGCGCAAAAGTCATGAACGCCATACCCAGGGTTGCCGTCCAAAACGCCTTGTTGCGGAGCAGGCCGGCAACCGACTTTCGCTCCGGGGTCTCGGGAATAGAGTCTTGAATGCCGCGTGGAGGTTCGGGCAAGAACGCGATCAACAATGCCAGAAGCAACCCTGGAGCACCCGCCAAATAGAACGGCGCGCGCCAGCCGTGGGACTGGCCGATCGGGCCGCCGACCAGGTAGCCCAGCGCCGTACCGACGGGAATTGCCAAATAAAAGACCCCGAGAATCCGGCCGCGTTTGCCTTCGGGAAATAAATCCGCAATCAGCGTGGGCGCGAGAATGCCGAAGCTGGCTTCCCCAACTCCGACGATGGTGTGACGAAACAGCAGAGTGGAATAGTTGTGGGTCAGCGCCGTGAGCAGCGTGGCCAGACTCCAGAGCACAGCCCCCGAAACCACGATCCACTTGCGCGAGAAGCGGTCGGCCAGCGGTCCCATGAGCGGGGCGACCAGCATGTAGCACCAGAAAAATACCGTGGTCACCAGTCCCATGTCCGCGTTGCTGCGGTGGAACTCATCTTGAATCTGTGTTTGCACCGCCGCCAGCACCGAGCGGTCCATGTAGTTCAGCAGATTCAGCGCAGTCAGAAGGAAAAGCGCGGTGCGCGGGAAGTAGCTTTTGGCGGTCATGAATTGCCGAGACTATACCATGCCGGAAGTGCACTAGCCGGTTCGGCGTTTCCCCCGGGGCCGCGGCCAGCGGGCCACGACGCGCGTGGCAATTCCGCCGCGCGGCCGGAAGTCGCCTTCCACCTCAGCCGAAACGGGCTTGGCATAGCGGACCACATCCTCGAGCACCTGATTGACGATGTTTTCCTGGAATATGCCGAGGTTGCGATACGCCAGCAAATACTCCTTCAGCGATTTCAATTCCAGGCAAAGCTTGTGCGGAACATAGCGGATGCACAACTCGCCAAAATCCGGCAAACCGGTCTTGGGGCAAACCGAGGTGAACTCGGGAACATCCACCACAATCTCGTAGTCCGGAAACTGATTGGGCCAAGTTTCGATCTCGGGAAACTCCGCGTCGAGCCCGGATTGAGCGTGATCAGCGGTGTAGCGGGGAGGCTTGGGCATCGCAATTATTCTAAATAGAAATGCCGGCAAGTTGCCAGTTGCGCGGCAGGCACCGTCCAGCCGGGAAGGCGCATCTAACCGCCAGAGCGTCGTTTGCTATGTTCGATTTGGCGGCGGGATGGTAACGTAGGGGCTGCAATTTTGGACGAACCCATTTGAATACAAACCCGAAATCAAGCAATGGCAGCCGCTGGCCTCTGATCCCTGCGGCCCTTCTCGTGATCGTGCTGGTCTTCACGTTTTCCAGTCGTAAAGGCACCCTCCCCGTGCGCACCGCCCTGGTGGAGCGCGGATCTGTCCGCAGTCAGATTTCCACCAACGGCAAAGTCGAACCGCTGAAGAACTTTGAGGCTCGCGCGCTGACCGCGGCAACCGTAAAGCGGGTTTTCATCCACGAAGGGCAGCGCGTGCGCAGGGGCGAGTTGCTGATGCAACTCGAGGACGCCGACGCGCGTACGCAAGCGGCGCATGCCGAAGCGCAATTGCGCTCGGCCGAGGCGGCAGAGAGCGCGATCAAGAACGGCGGAACGCACGAAGAGGTTGTAACCACCGAGGCGGAACTAGCCAAGGCGCGTAACGACCACGATACCGCGCAGCGCAACCTCGACGCGGTCCGACGCTTGAACGAAAAGGGTGCGGCTTCGTCGGCAGAAGTTCACGACGCAGAAAACCAACTGCGTCGTGCCGCGACGCAGGTCTCTTTGCTGGAGGAAAAGGTAAAGAACCGCTACTCCGCGCCGGAAGTTGCCAGGGTTCAGGCGCAAGCAGGCGAAGCGCGCGCTTCGATGGCGGAGGCGCAGGGACGGCTGGCGAAGTCGAACATTCGGGCGCCGCAGAGTGGGATCGTGTACGCACTGCCCGTACGGGAGGGAACCTACGTCAACGCCGGCGATCTGCTTTTGGAAGAAGCCGACCTCAGCAAAGTGTTGGTCCGCGCTTTTGTAGATGAACCCGACGTGGGCCGCCTGCATCCGGGACAAAAAATTGAAATTTCCTGGGATGCCGTGCCGGGCCGCGTGTGGCAAGGAACGGTAACGATCGTGCCCGCTTCTCTGCATCTGCTCGGGACCCGCAACGTGGGAGAACTCACCAGCGTCACCGACAATCGGGATCTGACGCTGCTTCCCAATGTCAACGTGGAAGTGGCCATCGTTACAGCGGAGCATCAGGACGCGCTCTATGTGCCGAGAGAAGCTCTGCGGCAGGATGGCGGCGGAAAGCCCTACGTCTTTGACGTCGCTGGCGGTTCCCTAACCCGGCGCGACGTAAAGACAGCGATCGCCACCCTGACGAAAATGGAGGTTGAGGGCATTCCAGAAAAGACAGAGGTGGCCCTCGGCACCACCAACGGCAAACCGCTGGTCGATGGCGCCGCCGTCAAAGTGGTGAACTAGCGTGGTGAACCCGTGAAACTCCGCGGCTTGGCGTTGTTCCTGATGTTGGGCCCGGTGTTGGTTGCCTTCGCCGCCGAATCGCCGGAGACCTTGCTGGCTGAGGGAAAATCCGATGCCGCGATCGCCGCATTGAAAGACCGCGTCGCGTCTTCACCGAGCGACGCCGAAGCCTACCACCTGCTCTGCCGCGCTTACTATTCGATTCAAGACTGGGACCACGCCATGGCAAACGGAGAGAAGGCGGTCAGACTCTCGCCCGAAAAGAGCAATTACCATCTTTGGCTCGGGCGCGCTTACGGCGAGAAGGCCGACGCTTCCAGCTTTTTCTCCGCCGCCGGTCTCGCGAAAAAGGTTCGGCTCTCGTTTGAGCGCGCCGTGGAGTTGGACGGTTCGAGCGTGCAGGCGCGCTCGGATTTGGCCGAGTTCTACATGGAAGCGCCGGGCATCATGGGCGGGGGTCAGGACAAAGCGCGCGCGCAGGCCGAAGCGCTCCTCAAGACCGCTCCGGCCAAGGGCCACTGGGTGCTGGGGCGCTTAGCGGAGAAAAACAAGGACAATGGCGCGGCCGAACGCGAGTATAAAGCCGCCCTCGACGCCACCCACGGCGGAGCTGAAGGATGGCTGGACCTGGCAATTTTCTACCGCCGCACCGGCCGCATGGCGGATCTCGACAATGCCATCGAAAAGCTCAACCTTGCGCCGGTCAAGAATCAAGATGTGCTCGTGGACGCCGCGATCACGCTTCTCCGATCGGAACACAATCTTCCCATGGCCGCACAATTGCTCAAGCGCTATCTGGCGGGGAAGACGGTGGAAGACGCTCCTGCGTTTCGGGCTCGCACATTTCTCGGGACGGTGTATGAAAAACAGGGAGACAAGAAGGCTGCCGCCGCTGAATTCCAGGCCGCCCTGGCTCTTGCCTCCACCTACCGGCCGGCGCGCGACGGGCTCAAGCGAGTCGGCGCGTAGTTGCATCTCGTTGAGGCCCGCTTGATTTGACTGACCTCCAGTTCGGCTCCGGGACGTACGATAGACAATCCAACATTGAAAGCCTGGTGCAGGGTTCCCTATGAGGGATTTACGACAAAACTTCGCTGTCCTGGTCCTGCTGTGGGCCGTGTCGTGGGCTGCGCCGCTGGCGGCTGAGACGCTCACTTTGCGCCATGCCGTGGAGCTGGCTCTGACCCACGGAACTACCACCGCGATTGCCGCGGCCGAGGAACGCAAGGCCGATGCCGCCTTCCGCGAGGCCAGGAACAACTACATGCCTCTATTCGTGCTGGGGTCGACCCTGGGCAAGTCGTTCGGGTTCCCGCTGACCCTGGAAGGCTCGGCGCCCTCGATTGCGAACCTCAACACGCAGGCGACGCTGTTCAATCCCGCTCTTCAACAAGCCATGCGAGCGGCCCGGGCAGAAACCCATGCCGCGGAACTGTCAGCCAAGGACCGGCGCGCACAAGTAATTCAGGAGACCGTGCTCAACTATATGGAACTGGCGCAATGGGAGAAGCAGATCGAGCAATTGCAGAAAGACGCGGCGGATTCCGGGAAGATGGAAGGCGCGGTGGAAGATCGCATTCACGAGGGCGTCGATAGCGCTCTCGAGCGCAACAAGGCCAAGCTGGTAACGGCTCGCATCCGGCTGCGTCTGGCTCAGGCTCAGGGCTCGGCCGACGTGCTCCGGCTCAAGCTTTCCCGGCTGACGGGTGTACCCGAGCTCTCTCTCGAAACCGCGCCTGATTCGATCCCCGCATTGCCCCCCGACACCCCTGATCCCAACATCACCTCCCGCTCCGCCGAAAATCCCGCAGTCGCCAGCGCCGAAGAGCATGCCCGAGCGCAATACCTTCGGGCCAAAGCCGAACACCGGGCGCTGTGGCCTTCGGTGGATTTTGCCGGCCAGTATTCGCGGTTGTCCACGTACAACAACTACGATCAATACTTCCGGACATTTCAAGCCAACAATGGCAGCATTGGCGCAGTGATGCGTTTCCCCCTCTTCAACTTCACTCAAAAGGCGCGCGCCGAAGGGGCGGACGCCGACGCGCTCAAGGCCAACAAAGAAGCGGAGGCCGCCAGGAACCAGGTCTCCGCCGAACTCCTCCAGCTGCAGCGAACCGTGCAGCAGCTCTCGGCGGCCCGCGACGTAGCCGAGCTCGAGTATCAAATTGCCCAGTCGCAATTGGGGGCCGTGGACATTCGCGTCCAGTCCGCGACCGCCACCTTCCACGACCTCGAAGACGCCCGCACCCAGGTCCGCGAGCGGCGGGACCAGTTCCTCGACGCCGACCTGCAGTTCAATCGCGCCCGCATTGGCCTCCTGCGCTCCACCGGAGGCCTCGAAGCCTGGGCCCTGGGCGCAAAATAGACGGTCTCGGCAGGTCCCATCCAGAGCCCAATTCACCCGTTTACTGCATCAAACAGGGCATTGGGCGGGATCGGGTTCGTCTGGGGCGGCCACGGCGAATAGACTGCGAAGATGGCAGATCGTGTACCCGTGGGCCAGACGTGTGCCCCGAACGGCTCGGCCAGAATGGTAAAATAGAGAATCACTCCTATGCCTCTGAAAACATTGCTACTCAACCCCCCTTCGTTTGAGAATTTCGATGGCGGCGCGGGCTCGCGCTGGCCGGCAACGCGTGAGATTGAGTCGTACTGGTATCCGGTGTGGCTGGCGTACCCGGCAGGCCAGCTCGAGGGCTCGCGGCTGCTGGATGCGCCCTCCCACCACGTCTCGGCCGAGGAGACCATCGAGACCTCGAAGCAATACGAGTTCCTGGTGCTGTTCACCAGCACCCCCGGCTATCCGGGAGACATCTTGCTGGCGGCTGCCATCAAGAAGGCGAATCCGACCATCAAGATTGCCTTCGTCGGTCCGCACGTAAGCGTTCTGCCCGAGCGCACGCTGCGCGAGTGCCCTTCGATTGACTTTGTCTGCCGCAAGGAATTCGACACCTCCGTGGTGGAGTATGCCAACGGCAAACCATTGCAGGACATTTTGGGAGTTTCGTTCTTGCAGGATGGGGTGGTCGTGCACACGCCCGATGCGCCGCAGATCGAGAACCTGGACGCTCTACCGCACGTCACCGATGTCTATAAGCGCGACCTGGACGTCACCCGCTACAACGTTCCGTTTCTGCTGCATCCGTACGTTTCTCTCTATAGCACGCGCGGCTGCCCGGCGCAGTGCACATTCTGCCTGTGGCCTCAAACTTTGATGGGCCACGCATGGCGCAAACGCTCCACCGATGACGTAGCCGCCGAAATGGCTCAGGCCAAGAAATACTGGCCCGAAGTGAAAGAATTCTTCTTCGACGACGACACCTTCAATATTCAAAAGGCCCGCACGGTCGAGTTGTGCGCCAAGTTGAAGCCTCTCGGTCTCACCTGGTCCTGCACCTCGCGCGTTACCACGGATTTTGAAACTCTCAAAGCCATGCGCGAAGCGGGATGCCGTCTCCTCATCGTTGGGTTCGAATCCGGCGACCCGCAAATTCTCAAGAACATCAAAAAGGGCGCCACGGTCGAGCGCGCAAAACAGTTCACCAAGGATTGCCACAAGCTCGGCCTGACGATTCACGGTGACTTCATCCTCGGCCTTCCCGGCGAAACCCACGAGACCATCCGCCGCACCATCAACTTCGCCAAGGAACTCGACGTCGAAACGATCCAGGTTTCCGTAGCGCACGCCTACCCCGGCACCGAGTTGTACGATTTCGCGGTCAAGAATGGCTTCATGGTCGGCGACCACAAAATGGTGGACGAAGGCGGGCACCAGATGGCGCAGATCCAGTACCCGGGACTCCCCGCAGACGACCTGATGGAAGCCGTGCACCAGTTCTACGACGAATACTACTTCCGCCCCAAGGCTGCGTTCCGAATTCTGTACAAGGCAGCGTGGCACCACGAAGACCGCAAACGGCTTTACAAAGAGGCCAAGAGCTTTCTCAAACTCCGCGCCCAGCGCAACAAGTGGGTACGCGACAAACGCGCAGCCGCCGCCCCTCCCGCGCCGGAAACCGTCAGCGCGTAGGGCCTCGTGACCCTGGGCAAGTATTCGGTATTGCTGGGTATCGCCGCTTTTGGAGCTATCGGCGATACCCTTCTAGCCCGCGGCATGAAGGCTTTCGGATCGGTCGCCCCGAGTCAAATCGTGCACCTGTTCTCCGCGGTTCTCAATCCCTGGGTATTTCTGGGGATTTTCTTTTTGCTGGCCTTCATGTCAGCGTATCTGTCGGCACTGTCCTGGGCTGACCTAACCTACGTGCTGCCGGCCACTGCTTTTGGCTACGTCTTCATCGCCTTGATTGCCAGATTCTTTTTGCACGAGCACATTAGCCCGGTGCGCTGGCTGGGGATCGTGCTCATCTCCGCGGGCGTCGGCTTCGTGGCCGGCGGGCCGGAATCGAGCTCTACCAAAGTGCATTCCAAGGAAGAAAAGCCCCTGCGTGCCGCCGGAATTCAGTCATGACGCATTTCTACGCCTGGCTCGGAGTTTTCCTGATCGTAGTGACCTCCACCGCGGGCGATTGCCTGCTGGCGCGAGCCATGAAGCAAATCGGCGACCTCGGCGACCTGCGAAACAAACGCGGCATCGTCGAAACTGTCCTTCGCGTCTTGGGCACGCCCTCGCTCATGCTGGGCATCGCCTTCATGGCGCTGAGCTTCTTCAGCCTGCTCTTTGCCCTGTCCTGGGGGGATGTCAGCATGGTGGGACCGGCCTCGGCATCACTCACATTTGTCGCGAACGCCTTCGCCGCGAAACTGTTTCTCCACGAAAGGGTGGACAGACGCCGCTGGACAGCAGCAGTATGTGTTGCGGGCGGAGTATTCCTGCTAGCCGGATAAACCTACTATCGGGATACAAATGAGCTCGTGTGGCGCGTGGGTCCCGGCCCGCGCCGGCTTCGACGAGCTACGAATTCAAAATCGGCAAAGCCCGAATTCGCCTCTTGGTCGCCGCATAGATCGCGTTGCACAGGGCCGGCGCAACGGGCGGCTCTCCGGCTCCGGTCGGCGTCTCTGTGCTGGGCACAAAATACGCCTCCACCCGAGGAGTCTCCGACATCCGCAACGGCGCGTAACCGTCAAAGTTCGCCTCCACCACGTGCCCCTTGTCGATGGTAATCTTCGCCCGCAGCGCATGCGCCAAGGCAAAGATCGTCGCCCCCTGTTGTTGCTGTTCGAGAATGCCAGGATTCACCACCTGGCCGCAATCGATCGCCGAAACCACGCGCTCGACTTTGGGCTGGTCTTTCTCCATCGAAATCTCCACCACACAGGGCGTACGAGCTAAAGCACCCAAAGCAAGCGATGCCCTGATGCCGCCCAGCCGGAAGCGGTTTTCCCCAGCCTGCTTGATCGGCCGCCAACTGCAAGACGCCGCGCATGCGTGCCGTCTTCCAAACCGTCTCAAAAAACTTGATCTCCTCGTCTTTGGCCAGCATTTGCAGGCGGTACTCCAACGGATCCCTGTGCGGGGCGGCAGCCAACTCGTCGATAAAACTTTCGCTGGCGAATGCCGTATCCAGCGCATAGACAGAGCGCATGAAAGCGATGGGCACCGGAGTTTCGCTACGCACGAACTCCAGCAGCGCGTTCGGCACCGAGTAGATCAGAGAGGCCTCGTCTTTCAAGTCTGGATCAAGTCTGGATCGACGCCATCGTCAAGGGGAGTTCCCTTCTGCAAATTGATCGACGGGGCAATCGTTCGATGAACCAGACTCAGCGCTTGTCCGTGACCGTCCAATACCGCGCTCAGCCGATGGAGCGTCGCCGGTCGATAGGGCGAGTTCTGCGTGTCGTCTTCACGCGTCCAGACAACCTTCACCGGTTTCTGACAGGCCTTGGAAACCAGCGCCGCTTCGACTCCGTAGTCGTGCTCCAGCCTGCGTCCGAAACCTCCGCCCAGCAGCGTCACGTTCAAAGTCACATGCGTAACATCCAGACCCATCGCGTCGGCGATCGCCTTCTGGCAATCGTGCGGGTCTTGCGCCGGCGCCCAGACTTCGCGCTTCCCTCCCTGAAACGACGCCGTGCAGTTTCCCGGCTCCATCGCCGCGTGCGCCATCAAAAGGCGTCTGGTAGGCCGCTTCGACCCTCCTGCCTTTCGGTTGCTTCACGTCCCCCCGCGAAGACAGAGGAACTCCCTTCCCCGAAGATTCCTGTTGCAACGACTGCATGATTTTCGCGGAAGTCAGGCTGGAATTCGGCCCTTCGTCCCATTGGACTCTGAGCGCCTTGCGCCCTTGCATCGCACTCCAGAGGCTATCTGCGACCACAGCGATCGCGGAGGCGCCAATTTTTCCCACGAAACTAACGCCGGCGACACCCTTGGTATCGCGGTCATCGAAGCTGGCGACTTTGCCGCCAATCACCGGACATCGCGTCAGCAACGCATACTGCATATTGGGGATGCGCACATCGATCCCAAATTCCGCCGCACCCTTCACCTTGGCGGGCGTGTCGATCCGGGCCGCTCGGGGATGAACCCGCCCCGATAGCATGCGGCATGTCTCGTCGCCCGAACCGGGCGAGCGGCTATGCAAAAAGGCGCATCAATCCCATGGCGGGTAAATCCGGAACCAGCCAGCGTGTGGTCTTGAGGCCCGCAGCCTCGGCCACCGCTTGGGCAGCGCGATAACCACTCCGCACCGCCCCCTCCATCGTGGCGGGCCAGCGCGTCGCTGTCCAGTCACCGGCCAAGAACACACGCTCGGATGCCGTCGCTTGCCCAGGCCGCAGCCGGTCCACGCCTGGCCCTGGAGAAAACGTAGCGTGAATCTCCTTGATCACAGTCGACTTCACCAACTGCGCTTCCCGCGCCGCCGGAAAAAACTCCCGCAACTCCCGCACCGCTAGGTCCACGATCTCATTTTTCGAAAGATTCACCAGCGTCTTGGCGGAACTGACGACCAACTCCACATAACTCCCGCTATCACTATCTCCGCGAACCCCCGCCTGAATCCGAGACTTATGAAACATCCACTGAATCGTCCGATCGAGCAGCACGGCATGATCAAGCTCAGAAATCTGCCGGTCAAACCAAAGATGAATCCCCGCAATCGGCGAATTCTGCAACCCGCCCAGATCCACGTGGGGGCCGCCGGCTCGGCCGCCCGCCACTTCGGGAGTATCCATTTCCACAACACCAGCCAGCAGTTTCTGCGCCGCGTCCCAAGGCGCGGCCACCACCACCGCATCCGCCAAGACCTCACCCTGCCCGGTCTTCAGCCGCACAGCCGAATCCTCCAGAGCCAATCCCTCCACCGGCGCCCGCA
>Ga0137418_10003763_pt1 | contig 13960 bp, 9 predicted proteins | sample CZODoug3_1_2_16f_FD_122242 | JGI IMG/M metagenome (GOLD analysis project Ga0137418, IMG submission 122242) | Vadose zone soil fungal communities from Angelo Coast Range Reserve, California, USA - CZODoug3_1_2_16fungal (Hybrid Assembly) | ecosystem: Environmental > Terrestrial > Soil > Vadose...
GCTGCGTCTTTATTCCGAGGCATCGTCGCCGGAATTGGTGAACGAGATCCTCGCCGCGGCCGCGGCGATGGTGAATGAGAAACCAGTGGCTGCGTAAGGATCGCCGCGGTTTGACACTCCCGCGCCGCCACTCCTACAATCGAAGCTGCCGTTGAAAAGCGGCGCCCACCCTGCTTGTTGTCCCTGCAGTTTCCCACACTTGGCGGTGTAGCTCAGGTGGTTAGAGCGACGGTCTCATAATCCGTAGGTCGGAGGTTCGAGTCCTCCCGCCGCCACCAATCAAATCAGCAACTTCCGGCGGAATCTCGGTTTCGCGATTCTGCCGTGGGTTGCTCCGGGGTTGCGGATTCTGCCGGACTTTGCCGCGCTGTGCCGAGCTAAGTTGTTGATTCCCTTTTGAATCAGCAGTCTTGAACGTCTCATAATCCGTAGGTGGTGTACGGGGCTACTTCTTGAGAACAGAGTTCAACCTAGTGCACTGTGATCGAAATTGTTCTTTTGTAGATGACCGCCGCGCTGTTGGTCGCTTGTACCGTTAGTCGGTGAACTCCAGGTGCAAGCGGCAGCGAGGTCTCAAATGATCTAGCATTTTTAACCTCGTATTGTTTCTGTGCATCCACATACACCTGGATCAGCACAACGTTCCTGGAATCAGTAGCGCCTGTAACGAGCTCTACGGGAGATGACACTGCCGCGCCCCCGGAAGGAGTGCAGATGGTAACGGATGGGATGCTGGCACTCAGCCCACACAACTTGGTATTGGAGAACTTCGCCACGAATCCGTCCCCGGGTCCCCGCAGTTTGTGCTGAAACGAAGTACTGTTGGTTGGGAAGTCTCTCGACTGCGTGCTGCCTCCCACCCACGCTGTGCCATTCGAAGCGACAGCAATGCCGCCGGCGACGTCGGATTGTGTTCCTCCGATGTAGGAGCCATAGCGAAGCGAACTGCCAGCGGAATTTAGAACCGCAAGAAACACATCTCTCGCGCACGCCGGATTCGAACATCCGGACGCGTTTCTTGTTCGCCGCAGAGCGTCTGCCGTCACCGGGAAATTGGTCGACGTAGTAGTTCCGGTGACAAACACATCGTTCGCTGAATTCAAAGCCATGCTGACGTCGTTCTCCTCGCCAGCGCCACCCAGGAATGTCGAGAATAGGACCGCAGTGGCGCCGGCATTGATCTTGGACACGGTTGCGTCCCCACAACTCGGCCTGCCGCCGCTGCCGCACGGGTCCAACCCTCTGGTGGTCTGAAATGCGCCCGGCGTCGCCTCGAATGTATTTGGGAAAACCTCAGGCGTAGCGCCAGCTACGTACGCATTCCCGCTCGTATCGACCGCGATGGAATGCAGGAACGTTCCGCGAAGATGCGTGGAATAGATCAAGGATGCCGATCCTGACAGATTAGGGTTGACCTTCGCGATGTAGCTGTCTTCCCCGTCCTGGCGCACCGGACCGAACACACCGGGAGTTACGGGCAAGTCTTTTGAGAGAGTCACGCCGGTGAAATAGATATTCCCGGAGCGCACCGCGATACCGCCTAGTGAATCCAGGTTGGTGCCTCCGAAGTATGACAGATACTCGAACATGGCAGTTCCAGTCTTAGTAGGATCGATTTTGGCGACGTATGCGTCCGTCCCGCTTGCCCGCTGAGACTGAAACGCATTTGCGGTCACTGGCAGTGAAGAATCCGTGCTAAACCCCCCGATATAGATCTTCCCCTGCGGGTCAACTGCGATACCCCTTATCCCGGTGGAACTCGTCGGAGAATCGTCGACGACGGCGTCAAAATCCAGGGCAGAACCGGTCGCGTTAAGGATCTTGACGCTAGCGTTCCCGAAGTCGCTTGCGCTTGGATTCGCACTAACTACTCCCAACACTGCACGCCCTCCTGAATCGATGGCAATCGCGCTGATCCCTTCGATGGCATTGGCGTGGGTCAGGTACGTCGAATAAATCCGGGTTCCTTTCGGACTCAGCTTAGTTATGAAAGCCGCGAGGTCGCACGTAACACCTGGACTGCATGTCGCCGGCAAGGGAGATGCCGGTTCAAGAGTCCCTGGTGTCGTTGGAAAATCGACGCTGTTCGTTTGTCCAGCGACATACACGTTTCCGGCAGAGTCGGAGGCGATAACCTGTACCTCGTCATTGCCCCCATTGGTCTGAGCCGGATCATCTACCCCTTTGCTGCCACCGAGATAGGTCGAGAATACCAGCACCGGATCGATGACCAGCTCACGACTATGGTCGTACCTGCCTACATGAAAACCAATGCTCTTATGGTCAATGACATAGCTGGCTGCCACCGTCTTGCGCTTTCCGCCTGCGACCTGATATGCATTGGGCCTCTTCCAGAGCGTCCACGCAACTCCTGATCGGACCAGCAGATCTCCCGAGCGATTGACCTTGATTCCAGCGCCCTTCAATGTAATGGCGATTGCTCGCGGGTCGGAGCCAGGCCGCAACACAAAGTCGTACTCAAGTTGTCCTTTGTTTTCGTAATAAATGAGATCGATGCCCGGGTAGACGTCCGAGTAACGGACTCGTTGGAAGCGTGGCACATTGCCGATCACATCCTTTCTCATTACATAGTTCACCATCTCACCGAGCGGTGCTTCGCCGGTGATCGACACCGGATGGGCATCCTCCATTTGCATTCGAAGCACGCCGACTTGTCGGTTGCGATGAACGCGCAACAATAATTCTGTGTCAGAGAGGTAAATTCCGTAGCCGCGTCCTCGAGCCAGGTAACGGTATCGAGAGGCCACCTGGCCCCGATTCGGCTCGAAGCGGAGCGATTGCGGACCATCTGGTTGGAAAATGGTGCGTGGCTGATTCTGCTGGGCCAGACTCACACTTGCAGAAAGGAGGAGAAGAAGAAGGAGAGCGGCGATCCATTTCATGGGTCAGTTCCTCCCGTGTCTGCCATGTCGCGACTCGGAACAAGAAGCAGAGCTACTTGAAAGTGAAGCACTTTGGATACCGAGATAGACCTCAGTGAAGCCGTTTCGAGCCTGAGTATCAAGTTGCTCACGTTGAGCAACGACATTGCTTTCGTCAGCATCATTGCTCCGAGGCGACTCGCTGCACTGGATTTCAGGAGGAATCCGAAGGGGTCTAAGGTCGTTCGCTTCGCTCAGGATTTCGCCCGCGGGGCTGCCGCTTCGCTCACGCCCGCAGACCGGCTCAGGTTCGAGTCCTCCCGCCGCCACCAGTCACATCAATCAGATCTCAAAGGGATGGCCGGTTTCTTGTCCACCACAGCATGCGTCTGTGCGGATCGTCGCCCCGTTGCAAGCGACTAGTGGGCGGGCGCATAATCCAGAGCCTAAGCACGCTTGCTTGAAGTGCGGCGCAACTGTTCCGCGTGGCATCTGGATGGAGCCACATGGCTACCCCGAACTTGATCGGCTCATACAACGACGCGCTTGTTGCGCTTTCGGTGTTCATTGCCATCTTTGCGTCGTATGCTGCTTTGGATCTTGCGGGTCGTGTAACGGCAGCCAGCAGTTGGACTCGCATGGCTTGGCTACTAGGCGGAGCTGGTGCGATGGGGACGGGCATCTGGTCCATGCACTACATCGGGATGCTCGCGTTCATCCTGCCCATTCCCGTGGCCTACCATTGGCCGACCGTTCTGTTGTCGCTGCTCGCGGCCATTCTCGCTTCGGCCGTCGCCTTGGGAGTAGTGAGCCGGCAGAAAATGGGTGTGTTCCGGGCGCTCGCCGGAAGTGTCCTGATGGGAGCGGGCATTGCGGGCATGCATTACATCGGCATGGACGCCATGCGTTTGCCCGCCACATGCCGATTTGATTTTTTTCTCGTCGCCCTGTCCGTCGTGCTCGCGGTTCTGATCTCTCTCGCCGCGCTTTGGATCACCTTTCATTTCCGGGACGAGAAAAACGGTGTCGGCTGGGAGAAATCAGCGGGAGCCATCGTGATGGGCGTCGCGATCCCGGTCATGCATTACTCCGGCATGGCCGCTGCCACCTTCACGTCGACCGCCGTGCCGATGGACCTGTCGCATGCGGTAAGCATCTCCACACTTGGCACCGCCGGAATCACCGCCGTCACCTTTATTGTTCTCGGGCTGGCTCTGCTGACGTCCTCGATGGATAAGCGCTTTGCTGCCCAGACCTTGGAAATGAAGGAAGCGAAGTTGCAGCAAAGCGAAGCGTACTTGGCGGAAGCTCAAGGCCTCAGTCATACCGGCAGTTTCGGCTGGAGCGTTCCCACTGGCGAGATCATCTGGTCAGATGAAACTTTTCGCATCTTCCAATATGACCGCGGGACGAAGCCGACTTTGGAGCTCGTCCTCCAACGGGTTCATCCGGAAGATGCTGCCCCCGTACAGCAGACGATCGAGCGCGCCAAGGACGGAAAGGATTTTGAGCACGAATATCGCTTGTTGATGCCGGATGGTTCCGTCAAGTATGTCCACGTGGTGGCTCATTCCTTAGGGAACGAGTCGCGCGGCCTCGAGTTTGTTGGAGCGGTGATGGACGTTACCAAACGCAGGCAGGCTGAAGAGAAGATCCGGCAGGATGAACGTGAACTTCGGCAGATCATCGACCTCGTTCCGGAACACATCATCGTCAGTGCTCCCGACGGCACTCGTCTTTACGCCAACCAGAGCGTTCTCCAGTACTACGGAATGGCCATGAAAGACTTACATTCCGCCGATTTTCCCTCTAAGGCCTTGCACCCCGAGGACGTGGAGAGAGTTGTTCGCGAAATGGAAGCGGCATTTGCGCGGGGAGAGGCCTATCAGATGGAAGGGCGCGCTCGCCGCAAAGATGGGCAGTTTCGCTGGTTCCTGATCCGTTTCAATCCGGTACGCGACCACCAGGGGCAGATCGTCCGCTGGTACATCTCAGGAATCGATATCCATGACCGCAAACAGTCGGAAGAGAGACTCCAACTCGAGAACGTTGCGCTGCGCGAAGAGATCGACAGCACCTTGATGTTCGAAGAGATCGTCGGCTCGTCGGCTCCGCTGCAGGCGGTGCTGTTGCGCGTCTCCAAGGTCGCGCCTACGGCGTCGACTGTGCTGATCACTGGGGAGACCGGGACGGGCAAGGAACTGATCGCGCGTGCCATCCACAAGGGCTCCGAAAGGTCCGCTCGCGCATTTGTGAGCGTGAACTGCGCGGCTGTTCCTCGTGACTTGATCGCTTCGGAATTGTTCGGCCACGAGAAAGGCGCCTTCACCGGGGCGACCCAGCGGCGCCTCGGGCGCTTTGAACTGGCGGAAGGCGGCACCATCTTCCTCGACGAGATCGGCGAACTTCCCGCGGAGACGCAAATCGCCTTGTTGCGGGTGCTGCAGGAGCGCGAGTATGAGCGCGTGGGTGGAAACCGCTCGATCCCCGCCGACGTGCGGGTCATCGCTGCCACCAATCGCGACTTGCAGGCGGCCGTCGAATCGGGTGGTTTCCGCAGCGACCTTTTCTACCGGCTCAACGTCTTCCCTATAGAGATCCCTGCCCTACGCCAGCGGAAGGAAGACATTCCCGTGCTGGTCGAGTACTTCATCGATCGCTATGCCAGCAAGACGGGCAAGAAAATAGGGGAGATAAGTAAGCACACGCTCGATCGGCTTCAGTCATACGCCTGGCCAGGAAATATTCGCGAACTGCAGAACATCGTCGAACGTTCCGTCATCGTTTGTGATACGGAGACCTTCTCGGTAGACGACAGCTGGCTCCTCCGTCAGCCAGGACAGGCGGCATCGCCAACCCAGCCGCTTGCCGATAAGCTCGTATCCCAGGAACGACAGATGATCGAGGCTGCCTTGACTGAAAGCGGCGGTAGGGTGTCCGGGCCGTCAGGCGCCGCAGCCAAACTCGGCGTTCCCCAATCAACTCTGGACTCCAAGATCAAGTCGCTGAAGATCGACAAACATCGCTTCAAAACCAATTAGCCTTTCTGCATTTTTGCTGAAATCATCACGGCAGCCACGGCACTACTTGCAACAGCGAGACCAGCACAGATCAGCATCACAAGGCGAAAGCCGGAGACGAATGCCTGGTCAATGGCCGCGTGGACCTCAGATGCCGTCGCAGGATCTAGGTTGGGGAGTTCAAGCCCTGCAAGTCTGATCTTGTTTGCGTCAATGTAATTCAGTAGTGCGGGAGAGAGATGTAGGCGCGGCAGCGAGCGATGCAGATGATGACTGAATGCGGTGACCATCACGATGCCGAGCACGGCCACTGCCAGCACGCCTCCGACTCGCGCGACTGCATTGTTGATCCCGGAAGCCGTCCCTGCGTAACCTCGGTCCACCGAGCCCATGACCACCGTGGTTAAAGGGGCGATCGTAATGGCCATTCCGAAGCCCAGTACGCTGAACGCCGGCATCAGGGTCTTCCAGTAACTACCACCCGGCGCGAACACTGCAAAAAGAAGGAAGCCGACGGTGACGATAAGAGGGCCGACGACGAGTGGTGTTCGTGCGCCGAACCGCGAGACTAATCCTCCGGACCAACGCGAGAGGAAGAACAAGAAGAGGATCATTGGCATCGCAGCGGCTCCCGTCGCGGTGGCGGAATAACCTTGAACCTGGATCAGGTTCAAAGGAAACAGGAAAAAGAAGATTCCCAGCGCCGAATAGAGCAGCAGAGTCAGCAGGTTCGCGCCTGTGAACGCACGCGACTTGAATAAGGTGGGCGGAACCAAAGGTGACTTTGCCCGTTGCTCCACTGCAACGAATCCAAATAAACACGCTAGACCCAATGCCAAGCTTCCGATCACCAGAGGATTGCGCCACCCCAATTTGGACGACTCAATGAATCCGTATACCAGTCCCGCAAGGGCAACGGTCGCAGTCAACGCTCCCCACCAATCCACGGCTGTCGACTTCGGATTACGGCTTTCGGGGATGTGCTTGAGCGAGAGCCAAACTACCGCGGCGCCCAATGGGACATTAATAAAGAAGACCCATCGCCACGATGCATGTTCGATGAGCCAACCACCCAGAACGGGACCGACCGCTGTTGTAATGGCGGTGAAGCCGGACCACGTGCCAATGGCCCGACCGCGTGTGCTGTCGCCAAAAGTAGCGCCGATGATGGCGAGGCTGCCGGGCACTAAAAACGCAGCACCGACCCCTTGGATGGAACGCGCGACGATCAGCTGCGCGATGCTGGATGAGAGACCGCACCCGATGGAGGCGGCGGTAAACAGCCCTACCCCTGACAAAAACATCAGCCGCCTGCCGTAGGAATCGCCAAGGGCACCGCCGGTCAAGATAAGGGCGGAAAGAAACAAGCCGTACGATTCAACCACCCACTGCACCTCGACGACGGTTGCGTGAAAATTCCCTTGCAGTGCTGGCAATGCGACATTCGTCACCGTGCCGTCGATGAATGCCATGCTTGAGCCGAGAATGGTCGCGGCAAGGATCCACCCTTCGCTGCCCGGCCGGCATCCGACCGCGGGTCGACCAGAACGGACAATTGCGTCGTCGCAGGCGTGCTTCATTGAGACTGTGGATGCGGTGTTTACAAGATAGGATTCTGGAAGAAAGAACGGGAGAAGGCTTTCTTCTCCCGTTCTGCTTTAGCTAGTGATTTGCCGGGACGGCGCAGCTGGTTGAATCGCAGCGCACTTCCGGATAGGCAAACAACGACTCCTGTCCCCGATCGTTCACCGACGCGACGGAGATGAAGAAGCTGTCGCCCGGGTTCAGTCCCAATGCCTGCGGGGTCAGAAGAGCAGAACCCCTTCCCGAGATGGTTATGCGCTGGCGATAGAAGTTCTCGTTGGTCGAGCGCGCAGCTACCACGAAGTGGTCCACTTCATCGCCATCCGGCCCGCTGAAATTCACGCTCGCGCCCTGTACCGCGTTCCCCGTCGCGGTGAAATTCTGGGGCGCTCCCGGAGCACGCGCCAGGCTTGCGGCTGTCGCCGCCATCACTTGCGCGATGCGCGCCGCGTAGCTGGGCGTGATGAACTCGTTCCGGTCGCCGGGAGCATGCTGGTGAGAGGTAGTAAAGTCCTTACAACTCGCCGGTACATTCTCCGGAGGAGGGCATGGGATCGCGCCGCAGCTGTTATCCACCGGCGATGGCGAGCACTCAAAGGTCTCCATGATACGGACGGCAGGATAGCCGTTGCTGATGAACGAGGAGTGATCACTTCCGCGTCCCGGCCGGTCTTCACGCAGTTTGGGAAGCATGGTGAAATTAGGCACATAAGCGCCGCCCCACGTTCCCACGTAACGCATTACGCCACGGGACGGCGAAGTGTTGTCGGTGGTGCCGTCAGGAGCGCTGCTGGCGCGCTCGCGCGGGACCCCCGGGGAGTAGAGGCGGAATTTCTGCAGATCGGCGGCGGTATTCGCAACGCTGTCTCCACCCGGGATGTCGGTGTTGAGCATCGCGATCACTTGCGGGTTGGTGAAGTAGCGCGTCAGATTGGCCGCGATGGAGCCGGAGCCGAAGAGTCCTTGTTCTTCGCCCGAGAACGACATGAAGACGATGGTGGAATCAAATCTCTGTCCGGCGAGCACGCGTGCTATCTCCAGGACCACGGAAGTCTGCCCGCCGGAGTCGTTGCCTCCCGGTGCGTCATTCACGGAATCGTTCACATCGATAGTGCGCGAATCGTAGTGCCCGCCGATGATCACCAACTGGTTGGGATGGTGTTTTCCGGGTATCCATGCGATCACATTGAAGGTAGGCGCAGTCGGGCAAGAGGTGTGCAAAAACGGATCCCGCCTTACCTGAAGACCAAGAGCGCTGTACTGGTTGAAGATGAATTCGCGGGCGGCAGTGACGCCGTGCCCCGGCTCGATCTCATCCGAGCAGGCGTGCCGGGTTCGGAAGTTCTGGAGGGTGACGTCCGTGTTCTGAATGCGGGCTGGATCTACGTTGGCGATGATATCGCTGATTTTTCTGTCCGTCTTCACACCGCTGCTCTGGGCAAATCCGGCAAGGACGACGATCAGTACGAATACGCTGCTGATCAGAGTTCGCTGCATGCATATCTCCTTGGCTGATTTTTTGGGCCGGTTAAGTGGTGATTCAATCTCGGCATGAGTTCATGGGTGGGCCAAACGCGAAACCACTTCGTGCGGGCCTTCACGTTGAACATGCCTGGGAAAAAATGAGGGTCCTTACTGGGTTGCTTTGGAATCAGAAAAGCAGCCGAGAGTTGGCCGCTCTAATTGAAAAAAGAATGTCGCAGGTTGGCATCAGGCGTTCGATCAACGAACAGATGCTGCGATCACAATTCTTCCAGCGCCTTATGCACCAGGTGGATGGCGATCGAACCTTCGCCAACCGCCGAAGCAACGCGTTTCACGCTGCTGGAGCGGACGTCGCCAACGGCGAAGACGCCGGGGAGACTGGTCTCCAGCATCAGCGGCAGGCGGCTCACCGGCCACGGCGCGGGCGGGACGACGCCCGTCGAAGCATCCAGCTCCCTACCGGTATAGATGAAGCCGCGCTCGTCGAGCGCGATGCAGCCTTGCAGCCACTCCGTCCGCGGCGACGCTCCGGCCATCACGAAGACGTGCCGGATATCGTGCGTCGAAGTCTTACCGCTCAACTTATCCCGCCAGCCGACTTGTTCTAGCGCATCTTCGCCGCTCAGGCTCACGATCTCAGTATTGAGATGAAGCTCGATGGCGGGATTCTCAGCGATCCTATGGATCAGATAGCGCGACATGGTGTCAGAGAGATTTCCCGACCGCACCAGCATGTGGACCTTGCGTGCGGTCTGCGCCAGATAGATGGCTGCCTGTCCCGCGGAATTCCCACCGCCTACCACGATCACGTCTTCGCCCTGGCACAGTTGCGATTCGATGAACGTGGCGCCGTAGTAGATCCCCTTGCCCTCGTACTGCGCCAGGTTCTCGACTTTTAGCTTGTTGTACTGCGCTCCTGTCGCGATCACGATCGCCCGCGTCGCCAGCGCGCTTCCGTCGTCGAGGACGATCTCATACGGCCGCTGGTCACAATTCAATCGAACCACCTTGCGCGCGATCAGCATCTTCGCGCCGAACTTCTGCGCCTGGGCGATCGCGCGCGACGCCAACTCCTGCCCGGAGAGACCGGTAGGAAATCCCAGATAATTCTCGATCCTCGAACTCGATCCTGCCTGCCCGCCGGGTGACTCTTCCTCGATCACCAAAGCATCCAAGCCTTCGGAAGCCGCGTACACAGCGGCGGCGAGTCCTGACGGGCCCGCTCCCACGATGATCAGATCACGTACTTGCGTCGGATCCACACTGACGTTCAATCCCAGACAATCGGCCAGCTCGTGATTGCTGGGATTGCGCAGCACCCTTTGGCCCCCGCAGATCACGACCGGGATCTCGGTCAGTTTTACTTGGAAACGGTCCAGCAGCTCTTGCGACGTTTTGTCGGTATCGAGGTCGACATAAGAATAAGGATGGTTGTTGCGGGTGAGAAACTCGCGCAAACGCAGCGTGTTGGCGGAGTGGCGGGAGCCCAACAACACAACATCCCCAAACCCCGCGCTGATCAGCGCCAGCCTGCGCAGGAGGAACGCCCGCATGAAGATGTCGCCCAGTTCAGAGTCGGTCGCGACCAGCGAGCGCAAACCCTCCGCGCTCAACTCGAGAACCTCGCCGGCTTCCAAGACGCGCCCCAGCACCAGGGACGGCTGGCCGGAGATCATATTGAATTCGCCCGTGAACGAGCCAACGCTGTGCGTGACGATCCTTCGTTCTCCCGAAAAGTCCGGCTGCACGATGTCCAGAGTGCCCGAGAGCAGCACGAAGAACGGCAGGTTTGTGTCTCCGGGCTTGAAGAGCACCTCGCCCGCGCGCACTCGGCGCACCTTGCCTACGCGCCGCACCCGCTCGATCTGTTCCGGCGTCAGCGCCGGAAAAGTCTGGGTAGCGGCATCCAGCGCGCTCGACTTGGGTGCAAGGGGCGTTACAGACATAGAGGACGGTCCCGGAACAAGGCCATTAGACTACAGGAACCCTGGCTTCGATTCACTAGGACGAAAAGGTTGCCGCGTATCTAGGCCGCTACTTCTTGCGTAGTAAGTTGGCGGGAAGTCCCGGTCCGCGGAGCTTCTGAATCCCTCCACGCACTCTCGCGCATGATGAAGAGGAACAAACAAAAGTAAGCGACCCCCGCCACGCACTCGTGAGCCAGCCACCAAGGCGCGCCGTGATGCATAGCAATGAAGCCAAGTTCAAGCCGGAAGATGTTGAGTACGAAAACCCCGCCGGAAACAACACCAAGTTTGGCAAGGTTGCGATGCCACCCCGCAGACCTTCGCCACAACAGAGGGATGGCGCCAAAGAATGCGTCGAGCATGGTGCAGGCGATGCCAAATTGCATCCGCATGCCGTCGAGATCGACCAAGTCTACGCCGGCGCGGTGCATCGGGAGGTTCAAGATCGAGGACAGTTTAAGCAGAACGACAACGGTGGCAGCGCGAAGCTGCCACCACTCGAACAGATAGCACACCGCGACGAACAGAGGTACCAGCGCGATGCGGAACAGTACCTCGCGCTTCGTCCTGCTTGCGGCCAGCCTGTCGACGGAGATCACGCTGCAGCTACTCCCTTCGACCGTTGCTTCCGCCGCACGAAGTACCAAGCGACCACGAGTGCAGCGAAGACTGCGAGTGCGATGAGGGAAGGCCCGGCGCTGTACGGCTTGAACTGGGTGCTGGCGGTCGGATTGGAACCTCCTTGGTTGGCCGCGTTCTGGGTGAAGTCGGTTTGACCCAGCACTACCGCCGCGGCCATCCCGTTGCTAAAGGGCGACAGGAATCTGAGGGTGCGGTTGTTCGACGAATCGCCCACAAACAAGGCTCCGTTGCTATCGAATTGCAGCCCCTGCGGAGCCGCGAGTGAAGTCGCGCTGGGCGACGCATTGCCCTGGTTGGCTGCATTCGAGGTGAAATCGCCTTGCCCCAAAACCAAGACTGCCGCCATTCCATTCGCGAAAGGCGCCGAATATTTCAGCACGCGGTTGTTGCCGTTGTCCGCCACCCAAAGAGCGCCAGAACGATCAAATGCCACAGCCGAAGGAAGCGACAGAGTCGACGCGGAGATTCCACCATTATTCGCAGTTGACGAGGTGAAGGCGGTGCCAGAGGGCTGGCCCAGTTCAAGGGTTGCGTCCATATTGTTCGAAAATGGGGCCGTGTACCGCAATACGCGGTTTGAATTGGTGTCGGCTACCCAAAGATTTCCAGTTGAGTCAAATGCGATGCCCGTGGGGTTGCAAAGGGCCGCCGCAGTCGTCGTTCCTCCCAACGGCGGACAGACCCCGCCCGACGTGAGATCGCTTTGCCCCAACACCACGCTCGCGGCTTTGCCGTTGCTCAATGGCGCCGTGTATTGCAACACTCGGCTATACCCACTGTCCGCGACCCAGACGTTGCCTTGGGAATCCCCCGCAACGCCGCCCGGCCCATTGAGATTGCTTGCCGTTGCCGGCGGCGCCGATCCGACGCTGCACGCGCCGGTGTTCAGGTCCGGCTGCCCGAGCGCAACCGTCGCACCCATTCCGGTGACAAACGGTGGTTTGAATTGCAGCACGCGACAGTTGTCATTTTCGGCGACGTAAAGATTGCGTGAGCTGTCAAAGCCTACGGCGGCAGGATTGCTCATAGTGGTGGCGCCGGCTCCTGCCGTCGCCGTGGTGAAACTGCTTTGCCCCAACACTACGTTGGCACCCTGTCCCATAATGAAGGGCGGGTTGTAGATGAGGACGCGGTTATTGGCGGAATCCGGCACGAACAGATCGACGATGAGATCGTTAAGCGGGAAAAGGCTTGAGTTTTTTGAATTCCCGCATCCCTGAAGCGTGAGCGCGATAACGACCACCAGACAAGCAGTTCCTACCATTGCGCGGCGCGACAACCTATGACTGACCACCATCTGCGTCCTCCGAGGACCAAGAGATTGTTTTTGAAATGACCTGCGCATCATCAGCGTTTGCCAAAGTCGAATACGATGCCGCCGGAATAGCGGAAATGATGTTGCGAAGTTTCTGCGTAGTGCGTTCCCACGTAGTCGACCTGCGCCAGGCGCAGCGCCCACCTCTTTTTGGCGCCGAGTGGGTAATCGAATCCGCCGCCCGCCGCCCAGGCAAACACGGTGTCAGAAAAATGCACTGCCGGCGCGTTCCCGTGGCTCAAGCCCGCCATTCCGTGAAAGAAAATTCGAGTGCTGCGAAGATGAAACTGGAGCTGCGGGCCAAATAGAACATTGTGTTCCTTCTGCCCATCGCAGCAATAGTGGCCATCGAAATCGCCCTTGAATCCCCAGTGTTCCGTGAAGTTGTAGTCAAGCGACGCATTCCACCCGTGCGAGTCGGCAGAATCGCTGCCGCCGCCGGGATTGGAGCGCAGGTACGAGTAGCCTCCAAATAGCTCCCATTTTGGATCTGTGGTTTGAGCAAGCGATGAGATTGAGAGGATGAAGACGATGCAGATCAGCAAGAGCGACTTTTTTTGCATCCGAACGGGCTCCGATCGCCGGGCAGAACTGTCCTTCGAGCTGCCTTCGGCGTTTGAGTTTTGATTGAACTGTGGCGGGATTAGAACATGACGCGAGTGCTAGACACAAGCTTTTATTGTCGTATAAATGACAAATACTTTAACGCAACGTTGATCGCAGCGTGGCAACGCAAGCCGGCGCGCTGCCGTCGGGATTAGCGCGCGCGATCCCGAACAACGTCGAACTCGCCTGCGGCCTTCCCTGTTCATCTACCAGGCTCGCGCGCACCAGGTGATAACACTGTTGTTGCCCCTCTCCGCCGAGATAGATGTCGATCTTATAAGCGCCGTCTCTTGTCAACGGACTCTCTCCCTGGTAATACCATCGGTCGGTGAAGACTTCCGCGCGTACCTTCCACTTCGCCTGAGCTCCGCTGGTCGTTCCGATCAGCTTCAGGGACGCATTGCTCACGATGTTATTGCCGGCAGGTGTAGTGATAGATACCTGATGCACCGAAGTTGG
>Ga0137418_10003764_pt1 | contig 13959 bp, 9 predicted proteins | sample CZODoug3_1_2_16f_FD_122242 | JGI IMG/M metagenome (GOLD analysis project Ga0137418, IMG submission 122242) | Vadose zone soil fungal communities from Angelo Coast Range Reserve, California, USA - CZODoug3_1_2_16fungal (Hybrid Assembly) | ecosystem: Environmental > Terrestrial > Soil > Vadose...
CTTGCTGGCACGCACGTTCAGCAGCGGCACCGATGCCTCGCGCTCGACGCCGTACGGTTCGAGCCGCAGCGTCGCCGACGCGAGCTGGCGCAGCGCCGGGCCGCCGAGCGGATCGGCCGAGCGGAAGACGTAGGTGCGCTGGCCGAGCGGCGCGCTGAGGTACTCGACGATCGCGCCGACGCCAAAGCCGTTGGGCATGTCGTAGTTGCCGTTCACCTTCAGCGCCCACCGCCACGCGTTGTCCACCGGGAAATATTCGTCGTTGGGACTCTGCGCGATCGCGGTAATCCACCGGTGGTACTTCGTCGCGGTGTAGGAGGTCTGCAGCGACCACGTCTCCGAGAAGCGCTTCGAGAGCGCGCCTTCAATCGACTGATACGAATCGTCGCGTCCCGCCGGGCGATTCACCGTCTGGTTGCTGACGAAACGGCTGCCCGCGAACGCCGCCGCGTAGTCGTAGATCGTCACCATCTGCCCGTCGTCGCCGGTGTTGATGATGCCGTCGGGACCAGGGTCCCGGCGCTGCAGCGGGATGTTGAACGCGCTGAACGGCCGCAGCACGTTGATCGTGGCCGACTGGTCGCCGAAGCGGCGATACATGTACAACCCGCGCACCGCCATGTTCGGCATCAGCTCGCGCTCGATCTCGCCGGTCAGCTCCTGGATGTGCGCCAGCTTCAGGTTCGGGTTCAGGATGTTGTTCGCGGTGCTCGACGTGCTGATGAAATCCGGCCCGTTGGTATCGAGGTTGACCTCGCCCGGATCGTAGTTGCGGTTGCCGTTCAGGTCGCGCCAGCGATACCTCACGGACGAGGGTGAATTCTGGTTGTAGTCAGCCGAGATGATGTTCTCGACGTTGAACCAGCCATAGGTCGCCTTGACGACCGTCTTGCCGCTGCCGGTGACATCCCACGCGGCCGCCGCGCGCGGCGCGAGATGGCCGTACTTCAGCACTTCGACCCGCGGGAACGTCGCCGCCGGCACGAACTGCCCCGCCTCGCGGCTCTGCTCGGGCACGAACGAGTGCTGCTGATCCCAGCGCAAGCCGAGGTTCAGCGTCAGCCGGTCGGCGACCCGCCACTGGTCGGTGCCGTAGAAGGAGTAGATGTCCTCCCAGTTCGTCGGATCGACCGGCGCGTTGTTCGCCTCGAATTCCGCCGCCACGCCGGCGTCGAACAGCAGCGCGTAGTCGCCGGCCTGGTTGCGCGGCCGCGCGCCCGAGTTGTCGCGCCGCTGCAGGTGATAGCCAAGCTTGAAGCTGTGACGGCCGCCCAGAAAGCGCGTCGGCACGTAGGCGAGGTTCGACTCGAACACCCAGAAGTTGAAGTCGCTGACGTGCGGGATGTTGCTGCCCGTCAGCAGCAGCGTCGAGCGGTCGTACATCGTCGGCTTGGCGGCGGCTTCGGGCTGGACGCCGTAATAGAGCTTGTAGCCCGACTTGCCGTACTGCACGTCGAAGAACGTCGTGTTGCTCGGCGTGCCGCGGAACTCGGTCTTGTAGACGTACGGCTTCCAGTCGAACGGGTTGGTCTGCTCCCACGGCGAGTGCGCGAAGTCGACGGCGGCGTTGAACGGCGCAATCTGCAGGTCGGCTTCGTTGAAGTTCTTGTCACGCGTGGTGTAACCACTCAACTGGTACCTCGGAGTCATCTGGTACGAGAGCTTGATTGCGGCGTTGCGCGCGAGCTGCTTCGGGAACGCCGGCGGCTCGTCACCCGTCAGGTACCGGCCGTCGGGCCCGGCGTTGCGCACGAGGCCCGTCTGGCTGTTCTTGCTTCGCCGCTCGCGATACGAGCCGAAGAACCAGAGCTTGTCGCGGATGATGCGGCCTCCGAGATCGACGTCGGAGTCGCTGAAATATTTCAGCTCCTGTCCGACGACGAGGCCCCGGCGGCGGAGGGCGGCGTCGAGGTTGGCCGACGGCTGCCTGCTGTAGGCGGTGCTGACCTCGCCGTGGAAGTCGTTGCCGCCCGACTTGACGATCATGTTCATCGCGGCGCCGTTCTCTTTCACTTCCGCGCCGTGGCCGAAAGTCTTCACGTCCACTTCCTGCGTCGCGCCGACGTCGGGCAGCGGGTTGTTCGCGATGATCTGAAAGCCGTCGATCATCATCGTCGTGTTGCTGTTGTCGCTCTGGACGCCGTAGCTGTTGAACCGCGGGCGGCCGCGCAGGCCGAGCGTTCCCGGGTTCTCACCTGCGGTGTTGGTCAGGCCCGGCGTCATCTGCACCAGGTCGGCCACCGTCTTGTTGCCGGGCAGCGCGGTGGTGAGGAGCTCGGTGTTGACGGTCTGGCCGCCGCGCGTGCTCGTCACGTCGACGACGGGGCTCGCGCCGGTCACGGTGATCGCTTCGGTCAGCGTGCCGATCGACAGCGAGGCGTCGATGCGCGCGGCGAAGCCGGCCGTGAGCTGCACGTCCTGGCGAATGAGCGGCTGAAAGCCCTGCAGCTCGAACCGCACCTGGTACGTGCCGCGCGGCAGATCGACGATTTGATATTTGCCTTCGCCGTCGGTGACGGCGGCGAGCTGTCCGACCTGGAGCGCCGGGCTCGAGGCGGTCACGGTGACGCCCGGCAGCGCGCCGCCGGAAGTGTCGGTCACGGTGCCGTTGATGCTGCCGAAACTGAGGTTCTGCGCGTACGCGGCGCCGGCCACCACGAGCAGGGCCGCTGCCACCAGGGACACGAACCGCATGAGAGCTCCTTCTGTGTGACGGGGGCGTTAGTATGATTCTTTTTTTCCCACGACGATCCCGTTCAGAATCCAGCTCACCACGCTGACCATCAGCGCCCCGAGCAGCGCCCACCCGAACCCGTCCACGCTGAAGCCGGGAACGACCCACGCGGTCAACGCGAAGCAGATCGCGTTGAGGACGAAGATGAACAGGCCGAGCGTGAGCAGCGTGAGGGGCAGCGTCAGCAGGAACAGGACCGGCCGCACGATCGCGTTGACGAAGCCGAGGATGATGCCGGCGACGAGCGCCGGCACGGGACTGTCGACGTGGAGACCCGGCAGCACGTACGCCGCGAGGATGATGGCAACGCCGTTGAGCAGGAGGCGGGCGAGAAATCTCATCTGTGAAAGCTCGGGCTATTATTCCCCGGTTGACGATCTTTGCCGACGGCACACTCGCCTGGCCGACACGGCGCGGACCCTGTGGGTCGGCGAGTCCCGTGCATCCGTTGTTCGAGCTGCGCGGCGGCGCGGCGGCCGAGCCGCCCGCGCTCGACATCGGCGCCGACCTGCTCGACATCGAGCGCGCGCCCGCCGAACCGGCGCGCATCACGATCTGCCGCGAGTCGCCGGAGGACGCGGGCTTTCGCGAGGTCTTTGTCTCGATTGATGGCGAGTCGGTGGCGATCATGGAGTACGGGGAGACGTGCACGTTCGAGGTGAAGCCCGGCCCGCACAAGGTGCGCGCGCACAACACGCTGTTCTGGAAGACGCATCACATCGTGCTGCGCCCGGGCGAGCACGCGAAGTTCATCGCCATCAACAAGACAGGCACGATCTCGTTCGGCCTGCTGTTCATGCTCGGCGCGTTTCCGCTGTATCTGACCTTCGAGCGGGAAGTTGAATCACTTCAGGTAAGCAGGCAGCCGGCAGCGGGCAGCGGGCAGTAAGAGACTGGCCAGCCGGCAGCGGGCAGTGGGCAGTGGGCAGTGGGCAGTGGGCAGTGGGCAGTAAAAGCCTGGTTGTTCTGCCAGCTGCCCGCTGCCTACTGCCAGCTGCCTACTGCCAGCTGCTCACTGACAAGCCCCCTCGACGCCGCGGAGCCGGGTGACGTGGAATTCCGGCAGCGGGCTGGCGCCGGGCGCGTCGGCCGCGCCGCCGGGCATCCTGGCGATCGCCGCCTTCGCCGGATCGATCGCGCCTGCCTGCGCCGCCACGTTCGGCGACGGCCACAATCCGGTCTTGAACGTCACACCTTTTCCCGGCGGCCCGCCGACGATCTCGACCCGCTGACCGGCGAATTTCTTCAGGTTCTTGCCGGTCAGTTGGTAACGCCCCCCGCTGTCGTCGTCGAGAAAATTGAACTGGCCGGGCCTCGCGGTATCAGACGAGATACACCCGTTCAGGCGCATCTCTTTCGAGGCCTCCTTGGCCGGCTGCGTCTTCGCGGACTGGGCGAAACCGGCCGTCGCCGGCTGGAATACGAGCAGGCCCGCCAGCAGGCCGCCCGTCAGGTAACCGGTCATATGTCCCTCCCCCTCGCTTCGCGAAGATCGTAAACTCACGGAAGAGAAGATCCCAGGAAATGCTTCGCCCCCGGGTGCCCATCGTCATCCTGCTCGTCATCGCCGCGGCGTCCGCTGCCTGGGCTCAGCGGTTCCGCGTGATGGAAGGGCCCGGCATGCCGCTGCACATGCCGCCGCCGCACTTCAGCGATGGCGCCTTCACCATATGCAAGATGATGTACACCAGCAACCGCCGCGAAGCCAACGGTTTCGGCTGGTCCACGGATTATCCCTTCGCCGGGCTGAACCTCATGATGCGCTCGTCGGAGCTGACGAAAACGCGCATCAGCAAGGATTCGCGCGGCGACGCCCGCTACTGGACCGTTCACCTGACGGATGAGGCGCTGTTCGAATGCCCGTTCCTCGTCGGGTCCGACGTCGGCACGATCGGGCTGTCGCCGCTGGAAGTCACGCGGCTCCGCGAGTATCTCCTCAAGGGCGGCTTCCTCTGGGTGGACGATTTCTGGGGCACGCGCGCGTGGGAGCAGTGGTCCGACGCGATGCGGCAGGTCCTGCCCGAGTTCCCGATCTTCGACATCCCCAACGACCACCCGCTTCGCGCGACGCTGTTCGAGGTGTCGCGCGTGCCGCAGGTGCCGGGCATCAACTTCTGGCGCGCGAGCGGCGGCGGCACGTCGGAGCGCGGCACCGACAGCCCGAGCGTCGACTTCCGCGGCATCGCCGACAGCCACGGACGGGTGATGGTGGTGATGACGCACAACAGCGACATCGGCGACTCGATGGAGCGCGAGTCCGAGGATCCGGAATTCTTCGCCGCGTTCTCGCCCCAGGGGTATCAAGTCACGATCAACATGGTCCTGTACGCGCTGACGCACTGATCCATGAAAGGCGTCGCGCTCGTGGTCCTGCTGCTCGCTCCGGTTGCGGCGGCGTCGCAGGCCACGGCGCCCGATCAACAGCTCAAGACGCGCGTCGAGCAGCGGCTGTCCGAGCGCCGCGTCCGCGGCATCAAGGTCGCCGCCCAGGGCGGCAGCGTGACGCTCTCGGGCGGCATCGCGAGCGCGGGCGCCAAGCAGGACCTGATTGCCGACGTCCTGAAGGTCGACGGCGTGAAGGAGATCGTCAGCGAGCTCACCGTCGGCAAGCCGGAAAGCGACCAGAAGCTGGCCGAGCGGATCGCCGACCAGATGCGGCGATCCTCGTACTTCACCGTCTTCGACGACGTGGAGATTGGCGTGGACAACGGGGTGGTGACGCTGACCGGCTACGTGACGCAGCCGATCAAGTCCGACGATCTCGCGCGGCGGGCGTCGCACGTGGACGGCGTGCAGGAGTTCGTCAACAAGCTGGAGGTGCTGCCGGCCTCGCTTGGCGACGATCGTCTTCGCGTCGTCATCGCGAACACGCTCTACCGCGACCCGACCTTCTCCAACTACGCGTCGCAGACCATCCCGCCGATCCACATCGTCGTGCGCAACTCCAGCGTCCTCCTGACGGGCGTCGTCAACTCCGAGGTCGAGCGGCGGCAGGCCGAGAACATCGTTCGCGGCATTTCCGGCATCATCGGCGTGCAGAACGCTCTGCGCGTTGAGCGCTGACCTCTACGACGTAGCGGTCCTCGGAGGCGGCAATGCCGCGCTCTGCGCGGCGCTCGCCGCGGCCGGGCGCGGCGCCCGCGTGATCGTCGTCGAGCGCGCGCCGCGCCACTTCCGCGGCGGCAACAGCCGGCACACGCGCAACCTGCGGTGCATGCACGCGGCGCCGACCGACGTGCTCACCGACGCCTACACGGAAGACGAGTTCATGGCGGACGTGCTGCGCGTCACGGGCGGCGTCACCAACGAAGCGCTCGCGCGCCTGATGATCCGCGGGTCCGCCGACGCGCCCCGCCGCATGGGCCGCTTCGGCGCCCGGTTTCAGCCGCCGCTGCGCGGCACGCTGCACCTCGGGCGGACCAACGCGTTCTTCCTCGGCGGCGGCAAGGCGCTGATGAACAGCGCGTACGCGGCGGCCGGACGCCTCGGCGTCCGGGTCGCCTACGACGCCGAGGTCATCGGCCTGTCGATTCGCGACGGACGCTTCGAGTCGGCAACCGTGCGGATGCCGGCCGGCGACGTCGAGGTCCGCGCGCGGGCGGTCGTGCTGGCCGCCGGAGGGTTCGAGGCGAACCTCGAATGGCTGGCGGAGATCTGGGGAGAGGCGGCGAAGAACTTCATCATCCGCGGCACGCCGTACAACACCGGGACCGTGCTGCGGCTGATGCTCGACGCAGGCGCCGAGCCCGTGGGCGACCCGGCGCAGTGTCATGCGGTGGCCATCGACGCGCGCGCGCCGAAGTTCGACGGCGGCATCGTGACGCGCCTCGACTCGGTGCCGCTCGGCATCGTCGTCAACAGGTTTGGCGACCGCTTCTACGACGAGGGCGAGGACTACTGGCCGAAGCGCTACGCGATCTGGGGACGGCTCGTCGCGCAGCAGCCCGATCAAATCGCGTATTCGATCGTCGATTCGAAGGCGCTGGGCCGCTTCATGCCGTCGGTCTTTCCACCGATGGTCGCCGGCTCGGTCCGCGAGCTGGCCGCCGCCATCAACGTGCCGGCGGGGACGCTGGCGTCCACGATCGAACGCTTCAACGCCGCCGTGCGGCCGGGCACGTTCGACCACCAGGCGCTGGACGACTGCCGCACCGAGGGGCTGGTTCCCAACAAGACCCACTGGGCGCAGCGGCTCGATGCGCCGCCGTTTCACGCGTATCCGCTGCGGCCGGGCATCACGTTCACCTATCTCGGCGTGAAGGTGGACGAGCGCGCGCGCGTGGTGATGAAGGGCGGCGTGGCGGAGAACATCTTCGCGGCCGGCGAGATCATGGCGGGCAACATCCTCGGGCGCGGCTACGTCGCCGGCGTCGGCATGACGATCGGCACGGTGTTCGGCGAGATTGCGGGGCGGGAATCATTCCGTGAGTGACGCGCGGACGGATGCGATGCGGAAGGCCGAGCACGAAATGGTCGTGTGCAACGCCTGCCGCTACTGCGAGGCGTACTGTCCGGTGTTCCAGGCGATGGAACAGCGCGTGACGTTCTCGCCGGGCGATCTCACCTACCTCGCCAACCTCTGTCACAACTGCGGCGAGTGCCTGTACGCGTGCCAGTACGCGCCGCCGCACGAGTTCGGCATCGACGTGCCGCGCACGTTGTCGAAGCTGCGCGTCGAGTCGTACGAGTCGTTTGCGTGGCCGTCGTTCGCGGCCGTCGCATATCGGCGGCCATGGGCAATCACGTTGGCCGCCGTCGCGATCGGCGCGCTCGTACTCTCCGGGTTCGCAGGGCGGGCCTTTACGGCCCGCCAGGTCGCCACGGCGGATTTTCGGGCCTTTACGGCCCGCCAAGTCGCCACGGCCGATTTTTACGCCGTCATGTCGCACGGAACGATGGTCACGATTTTTGGAGTGGCGGGCCTGTTCGCGATCCTCGCGCTCGGAATCGGTCATCGAAGGTTCACCAAGGCGACTCGCGAAGCCGCGATGCCGGGCCGTGAAGGCCCGGCCTACGAACGTGGAGTGGCGGATGCATTGACCTTGAAGCACCTTCATGCGACCGGCGAGGACTGTGTCGATGCCGAAGAGACGCGGCGGCCGTGGCGGCGATGGATGCACCACTGCACCTTCTACGGCTTCGCGCTCTGCTTCGCCTCGACGACGGTCGCGGCGATCTATCACCTGCTGTTTGGCTGGATTGCGCCGTATGCCTACACGAGCATCCCGGTCGTGCTGGGCACGCTTGGCGGCGTGGGCCTGCTGATCGGACCGGCCGGCTTATTCCTGGTTGATCGCGGCCGCGACGCGCACCTCAGTCACGCGTCGGAACGATCGCTCGGGGGACCGTTCCTCGCACTGCTGTTCCTGACGAGCCTGACGGGACTGCTGTTGATGATCCTGCGCGAGCAGCCGTACATGCCGGCGCTGCTCGTCGTGCACCTCGCCCTCGTGCTCGCGCTGTTCATCACGCTGCCGTACGGCAAGTTCGTGCATGGAATCTACAGAGCTGCGGCGTTGATGAAGTTCAGGCGGGAAGAAGCGTAGTGGAGGCCGGGTCCTTTCGGACCCGGCTCCATTGATTAGAAACGCGCGCCGAACGCGATCCGCACCGCGCGGCCGCCGTTCTGCCCCGCGTACGGCTGCGGGAACATCGTGTCGCTGGTCGCCTGGCCGAAGCGCGGGCCCTGCGTGTACGTCAACGGGATGCCGTTGGCGTCGAGCGCCCCCGCGCGGTTCGCGGCGGCGATGCTGATCGTCTTGTCCCACGCGATCTGCTTCTGGTTGTTCCGAACGTTGTAGACCTCGACCTTGAACCACGGCGACGCCGACTTCCACACCGGAATCGCGTAGGTCGCGGCGAAGTCCATCACGCCGTAGCCCTTGAAGAAGTACTGGCCGCGGTCGCCGAAGAACACGGTCTCGCGAACCGCCGGGTTGACGTCGTTGGCCGGATAGCCCGGGTTGCGCGCGAGCTGCGCCGCCGGAACCGGCGTCGACGCCGTGAGGCTGTACACGCGGCCCGAGTTGACGCGCCAGATCGGCGAGAGGTCCACCGAACCGAACCGGCCCATCGACTGCGTGTAGGTGCCGTACGCGCGCACCTTGTGGCGCTGGAAGCTGTCGAGGCGGCCGTACGGCATCAGGCGATCGAGCGCCGGAGCGTAGATCTCCGGGAAGTCGCCGTAGATCGACTGCGCGCCGGGCACGCCCGCCGCTTCACCCGCGAAGTTGCCGTGGTCCTTCACCTGCAGCGTGTAGTCGGCGCCCATCCACATCCGGTCCGCCATGCGGTAGTCCGTCTGGAGGATCGCCGCCTGGTACGAGCGCCTCGGTACGTCGGTGTTGTCGAGCACGCGGTTGGTGAGCGTGCCCACGAGCGGCACGTCGACGACGCCGTTCTTCAGCGAGGCGAAGTCCTCGACGAAGTTCGTGGTCTTGCGCCACACGTAGGTCGCCTTCGCGTGGCCCTGCTGGCCGAGCTGACGGCCGAGCGCGACGGTCCCTTCGCGGACGATCGGCGACTGCAGCCCCTTGGCCACCTGCACGTTCGCGGTCGGGAAGCTCGCGAACACGACGGCGGTGTAGTTGGCCGGATCGAGGCCGGGCGCAAAGCTGCTCCCCTGCCCCGCGGGTCCGGTGTAGACGTAGTCGACCTCGCTCGGACGGCTCACGTTGCTGTTCGCCGAGAACTGCACCTGGCCGTACTTGCCGGAGTAATGCGCGTAGCTGCCCTGGACCGTCGTCTTGCCGCTCTCGTCGAGCGCGAAGACCGCGCCGAGGCGCGGGACGATCGTCGCCGTGTCGACGGCCTGGATGTCGCCCGTGGCGTTCGACCGCACCACCTCGAACCGGGTGCCGAGGTCGAGCGTGAGGCGGCGGTTCACCGACCAGCGATCCTGCGCGTAGAACGACGTCGTCTTGATGTCGATCTTCGCGCCGCGCGTCGCCTGGAAGTTCCACACCTGCGACTGGCCGGGAACGAACCGCGGCGTCGGCGACAGGTTCGACTCGAGCACCGGCTTGCCGGCCGCGTCGGTCACGAAGTCGGTCACGAACACGTAGCCGGTCGGCGACTGCGAGTTGCCGCCGATGCCGGTGGTGACGAAGTACTCGGCGCCGCCCTTGACGTCGTGCGTGCCGGCGCGCGCGCTCGACAGCAGGCGCGAGACGCTGCCCGTCAGCTGCTGGTTGTTGCGCTGCTCGGGGTCGGTCGCGTCGAAGTACGGCGCGTGATAGTAGAGGCCGCCCGGCACCGACGCGCCGAGCGTCTCGAACGGCGAGTTGCCGATCGCGGTGTTCGTGCCGCCGTTGCCGCGCGTGATCTGCCGCTTCTGCGAATACTGCAGCGTCGCGAACATCGAGTTGCCCACGATGCCGCTGTAGTTGAGCGCCAGCAGGCGGTTCGGGATGTTGCGCGTGACCAGCACGTTGCTGTCGAGAATCGCCGCCGCGGGCACGCCCGACGCGTTCGCCTGCTTCGTGCCGTTATTGATGTAGGTGCCTGAGATCGTGTCCGCGAGGCGGAAGCGGCCCGTCACCTTCAGCTCGCCGCGTCGGTTCGTGTCCGTGCGCGTGTAGGCCACGCCGCTCTGCGAGAACGTGCCCGGCGTGTTCGTCGTCTCCCAGCGGCCCGCGCCGAAGAACCAGACGCGGTCCTTCGAGATCGGTCCGCCGAAGGTCGCTTCGTGCGTCTTGCCGAGCACGCTCTTATGCTCGACGCCATTGTTGCGCTCGAGCGGCGTCTCGTTGATCCACGCCGGGTTGGCGAGGTTCTCGCGGAAGCTGCCGCTGAACAGGTTGCCGCCGCTCTTGGTCACGAGGTTGACGACGCCGCCCGAGAAGCGGCCGTACTCCGCGGAGATGCCGTTGGTGAGGACCGTCGTGTTCTGGATCGCGTCCTCGATGAAGAGGTTGTTCGCACTGCCGATCAGCGTGTCGTTGACGTCCACGCCGTCGACCATGAACACGTTGTCGAAGCCGTAGGCGCCCGAGATGGCCAGCTGCCCCGTGGTGAACGTGTTGGTCGTCAGGCCCGGCGACAGCTCGGCGATGTCCACCGGACGCCGTCCGATCGGCATCTGGTCGATCTGCTTCTTGTCGAGGCTCTTGCCCGTGGCGACCGTCGTCAGCGACGAGGGCGCCTCGGCGGTCACCGTGACGGTCTCGGTCCGCGCGGCGAGCGACATGTTCGCGCTCACCTCGATGGTGCCGCCAACCGTCAGCACGACGTTGTCGCGGCGCGCGGGCTTGAAGTTCGACAGGTCGAACGTGACCGTGTAGGTGCCGGCGGGCAGACCTTTGATCGAATAGACGCCGTTGACGTCGGTCACCTCGACCCGCTCGCCCTGGAGGGCGGGCGACGAGGCGGTGATCGTTACGCCGGGAAGCGCGACGCCGTCAGCGGAAGTCGTGGCGCCGGTCAGGACGGCCGTCTGAACGCCCTGCGCGCCGGCGGGGATGGCGCAAAGCAGTGTACCGATCAGGTACACGACGGCAGTAAACCAACGGTTCATCACAAGTTTCTCCTTGATATGCGCGTAGTTCCGGGGTCCACGGGATTATCGGCCGAGGTTGTGTGGCTCTACAGCCCTCGTGTCCTTTCGTGGCACATGCTGGCTGGTCCCGATGACGTTCTGCACGTTTCTGTAGAATTCGGCGATGCCCGGGACGCTGACCGCCGCGGAACGACTCGACCGACTGGCCGTCTCCACTTTCCACCGGCGGACGGCGGTCCTGCTCGCCTACGTCTTTTTCTTCGAGCTCGGGGATCTCAACAGTTTCGCATACGCGGCTCCCGCGCTGCGGCAGCAGTGGCAGCTCTCCATCCAGACGATCGCGACCATCACGTCGGCGTCCTTCGTCGGCATGTTCGTCGGCGCGATGACCGCCGGGACGCTGTCGGACCACCTCGGCCGGAGGCGGGCGCTCCTCCTGACGACGATCTGGTACTCGTCGATGTCGTTGCTGAATGCCTGCGCGTGGAGCGTGCCGAGCCTGTTCGCGGCGCGGCTGCTGACCGGTGTCGGGTTGTCGGGGATGACGGTCGTCGCGATGACCTACATCGGCGAGATGTTCCCGTCGCGCGTGCGCGGCGCGTTCCAGGCCCGCATCCTGATGTTCGGCCTCATCGGCATCCCCGCGACCGCGTACGTCGCGAGATTCGCGATCCCGCAGGCGGCCTGGGGCTGGCGCGTGGTGTTCGTGTGGGGCGCGCTCGCGATCTTCTTCCCCTTCTTCGCGCGCCTGCTCGAGGAGTCGCCGCGCTGGCTGGAACATCGAGGACGTAACGACGAGGCACAAGCAGTGCTCGCGCGTATCGAAGGTGAGGGGGGCTATCAGACAGTGGAGGCCGGGTCCTTTGGGACCCGGCAGATTAATCAGGCTCGAGAGAGCATCGGCATCAAAGGCCTGATCAAGTCCGGTTTCGGCGGCCGCGCGCTGCTGCTGATCGCCGTCTGGTTCTTCCAGACGCTCGGCTTCTACGGGTTCAACGCGTGGGTGCCGACGCTGCTGGCCGAGCAGGGCTTCTCGATCATGCGGACGCTCGAGCAGTCGTCCGCGATCTCGATCGGCGCGGTGCCGGGCGCGTGGATCGCATCGAAGATCGCGGACCGCTGGGAGCGCAAGTACCTGATCGCCGCCGTCGCCGTGCTCGTCGGCACCTTCGGCATGATCTACGGCCTCAGCTTCAACACCTGGGTCATCGTCGTCTTCGGCTTCCTCGTCGCGATGTCGCAGCAGGTGTTCGCGCCGATGCTCTACGCGTACACGGCGGAGTGCTTCCCCACCAACGCGCGGAATACGGGCGCGGGCATGTCGTACGGCATCGGCCGTCTCGGCAACGCGGTCGGCCCGCTCATCGTCGCGTTCCTGTTCACGACGTACGGCTACCGCAGCGTCTTCGCCTACATCGCCGTGTGCTGGGTGCTCGTCGCGATGCTGGTCCTCGCCTTCGGCCCGAAAATGAACCAGCGCACGCTGGCATAGGGGGTTGCGATGCGCGTGCAGCAGACGGTCTCATTGGCATGTGCCTCGCTCCTTCAGCCGATGGAGCCTCCAAAGTGGAGATCCAATGGCCGTATGCACGACAAAGTCGGTCACGGCGCCAGCACGAGGTAGCGGCCCGCGACGTGCCGCTGCGCGTTCGCCAGCCTCGGGATGCGCGGCAGGCGCGGCGCCGCAAGATCGATCGGCACGGTGACGACCGCGTCGCGCGGGAACGGCTGCATCGCCGCCAGTTCTTCGACGCTCACGCTGCGGATCTGATCCTCCCGCAGCTGCCGCCGGAGATCGGGTCGCAGGTAATACACGAACGACACTCGCCGATCGAAGACGAAGACCGTCGCAGGGACCCGGCCTGCTTCGTTGAAATAGCCAGCGAGGTCGCGCGCCGAATGACTGCGTGCCACCGCCGGGCCGAACACGAATAACGCGACCGCGCAGGTCGCCGCGGTTGCCAGAGAGACCGCGCGCCAGGTGCGCATGCTCCGGAGGGAGGCAGCGGCCATGATTGCGATCGCCGGCATTGCCGGCAGTACATAGGTGATCGCCTTCGACTGCGACACGCTGAGCAGAGCGACAGCGCCAACCAGCCATGTCCAAAGGAGTGTGTAGGGCGGGCCTTTACGGCCCGCACGAATAAACAGCAGCCACGGCAATCCGCCTCCAACGACGACGGGCAGATAGAACCACCATGGTTGCCCGCTGTGGCGCTGCGTGTCGGTGGCGAACCCCAGCAGGTGGCGATCGATGAAGTAGTAGCGCAGGTAGCCGGGCACGCGTGCATCCATCGCGAGATACCACGGCAGCGCCACGAGCGCCGCGACGGCGACGACCAGCACGCCGTGCGCGACGAGACGCCACGACAGCGACCGCGTCAACAGCAGGTAGAGGGCATACCCGACACCAATGATCGCTACGCCTTCGAACCCTTTCGCGAGAATCGAAAGTCCCAACGCGATGGCGGCCACCAACGAATCCCGGATCCCGGATCCCGCATCCCGGCCTGATGCCGCATCCCGGCCTGCTCGCCAGAGAAATCCCAGCGCGAGATTGGTCAGCGGCACCAGCGCGATGTCGTGAACCGGCGCCTGCGCGAGCAGGAACGGCAACACCATCGTCGCGTAGCAGCCTGCCGCGAGGCAGCTGGCAGCTGGCAGCTGGCAGCTGGCAGTTTCGTGCTGCTCGTTGCGCGCCGCCCGCGGTTCACTGCCAGGCATGCTG
>Ga0137418_10003765_pt1 | contig 13958 bp, 12 predicted proteins | sample CZODoug3_1_2_16f_FD_122242 | JGI IMG/M metagenome (GOLD analysis project Ga0137418, IMG submission 122242) | Vadose zone soil fungal communities from Angelo Coast Range Reserve, California, USA - CZODoug3_1_2_16fungal (Hybrid Assembly) | ecosystem: Environmental > Terrestrial > Soil > Vadose...
GTGGTCCACTCGCTCGCCAATGGTCCCGAAGTCAAGAAACCGCTGCTCGACACGAGCCGGGCCGGTTACCTCGCCGCGGTGAGCGCGAGCGCCTATTCCCTCGTGTCGCTCGTCGCCCGGTTGGGACCGCTCACCCGGCCCGGTGGCTCGTTCCTGTCGCTGACGTACATGGCGAGCGAGCGGGTGGTGCCGGGCTACGGCGGCGGGATGTCTTCTGCAAAGGCGGCACTGGAGAGCGATACGCGGACGCTGGCGTTCGAGGCCGGCCGCAAGTACGGAGTGCGGGTGAACACGATCTCCGCGGGACCGCTCGCCTCACGCGCCGCGAGCGCCATCGGGAAAATCGAGCGGATGGTCGAGTATTACGCCGCCAATGCGCCGCTCACCGAGCCCCTCACCGCGCGCGAAGTAGCCACGACGGCGGCGTTTCTGGCGAGCCCGCTGGGAAGCGGGATTACCGGCACGACGATCTACGTTGACAAGGGGTACCACGCCATGGGGGCGGCGGTGGACGCGGGGCTTGGGGCGAGGGGCTAGGGCCTTGGGGGCTCGCGGTGGAAGGTTCCGAGCCCCCAGCCCCTAAGCCCTAACCCCTTCATCACGCTCGTCCCCACTGCACACCGGTTGGCGGCGTGAGCGACGAATCGACCTATGGCCCCAGAAGTGCCTCGCCGTAAGCCCACCGGGATGCTCCCCACGTCCCAGACGTAGACCGGCAGTCGCGCCAGGGCCAGCGGTGACCCATTGCCTTGCACGCCTCCGAATCCCAGCTCGTATCCGGCCGCGTGCGCCAACCGCTCGATCCGCTCGTCCCGCGCGCCAAACGGATACGCGACAGCCCGGGTCGCCCGGGGTCCCAGCCGGTGCCGGAGCGTCTGGCGGGACCGCTCGAGCTCCGCGGCCGCGTGGGCCTCGGACAGCCAGGTGAGCCGGGCGTGAGACGCCGTGTGCGATGCGAAGTCGAATCCCCGCTCCTGCCAGCGCCCGATGGTGTCCCAATCGAGATGCGCGAGCCGGTGCCAGGTGTAGCGCACGTCCCACGTGTTCAGGCGCCCGACGTAGTCCGTGATGAGGAACGTGGTCGCGGTGAACCCCATGTCGGCGAGGACGGGATAGACGTGCTCGGCGAGGGAATCGTAGCCGTCATCGAACGTCAAGAGGAATGCGGAATGCGGAGTGCGGAATGCGGAATAGCCGGGTTGGAGCCGCTCGGCGAACTGGTCCAATGTGAGGGTTTGCCAACCTTCCCGTGCCAGCGTCGTCATCTGGCGCGCGAAGACGGACTTGGCGACGCGAGTGACACCGAGCTCTGCCGGTCCGCCGATGCGATGATAGCATAAGACCGGAGGCAGGAGCGCGGACCGACCCGGGTCCTTCAATTCCGCATTCCACATTCCGCATTCCGCATTGGTCTAGGCTCCCGGGCTCGGCCAGCTCCCGCTCGCCAGTGCCGAGCCGGCATCCGACCAGCGCGCGCCCGGCTCGGCCGCGCGGCAGCGGCGTTCCAGCTCGGCGAGCCACGAGGGCACCGAGCGCACGTCTTCCAGCGGCTCCGGGTTCCCGGCGGGAGGTCCTCCCGTCAGCATCTCGTGTACGAGCACCCCCACCGCGAACATGTCGTCGCGCGGGCCCGGGGTCGCCTGGCCGGCCTTCCGCTCCGGGGCCAGGTAATCCGCGGTGCACAGCGCCGCCGTCGCCGCCCCGCCGCCGTCGCCCGATAGGGCCTCCGACAGGGCACCCAGAATCCCCGTGTCGGCGACGAATGCCGACCCGTCCGCGAGCAGCACGTTCTCGGGCTTCAAGTCGCCGTGGGCGACGCCCTCGGCATGGGCGTGGGCCAGCGCCGTGAGCAGATCCCGCAGCACTTCAACAGCCCGCCGGAGCGGGAGCTCTCCGTGCCGCGCCAGCCAGGCCCGCAGGGTGGTGCCTTCGACGAAGGCTCGTGTGTGGTACACGAACGGTCCCGCCCGTCCGGCGGCGCGCGGGGGCACGAGGCTCGGATGCCGCAGCCGACGCCCGAGACGCGCCACGTCCTGCTCGAATCGCCCGGAGTCGACGGCGAGCGACAGCGGGCCGGGCAGCACCTTCACCAGGAGGCCGCCGCCGGCGGATGTTTCGAGCGCCACGAACATGCGGCAGTTGCCGACGGGTCGCACCTCGCGCTCCACCCGGTATTCGGGCTCGAGCGCGTGCCCCAAAGCCGCGCGGAGATCAGCCATGAATGTGCGAATATGGTGGCGGGCTGCCGTCGCCCGCAACCGTCACAAGGCGGGCACGAAGTCTTCTTCGATTTCGAACCGCACGGTGACCTGACGCAGGCGTCGATGCACCGGCATGACCATGCGGAGCTGTGGATTGAAGTAGTCCTTGAGCATGGGGGGCCGGACGTGCTTCAGGTACAGGTCCGGGTCGCGCCGTACCGAGGACGAGGCGATCACTTCCAGCTCATCGCGCGACGACACGTGCTGGACGATGCAAGGCACATGCGTGACGCCCATCTGCCGCAGCGCATAGGCGCGATGGCTGCCGTTGTTGAGGATCAGGCGCTTCTCGGCGTAGATGGCGTTCATGAAATTCGACCCGAAACCGACGGAAATCCCCACCACGCCCACGAGGTTGCCGGGCGGAGGGTAGTCCTTGATGTGCCCCGGTTGGAGCGGCATCGGGCCCAGGAAACGCAGATCGTTCGACGGTGAGAGGAACACGAACTTCTCGCTGCTCACGCGAGACCATTTGACCGGCGGTTGGGGGTGATGGTATGGGAGACACGTCCGGAACAGGTCGGCCGGGTCGGGCTTCGAACCGAGGCTCTCCTCCAGCCGCCCAGCGTGGCTCACATCGATGTGCTCCTGGTAGACGACCATGCGGTCGAGCTCGACGATCGCCACCTCGGTCGGGACCGTATTGAACCCATAGTGCACCAGGGGGTCTTTCAGGAACTCGATCAGCAGGGGCTCGTACTCGGGTCCTAGCTTGCCGATCGGTGGGTCGTCGGCCACCCCGGCCTCCTGCGTTTCGAGCCGGCGGACGACCGCGTGGGCCGCCTGCCACGCGTCGGTGAGGACACCCTCGCCGAGCGGATTGACCGCATGATTTCTTACGAACCGCAGGAAGTCCTTTAGGGGCGGCCGTCCGATCAGATACAGGTTCTGATCCGATTCCTGTGGGCCTTGATCCGCTCCGCCCGCGCTGATGGGTTGCGAGTCCGAAGCCGCGGGAACCGACGCGGGAGCGCGGGTGAGTACGTCCGGGGAGGCGCCCATTACCACCACGACCAAAATTCGACTTTAAACGTGTGGGCCAGCCGGCGCGTCACCAGGTCGACCACGCGCCGGTCACCGCCCCGCACCTTGGCCAACCCCGTCATGCCCGGCTTGAGCAGCCCGGAGCCGTTTTCGATCTGCGTGGTGACGATGAAGGTTCTCACGCTGGCCGAACTGGTCGAGCCGGGCTTTCCGGCCGCTTCGTCCGCAGTGGCGCTGGGAAGACCTTCGGCGGCCGTCGCGATGGTGGTAACAGTTCCATGAAACACCATGTCCGGATAGGCGCGGGACTTGAGCAGGACCTCCTGGCCTTCATGGACGTCGCCGATCTCCTTTTCCGTGATGACGATCTGGGCGGTGACCGTCTTGACGGCGTACACTTTCGCGAGCAGGGCGCCTTTGGCGACGAACTGACCCACCATCTCCTTCAACTCGCGGGCGGGCGTGGCGACCACGCCGCTGGCCGGGCTCACCACGTCCAGGAGTTCGAGCTGGGTCTCGAGGAAGTGCTGCTGCGCCTCGAGCCGATCGAGCTGCGCTCTGGCTGCCTCGATCTCCTCCGGCCGGTTGCCGCGCTGGAGCACCTTCAACTGGCTGCGGGTTTCGGCCAGGTCATTGTCGGCGGCCGCTGCCTGCTCCTGCGCGGCCTCGAACTCCTGCGGGGACAGGGCCTGCCGCTCGATCAGCTGCCGTGATCGCGCCAGCTTGCCCTGGGCGAACTTCGCCGCGTCCTGGGCCTTCGAGACCGCGGCCGTTGCGACGGCGAGACTCTCCGCGGTGGTCCCCGCCCGCAATTTGCGGAAGTTGGCGGCGGCTTCGCGCACCTGCGCCTCGGTCTTGAGCAGCTCGGCGCGCAGGTCCTTGTCGGCCAGCCGCGCGATCACATCGCCAGCCTTCACGCGGTCGCCTTCGTGCACGCGAATTTCCTGGACGATGCCCTCGACGGCCGCCCGGACGTCGGCGTTCTCCTCGGGCAGCACGGTGAACGGGCCCGCGATGCGTAGTTGCAGGTGGACCAGGAACAGGATCGCGAGCGTGGCCGCCGCGATGCCGCCCCACGTGATCTCCCGCCGCCGCGACCTGTGGCGCTTCTTCTTGCGCTCGGCCGCCCCGGGCTTCTCGGGCTCGTCTGAGGCGCCGTCCGTCTGGGTGCTCAAGACATCGCCGTCGTCGTCCACGTCCGGGCGGGCGGACCGCTGCCCGAACAGCCGGCGGAAGCGGCGTCCGGACCGGAGGCCCGAGTAGCTCACGAGCAGCAGCAGGGCCATTGGCTGGTGGTGGTCGATCAGATAACTGCCCAGGTGCACCAGCCCGAAGCTCAGGATTGAGAGCGAGCTGACCGTCGCGACCAGGCCGTACACGAGGTAGATCCGCCGCTCGCGCCGCGACAAGTGCACCCGCAGCTTCTGCCCGAACCCGAGCAGTCGCTTGATCCCGTCACCGACGTATTTGAACGAGCGGCGGCGCAGGTTCGGCAGCTCGAGATAGTCGCTCAGCAGGTAGTACCCATCGAGTTTCACGAACGGGTTGAAGTCGAGGAAGCTCCTCACGCCCGACAGCGTCATCACGATCAGCGCCGTGTAGTTGATCCCGGTGTCGGGCTCCGTCAGGCGCCAAGCGATGGTGGCCGTGGCCCACAGCACCAGCTCCAGATAGGGTCCCGCGAAGCCCACCCAGAGACGCTTGGATCTCTCCGGAAAGAGCCAGGCGTCGCTGACGTTGCAGTAGAACGCGGGCTGAAAGTACATCACCATGAAGCCGAGCTCGTGCACCTCGCCGCCGAAATGCTTGCAGGTCAGGCCGTGCGCGAACTCGTGAATGGACGCCACGACCAGGACGAGAACGAAGAAGGGCAGGATCGCCGACGCCTGATACAGCCGCGGTACGTCGCCGGCGATCTCGCGGGCGTTGGCGAAGGTGATCGCGAACGCCAGGAGAACTGGGATGGCCGAAACCACCAGGAACCGCCGCGTGAACAGAAATCGCAGTCGGGGAACCAGCCGTGTCAGCAGGCGGTCAGGGTCGAGGAGGGCGAGCCGCAGGTACAGCAGGTTGCCGCGAATCCGCCGGCTGCCGCCCGGATCGCGCTTCTCGGCGGGCTTGCCGGTGTCCAGCAGACCGATCTTGTCGAGGTTCTGGACGAAGGCCTTGAGGGTGTCGGCGCTGAGCGCCGCGCCGAACTGTTCTTCGGTCCGCTCCCGAATGACGTCGAGGGGCGTCTCACCGTCGAGCTGCTCGGCGATGAACCGCTCCGCCTCGCGGAACCGATAGAATCGGCCGGAGACGGGGTGCTTGACAATGAGGAACCCCCCGTCGGCCGTTTCCAGCCGGCTCATCGTCAGATCGCGCCGAAGTCTGGGTGCAGCGGCAATCACGGCGGCTGTCGCCCCCTCCGGTAAGGGAAAAACCACCAAGCGCCCGGGTTACCCCGGGCGCCTGATGGATACTGCCATTAGCACTTCGAGCCGCCGCTCCCCTTCGAGCCGCTGTGTTTGGACCCAGAGTGGTTCGAGCCCTTGCTGCCCGACCCCTTGCTGCCACCACTGCCCTTCGAGCCGCTGCCGCCACCACAGGTGGGCACGGCCCACGTCGCGATGCGTTCCTCGAGCTTCTCGAGCTCGAGATTCAGGTGCTTCATAGGTCCCTCCTCAATGAATTGGACGACTACTTGACCTATGGCTGACGGTGACCGAACCGAGTCAGCCTGGTTACGCGGTCGTTGTATGTGGCAAGGTCTATGCCCTTCAGTCACGGGCAGTTTGGGCAGTCCCGCGGCGCGGCGCTGCGGCTACAACTCGCTTTGGCCCCTCAGAGTCGCCCTTCCCAATCGCCTGACGAGGATGGAGTATCCAGCGAGGACTGGGGCGGAAACTCTGCAGGTCGTTGAGCCGGCGCAGTTGTCCGCGCGCTACACCGCGCCATCGCAGATCCCTGACGCGACTGTTCGCAGACCCTCCGCGTCGTATAGGATGATCCCCTACCGGAGGCATCAGCGATGCAGATCCGCCGGACAATCGGGCCGCTCGGGGCGGCCCTCGCTGCGATCATCGGCGTGGTCGCGTGGCGCGGCATGGCGCGCAGCCAGCAACCGGAACCACCAGACGCTCAGCTGCCGCGGTTCGCCCAGAGCGGCCAACTGGTCAAACCCGTGGGCTGGGAAGCCTGGGTGATGGTCGGCTCGTCCACCGGGCTGTCGTATGCGGCGGCGCCCACGCCGGCGGCGGGCGCGGCTCCCGGCATGTTTCACAACGTCTACGTGCAGCCCTGGGCCTATCGGGAGTTCGACCGCACGGGTGCGTTCCCCGAGCGCACGATGCTCGTGCTCGCGTTTTACGAGGCGTCCCGCAAGTCCGCGCCAGCGCGAGCCGGCTTCTACGAGGGAGATCGCCTGGGGGCGATCGAAGTGCACTTGAAGCAGGCGGGCATCGACAAAACCGGTTGGGGATTCTTCGGGTTCGGGGATGGGGCGGCGACCGCCGCGCTGATTCCGGCTGCGGCGCCCTGCTACTCCTGCCACGCGACCGAGGCCGCCCACGACCAGGTGTTCACTCAATTCTATCCGCCGCTGCGGGAGCGGCTGGCACGGGCGGCTGCCCACTAGCGGAATCACCCTCCGTGGCCTGGTAATGCTCGTAGGCCGCGGCGTCGTAGACGTAGTCGAGCGTGGGGACGAAGTCGAGCGCCACGCCGCCGAACTTACGCTTGAACACGGTGATGTTCTGCCACGGGTGGTCCGGCTCGTCCGGCGGTGCCGTGCCCCACAGGTCGTACCACTCATGGCCGAGCGCCTTGGCCGCGCGCATGATCTCGAAGTGGAGAAGGTACGGCGCCATGATCTCCCGGCGGCTGTCGAGTGAGCCCCCGAAGAAATACGTGGCCCGCCGGCCGAAATACACCACCACGGCGGCGGCGACTCTGGCACCCTGGTGCTCGGCGAAGAACAAGGATCCGCACTGGCGTGACTTGAGCAGCGACAGGAGGGCGTGAAAGTAGTCCGGCGGTTTGGCGTCCATTCCCTGCCGGTCGGCGGTCTCTTCGTAGATCCGCTGGAAGTCCGCGAGCCCCTGCTCCGACGGGTCCTGCGCGACCGAGACGCCGTGCCGCTGGGCGACGCGGACGTTGTAGCGGCCCTTCTGTTTCATCTGCGCCAGGATGGCTTCCTCCGAAACGCGCAGATCGATGCACTGCGTGCTCCGTGGCTCGAAGAAGACGTCGCTGAACGGACGCACGGGCCGGAACCCGGAGGCGAAGCGCGGGAGGCGCTGCCAACGCGGCTCGATGCGCAGATGACTGACCGTCAGCGGCTCCGCGCGGCGGTGGTCTTCGATGGCCGCGAGCGTAGCCTCGAACACGGTCCCCGCCACCGCCTCGTCGCCCGGAAGCACCGGGCCCTCGGGAACGTAGTAGAAGCAGTGGTCATCCGCGTAGGTGTACTTCAGCACGACCGCGCCGCCGAGGATGGCGCCGCCGTTTTTCAGCATGACTCCGAAGTGCTCAAAGCCAGCGATGGTGCGGAACTCCGCCCACCAGGAGGATTGCATGAACCCGGTCTCGGGAGTCGCGGCCAGCAGGCGATCCCAGGCCTGCCAGCGATCCGGTGCTGGGGGGGTCGGTGACATGTGCGCTGCCGCGCGAAGCCGCAAGCTCCATGCCCCGCAACGAGGCATCGCGGAGCGTCCCGATACGCCGCGTCGAAGCCACAGCGTATTTCACGTTTGTCAGTCCTCCTCGATCCACACGTAGTCGCGTCCATCCCACACGACCCAGCCGCTGGGTGCGTCGGGCGGGGTGATGTAAAGGAAGTCAGGGCCGAAACGATCACCCCCACGCGCATCTTGGGGCGATGCGACGCCCCAGCCTGCCCGCCAATTCAGCTGGTCCTTGCCATTGCCGATGGGCCGGCCCGCGCCGACGACATGCACCGAATGATCGATGCGGTGCACGATGGCAATCCCTTGGCGCAACCCGCCGATGTCCTTGATCTGGACGGCAATGTCGAGGAGGCCGTCGCGATCGAAGTCCCCGAGTGCATAGATCGGGTTGAGCTCAGAGGACAGAACGAATCGTTGGCCCAAACCAGCGGCGATAAGAGCGCTGTCTGCCCACAGGGGAAGGCCGCCGAACGTACGCGGCGAGAGCTGAGCGGCGACGGGAGCCGCGCCAACGAGGAGGGTGATGGCGAGGAGCGCCTTGGGATTCATACCGGTATCTACGCGCTCCCACCGGAACGCGTTTAGACCGCCTACGGTGACGTGATCGTGAACCGGATCAGCACTCCCTCCACGAACTCCGCCGTGACGGCCCGGTCGCGCGTGTGATAGGTGGACGTGCTCACCTTGAGCGTGCCTTCAGTCCGCTGGGTGATCGCGTCGGGGCGCCTCTTTCGTCTGCTGCGCCTGAGCTGCTTCCGCCTGATTGCGGGCGTTCTCCCGCTGGCGATCCCGCCTGAGCGCATCGAGCTCCTCGCTCATCTTGCGTCGTTGCGTGGGATCGGTGGCCTTCTCGAGGTCCTTCTCCAGGTTCTTCTCCCGCTCGGTCTTGGGCGCCGAGGGGACGAAGACATTGGTTCGGAGCTGATCCTCGGCTGCCCGAGGGCCGGCGAGGGTGCCACCGCCGCGGCGAGCAGGAGCAGGATAATCGTGGCAGGCATGACGACCAGGTGCGGGCAGGATGGCGGCTAGCGCAAGCCGGCCGAGTAGGCCAGCATAATGGGGTCGACCCTTCGCCACCTCATCCGACATGGGAGACGCCGTGAAGAAGAACAACTGGTCTCGTCGCGAATTCCTGGGCGCGAGCGCCGCGGCCGGCGCATCGCTCGCCGCGAAACCGATGGTGTTGTTACCGCATGATCTCATCCCCGCGCCGGGCGCCGTCGCGGCCAGTGATCGGGTGCGCTTCGGCATGATCGGAGTGGGCATGCAGGGGAACTGGCTCCTGTCCGAGTCCATCAAGCTGCCGGGAGTCGAATGCGCCGCCGCCTGTGACCTGTACGACGGCCGCCACACGTTGGCGCGAGAGATCGTGCGAGCCGATCTGCCGGTGACGCGCCGCTATCAGGCGCTGCTGGATGACAAGACCATCGACTGCATCGTGGCGGCGGTTCCCGATCACTGGCATAGGCAGATCGTCGTGGACGCGGTGAGCGCCGGCAAGGACATCTACTGCGAGAAGCCGATGTCGCACAGCGCGGCCGACGGCGTGGCCATGGTCGACGCCGCCAAGAAGACGGGACGCATCGTGCAGATCGGCTCACAGCGCGTCAGCTCGCAGATCTGTGCCAAGGCCAAGGAGCTGATTTCCCAGGGGGCGCTGGGCGACCTCATGATGGTGGAAGGATGGCTGGGACGAAACGATCCCACCGGCGCGTGGCAGTACCCGCCCCCCCCCGACCTGTCACCGCGCACGCTGGACTGGGATACCTGGCAGGGAACGGTTCCCAAGCGCCCGTTCGACCCCAACCTCTTTGCGCGCTGGCGCTGCTGGAAGGAATACGGCACCGGCGTCGCCGGTGATCTGCTGGTTCACCTGATCAGCGGCATGATGTTCATGCTGGGGATCAATGAGCCGCCCAAGCAGGCTTCGGCGGTCGGGGGCATCCGGCGCTGGAAGGACGGCCGCAACATGCCGGACGTTCACGCCGTCGTCTACTACTTTGGCGAGCTGCCCGCGTACATGCGCTTGAATCTGGGGACGGAAATGCCGGAGACCTACCGCATCCAGGGATCGAAGGGGATTCTCGAGGTGACCGGCTCGACTTTGAACCTCGCGCCGCAGAACGGCAAGGACAACTACCCCAGCTACTACACCGGCAGCTACCCGCACGCGATGCGGGAAGCCTATCTCGAGAAATGGCATCAGGAGAACGATCCGAAGCTGGGCCAGGCGACCGCGATGCCCGAGACCATTTCGTTCACCGGACCGGACTTCGACGACGTCAAGCCGCACCTGTGGACGTACTTCGAGGCCGTACGCACCCGGAAGCCGGTGGTCGAGGACGTGGTGTTCGGTCACCACGCGGCATTGGCCTGCCACATGGCGAATGAGTCGTACTTCCGGCGGAGCTCGGTGTCCTGGGACGAGGCGTCGAAGACCATCAAGAGCTGAACTAAGGCTTGCCTCAGGTCCTATCGCAGGTACCGCTCCAGCCACTCGCCCCAGCGACGGTTGACGTCCCGCTGGCGCACCGGATCGGCCGGGGCGTGGCCGGGACCCGGGTAGGCCACGAACTCCGTTGGGACGCCGTTGTCGCGCAACGCACGATACAACATGTAGGACCCGGTGACGGCAACCCGCGAGTCGCCTGTGTTCGATAGGATCAGCGTGGGGGCGCGGATCTTCCACGCGTACGTGAAGGGCGACTCGGCCAGCCAGGCCGCAATCCGGTCGCCCACCCAGGGCGACGCCGTAATCGCGTGGCGGCGCATCACGTTCAGGTCCGACAGATCGTACATGTCGAGCAGCGAGAGGGGTGCCGCGCCCGCCACGCCTGCGCGCCAGGACTCCGGATAGCGGCCGAGCAGCCACGCGGTGAGATAGCCGCCGTAGGACCAGCCTGATACCGCGAGCCGCGTGGTATCCACGATGCCGCGGCGCACCAGAGCCGCGACGCCGGTCATGATGTCCCGCCCGGGTTCTTCGGCCGCGCTCGCCGCGATCGCCCGTTGGAACGCGTTCCCGAGGTTGTCGCTGCCGCGATAGTTCGGCTGGAATACCAGCCACCCGTGTCCCGCGAGCAGCTGCACTCGAGGCCAGAACCCCTCGGTCGAACTGGCCGTCGGCCCTCCGTGGATCAGCAGCACGAGAGGATAGCGCCGTCCCGGCGAGAAATCGGGCGGCAGCGTCAGCACGCCGTTCGGCCGCAGCCCGTCGGACGCCGCCCACTCAACCGTCTCTGACCGACCCATCCTCCGGGTTGCGATCTCCCGGTGGAAGTCCGTCAGGCGCCGCGGCGCCGCCGCCGACGAGGAGAGGTAATAGATCTCAGGCGGCCGCGCGGCTTCCGTGCCGACCAGGGCAATCGCACCGCGCCGATCCACGCTGATCCCCGAGACCTCCGCGACATCCCCCAGCCCGACGCGCCGCGCCGCCCCTTCGAGCGGCTGCACCCACAGCGCCGAGCGGGTGCCATCGGTCCCGAGCACGACCACAGCCCGCCCGTCGCCCAGCCACGCGAACTCGGTGACGTGCCGGTCGAGCGCCCGCGTCACCGCTCGCCCTTCCCCGCCGCTCGCCGGAGCGACGCGCACCTCGTCGACGTTCGCGGGGTCGCCGTCCCGCGGGAACGTGTACGCGACGAGCGCGCCGTCGGGTGAGAGCAGCGGCGCCGCCTCGCGCGCCGTTCGCCCGGTAAGCGCGCGTGTGGCGCCCGTGGCGGCGTCCACGAGCCACACCGCGCTCTGGTCCGTGTCGCCCGAGTGCGGCGTCGCAAACCGTACGAACGCGATCGTGCGCCCGTCGGAGGACCAGGAGATGGGCGAGGTGGCGAGGCTCGTCGCGACGCTCCAGTCGCCTTGCGTGAGGCGGGACGCTGCGCCCGTCGCCAGCACGACGAGCCAGAGGTGCGCCGGCGCGGGGGGCGCGGTGGTGAGGTAATCGTCGTTTCCCACCTCGAACGCGTCGTTTCCGCGCTCCGTGGGCGCGCGCGCCGTGTCCGAGGCGATGTAGGCGATCGCGCCCCCGTCCGGCCGCCAAGCGAAGTCGTGGACCCCGGCGGGCGCTCGGGTGACGACCTGCGGCTCATGGCTCGCGAGTCTGACCACGAGCACTTGCGGGCGCCCGTCCGCGCTCGCCAGGCACGCGATCGCGTCACCCTGGGGCGCCCAACGCGGCCGCCCTAGCCCGGGCCGCCGGGCGACGAGCACGCGCTCTCCCCCGGTCGCTATGTCGTGCACGATCAGCTGGGTGTCGTAGCGGTTGGCCGCGTAGTCCGGACGCGCCACGACGAATGCGATGGCCCGGCCGTCGGGAGAGATCTCCGGCTCCGAGAGCCGGACGAGCGCCGCCAGGTCATCGGGCCCGAACGGCCGAGCTTGCGCCGGGGCCGGGGCCGGGGCCGGGGCAAACGCGAGGAGCGCTAACAGCGCGGCCTTCACCCCACCGCCTTGGCGCGGTCGGGCGTTTTCCAGAGATCGATCGGCTTGGCAATGCCCCTAGGTTGGAAAGGCAGCATGACCTTGCGGCCCAGGCCGGCCGATGCGTACGCCGCGTACAGGACCTCCTGCACGACGCGCCCGGTCTCGCCGTCGGCGATCGGCGTCTCCTTGCCCCGTACGCAGCGTGCGAAGTGCCGCGCCTCCTGGGGAAAGCCGTAGTTCCAATGCTCCTCGAACACCGGATAGGTCCAGCCCTTGGTCGTCGCCGCCTTTTCGACGGCGTAGCCGAACCCCACTTCCGAGTACGTCGGGAGCGCGTTGCCCATCAGCATATCGGCGTACGTTTGCCCCTTGTCGCCGAACACCTCGATGCAATCGTCCATCCCGCCCGGCCGGTTCCAGCTGCTCTCGACCATCCCGATAGCGCCGCCGGCGAATTCGATGATCGTGACCGCTTCGTCGTCGCCCTGTGTACGCTGCTGGTGCACCTGGGTCGTCATCTGCGAGTAGACGCTCTTGATGGGCGGCTTCCCGAGGAACCACCAGCAGAAGGCGATCCCGTGGCACCCCAAGTCCATGACCGCGCCGCCCCCTGACTGGTCCACGTCCCAGAACCAGTCGGAGTGCGGACCCGAGTGCTTCTCGCCCTGCTTCACCAGATGCACGCGGCCGAATGCGCCCTCGTCCGCCAGCTGCTTGGCTTTCAGGTATTTTGGCGCGAAGAACAACTCCTCGGCATAGAGGAGCAGCACGCCCGCCTTGCGGCATGCTGCGATCATCGCGTCGGCTTCCTCGAGCGTCAGGCACAGCGGCTTCTCACACACGACGTGCTTGCCGGCCTTGGCGGCGTCGATCGTCATCTGCGCGTGCAGCCGATTCGGCGTCGTGATCCAGATGAGCTCGATTGCCGGATCGCGCAGCAGCTCGCGGTGGTCGGTATGCGCGTGTGGCAGGCCGTGCCGCTTCGCGAAGGCCGCCGCGTGTCCCTCGGTCGGCGAGGCTACAGCCACGACCTCGGCGTCCTCCGGTACGGCCTGCACGGCGGCCGCGACGCAGTCTGCCTGGAAGCGCGAGCCGAGGATCCCAATTCTCACTTTTGACATGCTCGTCGTCGCGCTCTCCTAGCGCGTCTCGAACGTCACGTATGCGACCCGGCGACTATCAGGCGACCATGACGGAACGTTGATGGTGCCTTGGCCACCGAAGAACGGTGGCGTCAGATCGCGTACCGAGCCATCACGCGTATCGATGAGGCGAAGCTTGACCTGCTTGCCGAAGGGATGCCCCTCGGCTTGGTTGTCGAGGTACGCGAGGTACACCACCCAGCGACCGTCGGGCGATGGATGCGGGAACCAGTTGGCGTAGGCATCGTGCGTGACCTGCTCGGCCCCGCTGCCGTCCGCATGCATTCGCCAAATTTCCATCTTGCCGCTGCAGAATGAGTTGTAATAAATGAATGCACCGTCCGGCGTGTAGTCGGGCCCATCGTCGAGGCCGTGGCAAGTGGTGAGCCGTCGCTCCTCGCCCCCGTCCCTCGAGATGGCGTAAATGTCCCATTCTCCCTCGCGGCGCCCGACGAACGCGAGCGTCTTCCCGTCGGGCG
>Ga0137418_10003766_pt1 | contig 13957 bp, 12 predicted proteins | sample CZODoug3_1_2_16f_FD_122242 | JGI IMG/M metagenome (GOLD analysis project Ga0137418, IMG submission 122242) | Vadose zone soil fungal communities from Angelo Coast Range Reserve, California, USA - CZODoug3_1_2_16fungal (Hybrid Assembly) | ecosystem: Environmental > Terrestrial > Soil > Vadose...
GGGTCGTGCTTGACGCGATAGTGTCCAACAAAACTTTCTGGAATGCAACCTTCGCGCCAACATATCTGCAAAACTGTTCAAACAACTTGCTTTCCATATTTTTTGAAACGTTTACATCCTTCGAACAACTTCTCCACTTCCATAGTTTCCACCGCAATATTGCACCAGCACGGACCAATTGAGCGCGATCCACCTTCATTCGCTCTCAATCTGCGCGCTTCCCCGTCACGGGATGTGATGCTGGCGCGAATCGGGAGGTGCAAACTTTTTTTCATTACTATTTTGAGCGGAGCATCGGCTCAGGGCAGGGTCGTGGTATCTTAGATCTACCCTTCGCCGCTCTCTTTGCGGCGGAGCCTTCCCCTAATGGAATGGGGAACTGTGTTTCGCCCTGGTAAAAGGAGGGCGAAGAACGCCCGCTGGGGCGTGGTCCAACTGGTAGGACACCTCACTGTTAATGAGGACGGTGAAGGTTCGAATCCTTCCGCCCCAGCCAATTTCTTGGCTTGATTGGTGGTTTACATACCGAACACATAGAGCACACGGTCCGCCGCGATGGCAACACGTTGTTTGCCGTCCACGTTGAATGATACGGGGTTCGCATACGCCGCCAAATTCGCGATGTCCTCAGAGGAGAGAAACCAGCCCTCGGACATTTCGGGTGCAATTCCGTTTTGTATTAACGCTCTCAGCGCCGCATCATCCGCCGCGTGGTCTAGCTTCGGACGGCGAATATTGGGACCACGTCCTCCGCCTCCATCGATTCCGTGGCAGAGCGCACATTGATTCTCGAACAACTTTTTTCCTATGGACGGATCGCCCTTCACCTCCGTGGGAGTCGGCCCGGGCGCATTTTGTGGCCGGCAAGGGGCTGCGGGAGCGAAAATAAGTAGAATTGCAGAAACCAGCCGTTTCATGTTTGTCCGCATCAAGACTTCTCGGGACGGAAATTCGAACGATTCATTCGCGTCTAGGCAAACCTTCAGTAATGCGCGACTAATTTCGGAATTCCTCCACCCCGGAGAATTCCTTAGACGACGGTCCGGCACTAGGCCGCTAATCTTTCGCCGTTGGCAGACCCGCTTCCAGCCAGCCCTTCCAGCCGCCGTCCATCGATTCGACGTTGTTGTAACCCATTTTCTGGAGATTTTCGGCCACAAGCGCGGAGCGGAAGCCGCCGCCGCAATACAGAACAAGTTTTGCGCTGGTGTCTGGAACTCGTGCTTCAATATCGCGCTCGATGATTCCTCTACCCAGGTGGACGGCGCCGGGGAGATGGCCGTTGGCCCACTCGGAGTCCTCGCGGGTGTCAACAAGCAGAAATTTTTCGCCGGCTTCCAGGCGGCGCTTCACATCGGCGACGTTGGTTTCCTTGATTTTCTTTTTGGCTTCGTTAACCAATTTTAGAAATTGCGGCGCGTGGGCCATCGGAAAACTCCTTCAGCGAATGACTCCCGGCGAGCATAACACAACGGGAAAAATGTCAGTCGTCTCATCTTTCAGCAGATCTGGATAGTGGGCTTTGATTGAAGAAACACGGGTGGCAATCGGCAGCGGTTAACTTGGCGGCGCCTCCGCCTTCGGCTTATCTCCCTCGCCTTTCTTGGCAAAAGATCGAACAAGATTGACGAAGTTCCAGCGCGCTTTTTCCGGGCTACGATCGCCTTCGCCGGGCATCTTCCCCTTGCCGTTGCTGATAATCCAAAAGAGCTCGCCATCGGTCATCTTTTCTATGGAAGAAGCATCGCGCCAGTCGTGAAGATCAAGCTTCATGTCCACGGCGAGGTCGCCCTTACCGTCACCGCCTTTGCCGTGACACATGGCGCAAGTATAGCCAAAGGTTTTGCGGGCTTGCGCCAGTCCTTCCGCCGTTGGCGCGACGGGATTCTTTTTTGCGGCGTCTTCCGGAGTCATTTTTGCCTCCGCGGCGCCTGGCTTTTCCTGAGTGGGATTCGGCTCAGAGTTCGCCGTCCCGAAGCTCACGAGCAGAATGGTACTCAGGACGAAAACTGTCCTGCGCATAATTTCCTCCTGAAAGGATGGACCGGCCGAGTGAGCGAGTTCGGCTTGATTTTGAACGGATTCTACGCCCCGGGAAAGCGGATGGAAAGGATTAAAAAAATAAATGATCCGGCTCAAGTGGCTGGAAAGCCGCGCTAGTCCAGGTCGCGCCAGTTCGGCCCGGAACCGATTTCGACAACGATAGGAACGGCCAGTTTGTGGACGCCTTCCATTTCTTCCTTAACTAGTTTTTCCAACTTGGCGCGTTCCTTGTTGGGAGCCTCGAAGAGCAACTCGTCGTGCACTTGCAAAATCATTTTGGCCTCGAACTTTTCCTTCGCCAGACGCTCGTCGATGCGGATCATCGCCAGCTTGATCAGATCGGCGGCAGTCCCTTGCAAAGGCGAATTCAGAGCAGTGCGCTCCGCAAAATTGCGCAGCTGTATTTGCGGAGAATTGATTTCCGGAATCGGGCGAATTCGTCCGAACAAAGTTTTCGCCACGCCGGTCTTGCGCGTTTCGGCGAGAATATTGTCCAGGTACTCCTTTACGCCGCGATAGCGCGTGAAATAAGCGTTGATGAATTTCGCGGCCTCTTTCTGCTCGATGCCCAATTGCTGCGCCAGCCCGAATGGAGAAAGCCCGTAAATGATGCCGAAGTTGATGGCTTTGGCAGCGCGGCGATGCTCCGCGTTTTGAGCCATCGGACCCACGCCGAAAACCTCTTGGGCCGTGCGCGCGTGGATATCTTCCCCGTTGCGGAAGGCCGCGACGAGCACCGGATCTTTCGAAAAGTGCGCCATGATGCGCAGCTCGATCTGCGAATAATCCGCGGACAGCAGTATCTTTCCCTTTTCGGCGACAAAAGCGGCACGAATCTCGCGGCCCAGTTCAGTGCGGATCGGAATATTCTGCAGATTGGGATCGCTTGAGCTAAGCCGCCCGGTGGCCGTGCCGGTTTGCGAAAAGCTGGTGTGCAAACGGCCAGTCTCGGGATGGATCAGTTTCGGCAGCGCGTCCACATACGTCGATTTGAGCTTGGCGATTTCGCGGTATTCGATGATCTTGGCAGGGAGCGCGTGCTGCGCGGACAATTCCTCGAGAATATCGGCGGCGGTAGAGCGCGCTTTTGCTTTCCCGCGCCGTACGTTAGGCTGTAAATTCAGTTTGTCAAAAAGGATTTCGGCGAGCTGTGTCGGCGAGTTGACGTTGAATTCCGAGCCCGCCAGCTTCCAAATCTCTTTTTCCAGGCGGCGAATTTCCCTTTCCATCGTCTGCGACATTTTGCCAAGTTCTTTGGGATCGACGCGGATGCCGTTCCTCTCGAGTTCCGCAATCACTGGCGCGAGCGGCAAATCCATTTTTTCGTAAACATCCTCGAGGTTCTGCTCCTGGATTTGCGCGTGCAATGCGGGCGCCAGCCGCTGCAGATAGTCGGCGCGCTCGCCGGGACCGCCGCCCATCATCGCGTTGAATTGCCGCATGACCACATCGGAGAAATTGTGGTTCGCGGTCGTGGGCCGCAGCAGATAGGAGTAAATCTGAGTTGCGTGGCGGATATTCGCGGCTCGCCCAGCCAGCAATTGGAAAAGCTTCGGGTCGTGGACAATCTTTGGCCGTTTCGGATCAGCGAGCAGCGGCACGAGAGCCTTCAAAGCCTCGCCTTTTTCGTCGAACCAGACAGAGCGGCCTTCGCCGGCTTTCGAAGAAACTTCGATCGAAGCGATGCGTGTCCCGAACCCTTCCGTTTCACGCTCGCCCGCCTCCAGATTCAGCCAGACCGCGAGCGATTGTTTCGCGGGAAGTTTCGCCAGATACTCCCGAAACTCGACGACGCTGGCGAACTGCGCGTAATCCGCCTCCAACGCCGGCTCAGAACTCGCCAGAGCGGACGACGCCACCACTTCCGCCCCCAGATCTTTCAACAGCGAGCTGAAGCCCAGTTCACGATAGAGTTCCACGAGCGCAGGGCCGTTTGGCGGACGCAATTCCAGTTCAGACAGGTTGAGTTCAATCGGCGCATCTTTTGCAATTTCCGCCAACTGTTTGGACATGAGCACTTGTTCGCGCTGCTGTTGAAGAGCTTCGCGGTAACGCTTATTGGACACTTCGTCCGCATGATCAAGCGCGCTCTCGACACTTCCGTATTTCTTGATCAGCTCTGCAGCGCCTTTTTCACCGATCCCTTTGGCGCCGGGAATATTGTCAATCGTGTCGCCGAGCAGAGCCATGTAGTCCACGACTTTTTCCGGGAGCACTCCCAGAAGCTCTTCGACCTTCTTCGCATCCACGATGATGTCGCCCTTGGCGCCGCCGGAGCCGGTCCGTAACGTCCGCACACTTTTGCCGACCAGCTGCATCATGTCTTTGTCGTTGGACACAATGAGCACTTCCAGATTCTGCTTGCCCGCTTTGATGGCTATCGTGCCGATGACGTCGTCCGCTTCGTAACCCTTGATTTCGAGCATCGGCAGGCGCATGGCTTCGCACAGCCGCCGAACAAAGGGCAGCTGCACGCGCATTTCGTCCGGCATAGGCTGCCGCTGGGCTTTGTATTTTTCGAAAAGCTTGTCGCGGAAAGTCGCCCCGGGAGGATCAAACACAATTCCGATGTACTCCGGCTGGTAATCCTTGATGAGTCTCCGCAGGATATTTCCGAAAAGAAAGGGCACGTTCGTGGGGACGCCGCCGGGGCCGGTGAGCCGCTGCGGCATTGGCGCAAAGAAAGCGCGATAGATATGCGCCATCGCATCCACGAGAAATAGTTTTTTCGGTGCAGCAGGCATGCGGGCGAGTATAGCAAAGCTAAATGGGGAGTGCGGGAGCCTGCTCCCGCTTTCGCCATTTCACTTGAGAGTCGATCGCCGAGATAAAAGAAGGCCGCACAGAAAGGAATGCCTGCGCGGCCTTTGAATCAGCAGTCAGTTTTTATTGTTTGTTCGGCTTGTTGGCTTCCGGTTTCGACTCGGATTTTGGTTCAGGCTTGCTCGACGCAGGCTGCTTGGATGCGCCCTGTTCGCCGACTTGCGCTTGCGAAACCAGCAGCATTCGTGTGCCGCTTTCCAGGTGCACGTTCTTGCCCGCAGAAGTGATCACCGAACCTTGCGTGGCGTTCGAAGCTGCGGTGCTCAGGTTCAGACCGTTAAGCCCAAACACGCCTTGGCTGTTTGAAGCGAGCTGCCCCGCAGCGTTCAAACCGCCGACCGCTCCCTTCGACGCACCGGCGATGCTCCCGCCTGCGTTGGCCGCGGAGTTCACAGTTCCGCCGGCAACTCCACCCACGTTAGCAGCCGTGTTTGTCACCGTGCCCACGGCGCCGCCGGCAGTAGAAGTCACGCCGCCAAGCGCTCCGCGGCTGCCCGCCGCGCCGGAACCCGCCGCTGAAGCGCCCATGCCACCCATCGTATCCATCTCCGATCCCGCAGCCGAGACGCCGCTCTGTGCTGAAGCAATCGCCTGGATTCCTGCGTTCAAAGGAATCTCCTGGCCGTTCTTCAGGATCGCTTTGTCGAACACAATGCCGAGCGATGATTCCGATTCGCCTTTGGCGCGTGCCGAAGCCTGCGTCACGTGACCCACCAGCTTTGCACCTTTCGGAATCACGGTTTTTCCTTCGGACTTGACCGCTTCCGTGTTGTGCGCGTTTACCGGATCACCCGGCTTGCATTTTTTCGAATCGATTGGCGAACTCAAAGCAGCGTTGAACGCCGTGCCACTCGCCAACGACCCATTTGCTTGCCCGTTCTGCGCCGATGCCGAAGTTGACGCCGATGTGTTAGCGGACGCTTGTGTTTGTGTTTTGCCCGCTTCAACCGAAGTTTGGCTGCTGCTTTGCGCTCCCGCCTGGGCTCCCGTTTGCGCCTGTGCCGCTGCGCCAAAGCAGAAAAGAGCCCCCGCAGCAATTGCATAACCTTTGCGATTCATGATGGTAATTCCTCCTCCGCATTACGTTTGGACAAAGAGCTGGGTTTAGTGCTCAGACATAAGGGCATCCACGGACCAATTTGATAGTCGCAAGGGCCGTGCCGAGATGTAACATTCTTGTTTTCTATTAGTTACACTGATGAAGGGCGCCCGCCCGAAGGGAAAAATGACAAGTACTGCGCAGGATTTACAAGGTGACCGTGCCCGTCACGGGCCCTAAGAATCAGCCTAGACGATGCCGAGCGGCTTCGCCACTGCTGCCAGAATGTCCGCGGCTCGGAGCAGTTGTTCGCGCTTGTGCGCCGCGCTCACGATGGCGCGAAGCCGCGCTTTGCCGTCCGCCACCGTCGGATATCCTACAGCTGGCGCAAACACGCCCGCTTCAAAGAGTTTCTTTGAGAATTCGAACGCCTTCGCCGCATCGCCCACGTGGATAGGAATAATCGGAGTCTCGCTCACCTTGAATTGAAACCCGCGCTTCTTCAATTCGCGTTTGAACATTTTCGTATTGGCCCACAGTTTCTTCACCAGCTTTTCGCCTTCCGGAGAATCCAGCAGCGCAAAGGCCGCCTGGCACGCCGCCGCCGTGGCCGGTGGATGCGAAGTCGAGAAGAGAAATGGTCTCGCTCGCAAGTACAGAAAATCAATCAGGTCGCGCGAGCCACAGACGTATCCGCCCATTGCGCCAATCGCTTTGCTGAGCGTGCCCACCTGAATGTGAACGCGCCCGTGGCACTGGTGATGGTCCACGGTTCCGCGGCCGCTGCGGCCCAGCACACCCGAAGCGTGCGCGTCGTCGACCATCATGATGCAATTGTATTTTTCAGCGAGGCTGCAAAGCTCCGGCAGCGGCGCAATGTCGCCGTCCATTGAAAAAACGCCGTCGGTGATGATCAGCTTCTTTCCAGGAAAGCTGGCGTGCTCCTGCAGGATGCGCTCGCAGTCTTTCACATCTTTATGCTTGAAGACTTTGATTGTCGCTCGCGAAAGCCGAGCTCCGTCGATGATCGACGCATGATTCAGTTCATCCGAGATGATCAAGTCTTCCTTGCCAAGCACCGCCGAGACCGTTCCCGCGTTGGCCGTAAATCCCGATTGAAATACGACGCAAGCTTCCACGTTCTTGAACGCGGCAATCTGCTCCTCGAGTTCCACATGCAGTTTCATCGTGCCGGCAATCGTTCGAACCGCGCCCGCGCCCGCGCCGTAACGTTTCACCGCATCCAGCGCCGCTTTGCGCAGCGCCTTATGCGTCGTGAGTCCCAGATAATTGTTCGAAGCGAGATTGATCACTTCCCGCCCGTCGAATATACAAACCGGCTTCTGCTCCCCTTCCAGCACGCGCAGTCTCGGCGCCACGCCCTTCGCACGCAATTCACTCAGCTGGTCAGTGATGTACTGCAAAGAATTCTGTTTCGTTGCGATTGTTGCAGTATCGGACATGGTGGCGCTCCTAACTTGAACTCGCTGGGGGAAGAACTATTCTGCTTCAGCTGACGGCTCCGCGCAAACAACTCGAAGGCAAAGTAAGAAATGCAATTCGTTCAGCGCGGCATCCCATTCGGATACAACAAAACTTTTCCTGCCAACCCGCCTTGCAACAACGAAAATGCATTCTCAAACTTATCCAGCGATGCTCGTTCGCCAAACAGCGGCTCCAGATTCAATCGCCCCGCCTTCAGCAGCGCGGTCATTTGCACCCATGTCTCGTACATGCGGCGCCCATAAATCCCTTGCACCGTCGCGCCCTTGAAAATTACATCGTTCACCAGATCCAGCGGCACATTCTCCGTTGGTATGCCGAGGAGCGAAGCACGCCCGCCCGCTCTTAGCGCCTTAAACCCCTGCTGAATCGCCGTGGGGTTGCCGGACATTTCCAACAATGTATCCACTCCAGTGCCACTCGTTTCGGCCAGAATTCTCGTAACGGCATCTTCCACCGCGGGATTCAGCACCACATCCGCGCCCATTTTCTTCGCCATGGCGCGCCGTTTTTCGTTCGTTTCCGAGGCAAACACCGTCGAGCTCCCGCAAGCTTTGGCCACCGCGATGGACATCAACCCGATCGGCCCGCATCCGGTAACCAGGACCGTCTGCCCTGCTATCGGCCCCGCAAGCACCGTATGCACGGCATTTCCCAGCGGATCGAGTATCGCCCCGTAGTGCTCCGGAATCGCGGCATCCAGGTTCCAGATATTCGACGCCGGGATCTTCACGAATTCCGCGAACGCGCCGTCCTGATCGATCCCGATAATGCGCAGATTCTGGCAGATGTGCGCTTCACCAAGCCGGCACTGGTGGCAATGCCCGCAGTTGACGTGCATCTCCGCGCTCACAAAATCGCCCGCCTTGACCGCGCGCACTTCCTCGCCCACGCGCTCGACAGTGCCGCAAAATTCGTGCCCCAGCGTTACCGGCGGCTTGATGCGTCCCTGCGACCAGCGGTCCCACCCATAAATGTGCAAATCCGTCCCGCAAATCGAAGCCGTCTTCACGCGCACCAGTACGTCCGCAGGGCCAATCGCCGGCACGGCGACCGTATCCATCTGCAGGCCCTTCGAGGCTCGCATTTTCCGCAACGCCTTCATGGTTGTCGCCATTCTTCTGTCTTGCCTTTGTAGGGCCCGCCTTCTGAGGCGGGCCGCTCTCGGAGCAGCCGGCGCATCAACGCAATTTCCGATGCTAGCACACGGTGCTATAGACTCGCACAAGCCCGCGTGTGCCTGTTCATTTCTTTCCTTCAGTCTTCCGCCTTTTATTCATCCCCACCATCTTCCCCGACGGCGGATCCTTCTTGTTCAACTTCGCCGCTTCCACAATCAACCTCTTCACTCCCGGCCGCTTCACATCCGCCAGACTCCGCAGCCTTACGTTACGCACGCCCTTCGCCTTGCCCTCCAGCAGTTTCTCCGGATCGGCAAGCATCGCTCCCCGCAAAAATGCCAGTGTTACATGTTCTTTCCCCAGCACAAAGACGCATAGCGGTCCGTTCGAATCAAACGCGGGAGTCTTCCACGGGCTTACGTATTCCTCGCAGTCTGCCGCCGTTTTCTTCACCAGCGCCCGCACTGCCTTCATTACTCCAGAAAAGTTGCCCGCCTTCTTCACGTACGTATCAATCCACAACCGCCCTTCTTTTCCTTCAATGGTTGGCATCTAGCCCTCCTCAAGTCCACCGCCATTGCAGCCGCTTATTTTACTGCTCGCTCAATCTTCTCGTTCTGCCTTCCTTTACTTCATCTCTTCCACAATGCCAATCTTTTCCAGCGCCCTCAAATACTCCACCACCATCTCCAACGGCACGGGCCCATACTCCGCCGACACCGCATCCCGGATCGACTGCGCATTCCGCTTCCCATCCGCAAAATTCAGAACCTCGTACGCATACTCTTCGCCGCCGCCCCACAACCCCTCATAATTCAACAACTTCGGTGTCGCCACTTTCGCCGCCTTCACATGGTCCGCTAAATAGTCGTACCCAAACACTGCCAGTGGACCCTTCTGCTCTCTTTTACGCTTCCACGTTCTGCCGAGATCTCCCAGAAGCAACTCTGTTCTCAGCGATCTTCCTGTTAGGATCTGCGTCTCAAGCAATCGCGCATGTTTCCATTCCATCTCTCGCCAATTGGGCGGCACGAAAGCAAACGGCAGGATCGAATCTACTTTTATAATCTCGTGGTCAACAAATGGCCGCGTGGTCTCGCCACAATCAAACGCACTAAGTGATTCACAGCGATGAAGAAGCGTTTCATAGGAAACCAATCGGTGCTCTGAAAGCAAGGAAATCACGTCCGGCACTTTGTCACTGGGCATCTGCACCGATGTAAGACTCGCCAAAAAATACCCACTCGCGGCCCCGATAAACGCCGCTCTCTTCATCTTCGTCGGATCGATATTCGCCGCCGTATCGAAATTCGTATGAATGTAGCGGTCCGGCCAGTCATTTAAATAAATCGCTGGTATCCCGAACGACGAATCCTGATACACGTCGTGGTCGCTGCCCATCGTGTACGCTGAGTACTCCGCTCGCAGCGGCTCCTTCCCGCCCTCCGGCGCCACCATCGGATAGTTCGCCTCGCCCGTCGCCGCAAATTTGTACGACTCCTCATTCACAAACTCCGCGAACGCCCACGCCACATCATGCACAAAGCTCGGCAAGCTCATCGGCCCGCGTGTCACGTGGAACACTGCCTTCGTCTCCGGCCCCCCGCCCACCATGTCCATGTGCACGACCGCCTTGATTTTCTTTGGAAATTCAAGAGACAGAGAAATTGGCGTCTGAACCTTATCTGCACCCGGAATAACTTCGCCCTTGCTGTCAACCGGGTCCAGTTCAGCGATGACTTGTGCTCTCCCATTCAGTAGCGCCAGCGTCCCTTCAATCTCCGGCGGAAAAATGAACCGAATCGTCCGTGCCGGTCGCGCCAGCTTCCCTTCGCTAATCAACTTCTGCAGCGTCCGCGCCACCTCCAGAATCGTCACGCACCCGCTCGCATTGTCATTCGCACCCGGCCGCTGATGATCCAGGTGGCACGAGAACGCAATTTCCTCTTCCTTCAGCTTCGAATCGGCCCCCGGAATCGTCGCCGTTACCACCTCGTAATTTCCCGGATGCTGCCCTGCCTTCACATGAGCGTGTAAAACGATGCGCTCTCCTTCATCCAACCGCTTCTTCAGGGCACGCGCCGTCTTCAGCGACACCATGAATGCAAACGTCTTGTTCGGCGAGAACGTTTCCAGATGCCCCCACCGAATCAGGTTCTCGTCTTCGCCCCACCACGCTGTCTTCTGATTCTGCGCATAACTCACAATTCCAACCGCTCCAAACTTTCGCACCGCCAAATTTTGTACCGCCCCTGGTTGGCTGCTCGTCAGAATGATTTTTCCCTTTAAGGATTCCCCCTTGTAATCGTCATCCGAATTCCCTTCGTCAACGTCCACTAGTTCCGCTTCCACATCAGCGCTTTCGCTGTCCTCCGCCAACACAATCGGCTCCGCTTCATAACTTGCGATTCGCTTCAACATTTTCTCTGAGCATTCGCTTATGGTGACGCCCGTGACCTTTCCCGTAGACGGATCACCATTGCAATCTTGCATAGGGCGCCATTCAACTTCGTCGAGCGTCCCAAACTCCGCATCCCACGCCGGCCGCGAGCGCTGGGTGCCATAAAAAATCTTCCCATCCGCCGGAAATTGGAGTATTGCCACATCGCTCAATCTGTACGCCCGCAGTCGTTCCGCCACCAATTCCGCCGCTTCATGAAATCCCCGCGAACCGCGCTGCCGGTGAAACCGCGCAATCCCCTCCAAATTCCGCTTCGCCGTCTCTCCGCTCAGCTCACTCGCCAGCGCCACCACATCTTTTTCTGGTAGGAGTGGCGGTTTCTGCCCCTCCGCCACTGCAGCAAATAGGAGCAGCGAAGCGCAAATGGCCAATATGTAACGCATGTAGGTCACCTCATCTATGTCGCGCGCATTCTATCGCGATAAACCTCAGTCCCTGTAGCTCAACCCCTCGGCTTGAGGCTTCCCCTTCTGCTCTTCTCTAGTTTTTTTTTTCGCTGACCTCACCCGCTCCGATTCCAATTGCTGTGCAATCCTCTTGATGATATTTTCATCGCCAACGACAGACTCCGCGGCATCCACCCTCCTACTTCCGTCACCTACTATCTGCTTGTTGGCGACACACGCCCGGAATGGCCGAGCGGTGATACACTGCGCGTATGGCTACCAAAAAGAAAACCAAGAAGAAGCCGGCGAAAAAGGCCGCAGCTCCAAAGAAGAAGTTGGCGAAGAAGAAGAAGGCTACTCCTAAGAAGAAAGTCGTTGGAAAAACCAAGCGCGCTGCAAAGAAACGCGTTCGTGGAAAAAGCCAAACCGTGGATACCGTGAGATATGCACGGGAAGGACTCTCAGCACGCTCGGGCGGACAATCCGGAGATTTACAGGGATTGTCCAACCTCGCAGGTGCGAATTCGGAGAGCGTGGACGAGTTGCTCGAAGAAGGAAACGCGTTCGAGGCCGAAGTCGTGAAGGGCGTGCAGGACGCCGGGGACGAGGGCGAAGTTCACACGCACGAAGTGCCAGAGGATGATGTTCCCGGCGAGTATCGCGACAAGGACGAGTGATTGGGCCGCCTCTGCGGCTCCGACAATCCCCCCTCAAATACTCTATAAGCCAAGTAAAAACTGTCTTGGGCGAAGGCTGCCTAAGGCCCTTGCTTCCTTGCCTGCCTTCAGTACAATCGCTGCGCTTGGGTCCGGGGGAGAAATGAGTTTTAGCCAGCGATTCGAGGAGATACGAACGGGCTTCGAGCGGCCCTTCTGGGTCGCGAACATCAGCGAGATCTTCGAGCGCCTCTCTTACTACGGCGTATTCGCTTCCCTCGCCCTCTACATCCAGGGAAAACTCAACTTCTCAACCGAGCAGACTGGCACGCTGACCGGCCTCTTCGGCGGAATGGTGTGGTTTATGGCGATTTTCGGCGGTGCGGTAGCCGACAAGTTGGGGTTTCGCCGCGCTCTCTCGATCGCCTACTTGATACTGGCAGCGGCATACTTCCTGATCGGTTCGATCGGCGCTTCGTGGCTCGCACCGGTTCGCAACGCCGTTCCCCTTGGCCTGTTTGTGGGGTGCATCCTGATTCTCCCCGCTCTGGGCGTGTCGCTGGTAAAACCATGCGTAGTGGGGACAACCGCTCGCGCTTCCAAGGAAAGCGTGCGCTCCATAGGCTATTCGATCTACTACACCATGGTGAACATCGGCGGCGCTGCGGGGCCTTATGCCGCTGGATGGGTACACGATCACTTCGGCGTTGAGTATGTTTTTCGTCTCGCCGCGGTCGGCGTCTTTGCCATGTTCTTCTTTGTGTTGATTTTCTTCCGTGAGCCGCGCAAAGACGGCGACGCTCCGCCGCCTTCGATCCTTCAGGTGATCCGTAATTTCTGCGTGGTGTTGGGCAACTATTGGCTGGTCCTGCCCACAATTTTTGCGGGGATCATCTTGGCTGTCGCTTCGTATTTCTACAGGTTCGCTGTCCCATGGTGGGTCTGGGTCGGGCTGGCACTCCTAGTGCTCGGGGGAATCAGCAAGTTTATGTGGTTCCTGGTAGTCTTTACGGGATACTGGATTGTTTTCTGGCAGCAATACATTATCTTGCCCGGCTACATTAAGGCCTATATCAACGCGGATGTCTCCGCTGAGAAAATTCTTGTTACCGACGGCACTGTGGTTATCTGCCTCACCCTGGCCGTCAACGTTCTGATGCGCAAACTCCCCGCGTTCCAGGCAGTCATTCTCGGCACGGTCATCTCTTCTCTCTCGTGGCTGATCGTGGCCTTCTGGCCCACGGTGTACGGAGCAGTGTTCTCCCTCGGCTTCCTCGCGCTCGGCGAAATCATCCAGGCACCACGCTACTACGATTACATTGCCAAGCTGGCGCCGCCAGGGCAGCAGGGCACTTATATGGGCTTCGCCTTTCTGCCTATCGGCATCGGGTCGATCATTGGAGGATGGTTTGGCGGGCGGGTGATGCATCAATTTGGGGAAGTGGCGCGCCAGCCGCAGCGAGTGTGGTGGGTGATTTCCGGCGTCGGCGTGCTGACCGCGTTGCTATTGTGGATTTACGATCGCGTGGTCAAGCCGTCGGGGCAAGAAGCGGCGACGTGAAGTCAATGGGGCATTGAAAACAAGGAGAATTCAAACTGAAAACTGAATGCGTTTTCAGTTTACCATGCGGCGGAGAGAAGCGAGCGCTTGTTGGGCCAGCGAGTAGCGCGGCTCGATTTCCAGGGCTTCCTGGAAGCAGCGCATGGCGTGGCTGTACATTTCCTTGCCGAGATAGGCGCGGCCCAGATTGTAATGAGGAAAGTGGCGCGGCTCGTATCGGCGAGCTTCCGTGGCGCGCTCCAGCCAAGGAATGGCTTCTTCGAAGCGGCCCAGTTCGATCAGATAAGCGCCGATGTCGTTGTAAGGATTGCCAAACTCGGGATCGAGCTCGATGGCGCGCTTGCACTCGGCAATGGCTTCTTCG
>Ga0137418_10003767_pt1 | contig 13953 bp, 10 predicted proteins | sample CZODoug3_1_2_16f_FD_122242 | JGI IMG/M metagenome (GOLD analysis project Ga0137418, IMG submission 122242) | Vadose zone soil fungal communities from Angelo Coast Range Reserve, California, USA - CZODoug3_1_2_16fungal (Hybrid Assembly) | ecosystem: Environmental > Terrestrial > Soil > Vadose...
CTCCTGTTCCACGCGGCCGAGCGGATTTCCGGATGAATCGGCCATCGCGCCGGCAATGCGTCCGATGGCTGTCACCGAGCCGCTGAGCACCTCGAAACGCGCGATCGTCAAGTCGCCGCTCACGACGCCGAGGCCGCCGTTGGTGTCCTGGAAGGTCCCGTGCACGCGGGCCGTGATCGCCCGCAGCTCGTCCTCGTCTTGAGCCGCCGCGTGACGCGCGCTCATGGTGCCAATCGCGACCACGGCCATCGCGGTTGCGAGTGTGTGTCTTGTCATCGCGTTCAATGACTGCCTCCAATCACTGGAAGAGCCGCGCTTGCGGGATGATCTGCGTCGCCTGTCCCGGATAGGACCACTGCAGCTGCGCCGTGGCTCCGCCGGTGTGCTCGAAATACTCAACTTTGATGGTGTAGCGCGTGCCGGCGGTCAGCGCGATCGCTGCGCTCGTGTTCGTCGTCGGCGCATGATCCGTCCAGTTGTTGATCACGAGCTGGCCGTTCACCCAGACGCGGATGCCGTCGTCGGACGCGGTCGAGAACTGATAGTTGCCCGTGACCGGTGCTTCGACGCGCCCGGTCCACCGGACGGAGAAGTTGTCTACCTTCACTCCCGCGGCCGGTGACGCCGTGCCCCAGTTGAAGTTGATGGTCGAATCCACGCGCGTCAGCACGAGCGTGGCGAAGTGCGTCCCGTTGCCCGGATCGTTGAAGTACTGCGCCGTCAGCCCGGTTCGGCTCGGCGCGCTCACGGTCACGATCACGTCGTCGGTTGACGTCAGCGCCGAGTCAGACGCCGACAGACGCAGCGTGTAGGCACCGGCCGCGGAGAACGATGCGCTCGTGCTCAACGCGTTGGGACTCCCGAACGTCACCGTGCCCGGGCCGCTGACCGCGCTCCAGGCCACCGTCACCTGACCGGGCGGCGACGGCTGACCATCGTCGCTCGCCGTTCCGGTCATCGAAACGGTTGCCGGCAGTGTGATCGTGCGGTCGGCGCCGGCGTTCACCACCGGCGCGCGGTTCGTCGGCGCGTAAAGCTGCGCCTGCGGAATCGCCACCTGTGTCTGCCCCGGATAAGCCCACTGCAACCGGGCGGTTGCAAGCCCCGCATGCTCGTAGTACTCCATTTTCAGGTCGTAGAGCGTGCCGCCAACGAGCGTCACGGGCGCGCTGGAGCGGGTCGTCGCCGCCTGATCCACCCAGTTGTCGATGAGCAGTTGCCCGTTCACCCACAAGCGAACGCCGTCGTCCGCGATGGTGGTGAAGGTGTAGCTGCCACTGACCGGCGGCTGGACGCGCCCGGTCCATCTGACGCTGAAGTTGTCCGATGTCACGCCGGCCGCAGGCGCGCTCGACGCCCAGTCAAAATTGACCGTTCCATCGATCCTGCCACCGACGTAGGTGACGAAGTGCGATCCGTTGTTCGGGTCGTTGAAATACTCGCCGAGCACACCGCTCCCGGTGCCGATGACGGGCGCAGGATTCACGGTGATCGTCACGTCGTCGCTCACCGTGACCGCGCCGTCGCTCGCCGTGAGGCGCAGCACATAAATTCCATCGGCGCCGAAGGTGGCGGTTGTCACCGGCGAATTCGGGTTCGCGAACACAACCGTGCCGCCGGCAGAATCTTCACGCCCGCTGATCTTGCTCCACGTCGTCGTGAGCGCGCCGGGACTCGGCAGCCCGTCGTCACGCGCGCTGCCGGTGAGCGACGCGGCGGCCGGCAGAAATATCGCCTGATCCGCGCCGGCGTTCACCGCCGGTGGCTGATTGATCGGAAGCGCCGGATAGAGCACCCATTGCGGCACGACCTGCATCACCTGGCCCGGGTACGCCCACTCCAGCCTGGCGGTCGCGGTGGTCGCACGGTCGTAGTAATCCATCCGGATGTCGTATCTCTGGCCGGCGGTCAGCGCGATGATGGCGCTGTCCTGCGTCGCAAGATGATCGGTCCAGTTATCGATCAGCGGCTGGCCGTTGACGTAGAACCGCACGCCGTCGTCGGACGTCGTCCTGAACGTGTAGGTCGCGCTCACCGGTGCCATGAGCTGACCGCTCCATCGTACCGAGAAGTTGTCGGCCTGCACGACCGGGTCGGGCGCGGCCGCAGCCCAATCGAAGTCGACGGTCGGATCCGTGCGCGTCAACGCGAGCGATGTGAAGTAGACACCGCTGCCGGCGTCGTTGAAGTACTGACCGAGCAGCCCCGTGCCGGATCCCGCAGGCGGATCGACGGTGATGAGGACGTCGTCGCTCGTGGTGGCCTCGCCGTCGAACGCGCTCAGCCGGAGCGTATACGCACCGGCGACCGTGAAGTCGACGGTCGTCGTCAGCGCGTTCGGCGTGCCGATCGCGACGGCTGCCGGTCCGCTCGCCAGCGTCCAGGTCGTTGTCAGCCGACCTGGAGGCGTCGGGTTACCGTCGTCGGTCGCAGTACCGGACAGCGTCGTTTGCCCCGGCGCCGCCAGATGCTGATCAACGCCCGCACCGACGACGGGCGCCGCGTTCACAGCGGACGGGCCGATCAACCCGTAGACCACCAGCTTGTTCGACAGCGTGGGCACGAACACTTTTCCGTTTGCGGCGGTGGGCGGGCTGAACTTCGAGAAGTTGCCGAGCGCGTCTCTTGTCGCCATCTGCTGGCTGTTCCACAGTTCGCGCGTCACGTTGCCGGCGTCGAACGCCCGCAGGATGCCGGGCTGCGGCGCATGATTGGCATCACCCGCGTTCGACATCGCCGCCCACACGATGCCGGTACCCTGCGTGCCGCCGTTTGAGGAGATCGACAGCATGGCGCCTGGCATGCCGCCGGCCGCGAGTGTGGTGCTTTGCGCCGTTGCCGGCGTCTGGAAGACACCCGTCACCAGGCGGAACACCTTCAGCGGATCGCCTGCGGGCCAGACATAAATCGCGGGCCCGTACTCGGAGCTGTTCCAGTAGACCGGTGATCCGTTCATCCGCGCGGCAGATGACGCCTGGAAGCTCTGGACGATCTGCCCGTTGTTCCCCGAGCGGAAGCGGCCCATGTTGGTGGCGTCGAGCAGATACATGACGCCTTCCTTGCCGCCGCCGACGATGAGGTTCGTGTTCGGAATCAGGAGCGCGTTCTGGATGCCGAGATCCTCGTCGGTCGCATTCAGGAAGGACCAGTTGAACGGGGTGAACCAGTCGAGCAGCGTGCCGGCGGGGCTCACCTTGAGGAAGCTGTTGCCGAAGTTCCTCCCGCCGGTGTCGCCGTTGAACGATCCATTCCCGGTGAGCGCGTACAGGTTGCCGGCGGCATCGGCCGACAGGCCGGCGCCCGACTGCCAGATGCCGCCGAGACCGCCGTCGGGCGTGGTGTTGTAGAGCATCACCTGCTGCAGCGTGGCGGCATCGTAGCCGAGAATCCATCCGTGATACGGGCCCTGATCGCAGTACGAGGCCCACGTGATGTAAACGGTGCCGTGGTCGAGCAGCAGTCCGGCGCGCTGGTTCTGCGTGCGCGCGTTGAAGGCGATGTTGTTCTGCGCATCGCGTCCATCACCCGTGCCGACAACCGTCGCCTGAATCGTCTGCGGGCTGCCGGGGCGCTCGCTGCCGTTGCCGATGTTGATTGCATGAAGTCGCTGGACGAACGTGCCGCTCTCTTTCGTCCGCGTCACGAAGAACATCGTCTGCGCGAGCGGATCGATGACCGGCGTCGCCGCGATGCCGATGTTGCCCGCGAAGTCGACGTAGGTGCCGCACGCCTGACCGACATCTGTGCGGGCGACCGGCACGATGGTGGTGCCGTTCGTGTAGCTCACGCGCCAGAGCGGCGCGGTGGCGGTCCGGTCGTCCGCATCGAAGGCGTAGACGCTGTCGTTGTTCGTCGCGACGTACACGACGTTGCGCAGCCCGACGCCAGGCACGCTCACGCCTTCGACATACAGCGGCTGCGCGTAGATCTCGTCATCCACTGCGCGTTCGAAGATCTTGCCGAATTGACTGACATTGACGTTCGTCGTCGTGAGCACCGTTTCGCTGGTGTTCGCGCCCGTGCGTGCCGCGTCGTTGTGGTGCGTGGTCACGTTCGCCTGCGCCAACAGCTGCGCAGGAACGAGGAGCATCGACGCGCACAGTACGACCCTCGCGCGTCTGAGGGTGCAAGGCATATCCCGCGGCTAGATCAATAAGCGCTCCAATGCTGTAAACACTTGAACCGCGACGCCAATGCCGGGTTCCGCGCGGCGTGTGGCGCCGCTTCGCCGTTCACATGTGGGTGCGGACTGGCAAAAGCGTCACGGTGATTCGCCACAACTGTAATCGCGGGTCGTGTGGGCTGCCTGGCGGCGGACGCGCCGTCAGCGATCGCTGGATGAGCCATGCTGCGGCTCGATCGGCCGACGCCGCCGATGATGCTCACTTCGCTCGGGGACCGGCCGAGACCAGGGAAGCGTCCGCCCCCGGCCGCAGGGCGTTCGGCGGCCTCAGCCGTCGGGTGAGCTGGCTCCAACTCGCGCACGTTGGAGTCGCCATTCGATTCGACCGCCTAATCGCCCCGCTCGCCTTCGCCGATAATTCCGTGGTGGCACACTGCGACAACTGTGGGGCAGCCATGCGGGTCGATCGCGGCCGGGGCCTTCTCGTGTGCGACCACTGCGGCGGTGAGCAGGAGCTGCCGGCTCTGGTTGAGGGACTGGAGTTGCTGAGCGAGACATCGACGTTGTGCCCGATCTGTTCTACGCACCTTTCGAACAGCCGGCTGGAGGGTCATCCGCTGCTCTGCTGTGCGCGCTGTTTCGGCATGCTGATCGACATGAACCGCTTTGTCACGGTCATCGAGGCCGTGCGCTGCTCTGAAGCGCGCTCTTTTCGCAGCGCCCCGCCGCGCCGCCAGAATCCGGGCGACCGACTCCTCGACTGTCCGGCGTGCGGGCAGCCAATGGTCGGTCATCTCTACGGAGGACCTGGGAACGTCGTCATCGATACCTGCGAACGTTGTCTGGTGAACTGGCTGGACGCGGGCGAGCTCCATCGGATCGCGGCTGCCCCGAACTGATCGCGCTGAGCGTGAGCCAGCACCAACCTCACCTCACCGGCGCCGGCGGCGTTCAAATATGCTGACGTTCGGACCCGGGCGCGTGACGTTCTCGATCCCGCCGAACGGTGCGAAGAACGCGTCTTCCTGATCGTAGACAGCGCCGGGCGCGCTCGCCGCCGGCACGCCGTCGAACGTCATCGCCAGCACATAGTGTTCTGCAACCAACGGGGCGATTTGAGGGGCAATCTGGCTGTACGTGCCGAGCGGCGACTCCAGCATGACGACGAGATCGGGCAGGTCGACCGCTGGGAGTTCGTCGAGCTCGAAACGATTCGCCCGCTCGTTGAAGCGGTACTGAGGGTATCGTCCCCTCGGTCTCGGCTGAAGGTGGCCGGAGCCGAAACCCGTCTGGTACATCGACGCGCCGGATGGAAACTGTGAAGCGATCCAGTCTGCGCCGAGCACGCGCGTGTCCGACCGCGCCATCAACCGATCGAAAGCGAGGGAGGTCCATGCCGTCGGAGCGGCAATGATGGCCGCGAGCGCCACTGTGGCCACGTCTCGCGCACGACGGTTCTTGAACAGATTGCCGAACCATTCTCCGACGCGATCGACAAAGAACGCAGCAGTGAGGCAGAGGAACGGCACAGTCGGAATCATGTACCGAACGAACACAGTCTGACCGGACCCCAACAGGACGTAATACGGCACTGGAAATGCGAGCACCAACGCCGCCGCCCACGTCCGCTGCGCGACGAGCCAGCATCCGCCGAGGCATCCGGCGATTACCAAGGGAAAACCCAACCCATATCGGAAGCTGAACGCGGCGTGATACATCCACCCGTTACGGGCCATCACGACGTGGCCACCGGCGAGGTGACTGCGTACGGTCGTCACCGCCGCCCAGAACGTCCGATGATCCAGCAACGCGAAGGGAGTGCCAACGAGAAAGCCCGATGCCGCACAGAGCAACAGGACTGCCACCGCACGAGCGGCCGGTGCCGTCGAGCGCCGCTCCCGGGCGGTCTCAGAAACGATCGCCACGACGGCGGGCAGCAGCACGAGTGCGGCGTTGTATTTTGTCGACGTTGCGAGTCCACACAGCAATCCGGCGATTGCCGCACGAGCCTGCGTCAGGCCCCTGGTCGCGCACCTTACGCCCGCCCAGAATGCGCACACCGTCAGAAACGTGACGGGGACGTCGGTGACGCCGAAATGCGAATCACGGACGTGCAGGAACGCGATTGCGAGAAATCCTGCGGCGACAAGCGCCACCCGTCTGGAAAACAACTCTCGCGCGGCACCGAAGAGCGCGGCAATTGTCAGAATGCCGGCGGTAGCGGAGAGCGCGCGCGGGATCAGGTGCAAGACGGGCTCGAACGCGGCTTTTGCGAGCGTCGCGTGCCTGATCGCGCCGCCGATGGCGCGCTCGACGGCGAACAGCACGGCGTAGGCCACCGCCGTCACGTAGATGAACAGAGTGGGCCAGTCGAAGAAATGCGGATTCGGATCGCGTAAGACGCCGAGCGCGGTGTCAACGATGACTTCTTCGTCGGGCCGGGCGACCGGGTGCGGAAACCCGAATCGAAGGCCCCACAGCCGCAGGATCGCGCCGGCCGTGATCACGAGCACCAGGATGGCGCGGCACGTTCGGTCCGACATGAGCGGCGGATTCTCACCGAACAGCCGGGACGTCTTCGACTCGGGCGCCGACGGAGAGAGTGAGAAGTCAGCCACGCTTTTTACTCGCATTCGCTGCGCGGCGTTTTCCTCACGGGACGAGCATATCCGCGATCGCGCCGTGGAGCGTACCAGCTCACTCTGTTCTTGCCGTGGCTGAACGGACGCCTTCGTGGAGGCTCGGTGAGTTCTACTCGCAGCCGACCGTCGGATGGGGAAGTTGCTTGAAGTCTGGAATTTCGTCGCGGCAGCAGCGGACTCGAGGTCGCGCGGACTCAGAATACCAGGAAGAACGTGAGGAAGACCGCGTAGCTCGCAGCGAAGTAGGTGAAGAGCACGAGCAGGCGTCCTGCTGCCGACTGTGCACGCCACGCCGCATAGGGGTGGACGCACATCGCAAACGAGCGTCCAAGCAGAACTTCAAGTCGTGTGTTCGGGCCACGCAGCTTTGACGACACGCCCCGGGGTTCGGCAAGAACGGGACCAATCACAAGTCGTTCTCTGCCAGGGCTCATGGCCGACGGCGACGATGGGAATCCCACGTTACGGCGACTTTAGTCCGCGTTCAGGGCTTGCACGAGCGGAGACTCCTTCCAGTCCTCCCTCTGAGGCTCCTGCCGCTCCCGGCTGGCGGGACGATCACAAAAGTGGTTTGACAGCACGAGCCGTAACAGATCCGATGCGCCAGCGCCGAGCGCCATCCGCAGAGCCAGCTCGCGCGTGCTCTGCGACACCGTGGAGGCCACCACGACATAGTGCGGCATTCCCAAACCCAAGCTGCATCAGCTCGTCGCTGACTTCTCGAGGCCAATACACGAAGGAGGTTGGCACGTTCCACTCCAGACTCTCGAGGGCCGTCATGCGGGTGAGCAGCTCGTCGCGGGGCCTCACCCTGCCGCAACAGTCGACCCGATGAGGTTCCGGGTCGCGAACGCTGGCGTCAGTGACTCTTCTCTGGTTCAGTCTTCATCTGCGGCCCGAGCAGCCGTCGCAATCTTCGCGGCGATCACATCCGCACGTTCCGCATGTTACACGGGCCGAATCACATCCGGAGATCGCGCGCATCAGCCGGCGCGCGCGGGCGCTTACGTGGACGCGAACGCATCGAACGGCTCTGGTGCGATGTCGTACACACAGGGATGTTCGAATTACACACTGGCCACGTCTTGATGGCAAAGATGCGTGGTTGGCGGAGGCATTTCAACTGGTACGGCAGTTGCGATTCGCCGTCGAATTCACGACGAGCACGCGCTCTGAGAAGCCGCTCTTCGAACGGGACGAGAGAGTCCGTCGCGTACTCCGAACTTCGCGCACGATCATGGAACGCCCCCGCGGTCGTCGGCCGCCGAGGCGACGTTCATGCGCTCAGCGCGCACTTGTGAACGCGAAGACGAGATCGAGACAACGCTCGAGCCGCAGCTCGCAGAGCGGTGAGATCCCACCAAACACTGAGGAGGTCAAATGAGTCAGCTTGCAGGAACCGGGTTTGGAATCGGAACACCGTATCCATTGACGCAAAACCCATGGGGGTTCTCCCCGTACGCAGGTCAAGGATTTGGCGGGCAGGCATTTCCGCAACAGTCGTATGGCCCGATCTTGTCGAATCCGTTCGTCGGCGGCAACTTCGGCAGCATGCCATATGGAATCGGCACGGTGTCGCCGTTGCAGCAGATCGCGCAAATGCTGCAAATCGTGCCCCAGCAGCTCCAGCAGGTGCAGCTGCTTCAGCAGCAGCAACTCGTGCACTTGCAGCAATTGCTGCAAATCGTGCCCGCGCAGCTCCAGCTACTGCTCCAGCTCGTCCCGCACCAGGTCCAGCAACTCCAGCAGCAATGGCAGCCGGTCGGTGCTGGAATCTCCAGCCCCTTCGGGTTCGGATTGGTTCCGCAGACGTTTGCCGGACCGGCAACCGGCCATGTGATGTAGGTCGAGCAAAAACGACCAGGTCGGCCTGCGGTCGTTCGAGGCGGCCGCAGGCCGCGAGACGACACCAAGTTGCGGGAACAGGAGAGTTCTTATGTCTGAGATGATGTTTGGATCGGGATCGCCGATATGGACGGCGATGCCATCCGTGGGCCTGGCGTATCAGCCGATCGGTATCGGCAACCGTCCGATCGCCACGCCGGTGTTCGGCTCGCCGATGATCTCGGGCGGGATCGCCGGGGGATCGACCGGCGCACAAGGGTTGTCCGCGCCGGGCCCATTCTCAACGACCATGTACGGTTATGGCGGAGGGATCGCGCCGGGCACGCAGCAGAATCTGCCGGGGCCGGGCCTTGCTGCGGCATACCCGTTCGCACCGAATCCGTCAGCCGTCATGTTCGGCCCCGATGCGGCGGGACTCGTCACCGCCTCATCGCTGCTGGCAGCCGTCGCCATGCGCCGCGGCCAGCCGCAGGGCCCGACCAACGATCACGAGCTCGAGGAGTTCATCTACGATGCGCTCGATTTGATCCCGGGCGCCGCCGACGTGGAAGTGCGCTGCGAGAACGGTCGCGCGACGCTGACGGGCAGCGTGCAACACAAGCGCACCAAGCGGGACGTCGGCGAAATCGCGTGGGCGATTCCTGGCTTGCAGGATGTGCAGAACAACGTGTCGATTACATCGCGGCGCCGGGCTCGCGCGGCGGGCCGCGAAGCCGAGGCGCCCGCCAGCGTGTCGGCCCGCAAACAAGCGTGAGGACGGCGGCGCTTCGAACCAGACCTCGAGCGGATCGATGGCGTGCCCATGATGTGCTCGTGGTCGTCGTAAAGGGCGCCGCGCGGGAGGATGCGCGCGCCGGTACGGGATGGTCGTAAGCCATCCCGCACCGATCTCGCCGTTCGACGCCGGTTGTCCCAGTCAATCTTCAACGTGCGCCCACCGCGCGTTCCAGCGTAGAGCATCAAGTCCGCGTCAGGGCGTCAGGGCCAGCGGACGCGGTAACCGAGTCCGAACTCCAGGAAGTTCGCCTTGCGGACCTTGATCGAGCGGACGGCGAACGTACCCCAGAAATGATCCGAGAAGTGGAAGCGCGAGCCGTAGCGCTGATAGAAGCGCGGGACCTCCGCGTCGTCGAAGCCGCGCCACACGGTGTAGCCAAGCTGGAAGAGGACGCTGAAGCGCGCAATGACGTGCTCGTAGCCGCCGTAGAGCCCCAGCGCAAAGCGTTGGTCGACCGGCGCACGTGACTCGACCTGCCGGCCCTTGATGATGTCCACGCGCGCACCGGTGGCGCCGTCGTAGCTGACGTCGGCGCCGGTGGCGACCTTGCCAAACTGGTAGAAGTGCCGCTGCAACCCTGTGGTGATGCTGAACGCCCCGAAATCGCGCCACCGATCGACGAGGTCGATGTGGCTGTTGGTCGCCGCGGCCGCAGCCTTGCCGCTGCCCGCTCCGCCCACGACAACCTCCCAGGACGGTTCGAAGCGCGGGAGATCCTCGGCCCTGGCGCGCGACGGCAGGACCTGCGGCGCGACGTTGTAGCGCACACCAATCTTCGGCCCCACGACGGCGAGGCCGAGATTCGGTTGTTTGGTGGCGCCGTTGGACCAGTGGGTGACGTTCAGACCCGCGTAGACGCTGGCGCGTTCGGTCGCGAGAAACCGCAGCGAGAGACCGCCATCCACGTGATAAGCCACATCGGATCCGAGCGCCGTATTGGTCGGATTCGTCTTCGGATTGAACGCGGTCCAGTTCCACGAGACGCCCAACCCGACATCGGCGGTCACCTGCGCGCGAGCCGATACCGGGAACGGCCATGAGAAGAAGCCGTAGGTCGCAAGCGGGTGCCCGAGCTCCCGCTCGTGATCGAACCGGCCGACATAGAATCCGACGCCGTACGACGGATAGTTGTAGACGCGATGCCAGTCACGCGTGCCATCCGTTTGTCTCCCGAGCTCGAACGTCAGCGTGCGCGCCACGTTCTCTCCCGAGACGAACTGGCTCGCCGTCAGGACCTGTGCCGGCGAATAGCCGACGCGCACGAACCAGAGATTCTTCGACGCCGGCGCGTTGACCTCGGCCGCTGCCTCCGGCACGGGAGCATCCTGTGCGCAGGCTCCCCTCGCCACCATCAGCGCGACGATTGCCAGTCCGCCGACTCTCTGCATCATTCGCCTGAGAAGACTCTATCGAACGCGGTCGGAGCGATTGCGAAGACGATCGCGGGACGTCGAAAGCCTGGACGCTGCGAGGCGGCAGACGAAAACTTCAAAGAGCGACCTCATCCAGACGTATTCTCTATGAGCGGCGAATACGTGAAGCACCCGCAACAGGATTCCCCGACGAAGGCGGCAGGCCGGACGGACGAGTACGATCCATTCGTCCGGGGTCGATTTCCCGTTGGTGTGCGTACGATCCAGGCGCTCGATACGGTGCGAAGGCGCCTGTTCCCCTGTGAGATCTGGTATCCGGCGGCTGAGCAACATGCAGGTCAGGATATTGCACCAGAAACCCTGGACGTCTTCACGGTTCCGTCACTCGACACGCAACGGCGTCAACTGGCTGTGCGCGATGCCGCAGCCGAACCTGGAGCCTACCCGCTGATCGTTTTCTCGCATAGTAGCGGCCAGCATCGTCGGATGGCCACATTTCTTTGTACTCACTTGAGCAGCCACGGGTATGTGGTCGCGGCGTTGGATCATTCCGAAGTCGTAGCACCGGAACTGGCACGTAGAGACGGCGAGACCGACGAGCAAAAGACAGCGCGGGCGGCGGCGTGGATCGCGAACCGCGTCCCTGATATGAGCTTTCTCCTCGATCACCTGCTTGGTGAGTCGGCGCGAGACTCGGAAGCTCACCTTGATCCCACTCGTATTGGAATCGTGGGACACAGCTTCGGAGGTTGGACGGCACTCGCTACACCTGCCGTCGAGTGGCGCATCCGATCCGTGGTGGCGCTCGCACCAGGCGGAAGTTCGCAGCCGAAGCCAGGGATTCTTCCGGCGACGCTTACTTTCAGTTGGGGTCGCGACGTTCCGACGCTGTATCTGGTCGCGGAGAACGATACGATGACTCCACTGGCAGGTATGTTCGAATTATTCGAAAGGACTCCGGCAAAAACGCAAATGGTCGTCTTGCGCCGGGCCGACCACATGCACTTCATGGACAATGTCGAGCAACTGCACGAGACCGTACGAACCATGGCGTGGACCGGCGAGCTGGCTTGGATTCCGAAGGAGATGCGGCCCATGGCGGAACTCTGTTCGGGGGAACAGGCCCACTTATTTGTGCGTGGCCTCACCCTTTGCCACATGGACGCAACACTGGGGCGACAGGAGAAGGCGCAGCGGTTCCTGATCGGCGATCTGGAAGCAGAGCTCGCGGGGCGGGGCGTCGACGTGATGGTGCATAAGCCCTGACGCCAGCGACTCGAACGACGACGCCTAACCGGAGAGCGCGCTGAGCACGCAGAGCCAAAAAACCTCTGCGCTCTCCGCGATCTCTGCGGTTAAACGTCTGCGGTTAAACGTGGACTGGACGATTAGGTGCCTACTGCTGCGAAACGGTGAGCGTGATCTGCTGCCCAGTCGACGTTCTGACCCAGACCGTTCCGGCGCGTGCTGAGCCCGGCGACGGATTGGGCGACACTGAAAACGTGAGCGCGCCGCCGCCCGCTCCAAAAAGGGGAGTGCTGTTCGGAGGGACCAGCGTGATGAACACACCGTCGGCGAACCCAGTTCCCGTACAAACCGAGGGTGGGATTCCGGTGTTGACCCACGTCACGGTTGCGGTGAGCTGGCCGCCGGCGCTCGGAACCGTGACTCGATTCTGGCCGTTGATTCCAACCGTGAACGTGCAGAACTCCGGATTCGCGCCTCCCTGTCTCACTGACAGTTGCGCGCTGCCGCCAGACCACGTAATCGTAATGGCGCCGAAGCGCGTGACGGTCCCGACGACGCCGCCATTGGCCGTCACGAGATAACGGAGCGTGGCGCTGTCGGTTCCAGACGCGCTTCCGGTCAGCGAGATCCAGGTCGCGTTCGATGCGGCCTGCCACGAACAGCTGCCCGACGTTCTGGTGATGGTGACCGCGAAACTTCCCCCCATCCATTCAGTGGCCAGCGAGCCCGGGCTGATCGTGTAGCTGCATGGACTGGAAGGCGGCGGAGCGGTCCGAATGGTTCGCAGCCGCAGGTCGAGCCGCGTGTCCTGCGAAACCATCACGCGCTGATCGGTCGCCTCGTACCCGCTGGCCTCTGCGTGCAATGACACACCGCCCGCTTCAACACCCGGGATCGAGTAGGCGCCAGTCCCGTCGGTGGATGACCGCCTGCCTGCATTCGCGCCGTCGACAATCTGGACGGTCGCTCCCGCGATCGCATGTCCTCCGCTTTCGTCGCTCACGACGCCGCTCAGCGTGAAGGCCGGCGTTGGGGGCGGCACGGTGAGCGCCGGCACGTCCGCCGAAGCCGTCGTGCTGCTCGTCAGCGACGCGCCGTCGGTGAATGTGACTTTCGCGATCACGCTGGTCGCACGCGGGTGCGAAGAATCCTCGTCCCGCACCTGCAACTCGCGCGAGTCGACGGTCGCATTGGCGGGACATACGTTCGCTGCGTCCGAAATCGGATGATCGCTGTGCAGCGACGCGACCACGGACGATTCGCGCATGAAGGTCAGGTCGATGGAGAAGATCGTCGCCGCCGCTCCGGCGGTTTCGCGCAGCTTGGCGACCACTCCGTACACGTATCCGCCCGATCTGACGGCTTCAGCGGTCACCGACAGCGACACGATGCTGACGCTTGGGGACGGGGTCCTCGCAGGTGCGGCCGGCGCCGGCATCGAGTCGCCGGCGCAAGCGATCGTCAACGCCGCACCGGTCAGAAGACCGATCAGTGTTGCAGGAAGCCACGTTCGACGCCGAGGCAAGCAGCTCATCGGGCGACCTCAGCTGATTATCAACGTTCTAAAGAAGTTGTCAAGAGACGCACAGAGACACCAGAGATACCAGAAACACGCGTGGCCGGAGACATACCGTGGCCTATCCCCCCACCCGACGTCGGATTTCATATATAAATCGTGGTTCAGTTATCAGTCTCACCGACCGCAAGACACATCTCTTCTCACACCGCCGCGCGACCGCCCCACTGCCCCGGCCTCCTCCCGCCGCCGCGGTGGCAATCGCAGGACCCGCGCAGATTTCGCCGTGGCGGGTTTCGCTCTGGCGCGCCAGCATCAATACGACGACCCTATACTGCACGGATGCGATTCGCGTTCGCCCTGATCGTGTCCATCGCCTCGATCGGCGGTGCGATGGCCGCGCGCGCCCAGATCAAGGCGCAGCTTCC